>Ga0351853_1186_pt1 | contig 13033 bp, 15 predicted proteins | sample BONcelHFGM3001C8_FD_206799 | JGI IMG/M metagenome (GOLD analysis project Ga0351853, IMG submission 206799) | Enriched cells from coal bed in the Powder River Basin, Montana, United States - BONCAT cells FGM rep2 HSBNCT.FGM.300.1.C8 ... | reverse complement strand
CGATCTTCATATTCATGTGCCCTCCGGCGCCATCCCCAAGGACGGCCCCTCTGCCGGCGTCACGATCCTGACCGCCCTCGTCTCCCTGCTGACAAACAGAACCGTTAAAAAAGACCTTGCCATGACCGGAGAAATCACTCTCCGGGGTACGGTCCTGCCCATCGGAGGCGTCAAGGAAAAGGTGCTGGCTGCGCACCGGGCAGGCATCAAGACCCTCATTCTGCCCCGGTGGAATAAAAAAGACCTGGTGGACATTCCGCAGAAAGTCCAGAAAGAGATGGAATTTCATTTTGTTGATGAAATGCTGGACGTGCTGAAAATCGCCATTGAAAAGACATGATAAAAACGGAATATCACCTATGAAAACAGCTTTTTGCAGAATTTCCTGGATCGGGCTCATGCTGGTCCTTATGGCTGCGGCGCAGGGGGTATCGGCCGCCGACAAAGTCTTTACCCTCGATGAGAGCCTCGAGACGGCCCTCAAGCAGAGCGTCCTGATCCGCGCCGCCCGGGAAGGCGTGCTTGGGGCGGAGGCCCAGAAAAAGGAGGCCTTGACGGGCTTTCTTCCCAAATTGAGCACCTCCTACAGCTACACCTGGCTCAACAAGGAACCCACGATACGGATCCCGACGATGCCGCCCATCGCGACCGGTACGCAGGACAACTACACCTGGGCCGTTGAGGCGAAACAGCCTCTGTTCGCGGGCGGCGGCATCCAGGCCAATTATGAAGCCAGCCGGATCGGACACGAGATTTCCCGGATGGACGAAACGGGCGCCGTACAGGACATCATCCAGGAGGTCAAGGTGTCCTATTTCAATATCCTGAAGGCCGAGAGACTCCTCGGGGTGGCCCGCCAGTCCATGGAGCAGCTGCAGGCGCACCGCAATGTGGCGCAGAATTTTTTCGAGGTCGGCCTGATCCCGCGCAATGATCTTCTCCAGTCGGAGGTTCAGGTCGCCAACGGTGAGCAGGTTCTCATCCGCGCTGAAAACGGCGTTGCTCTGGCCAAAGCGAAATTCAACACCCTCCTGCGGCGCAACATCAACGACCCCGTACAGGTCGAGGATATTCTGGCCTACCGGCCCTACGACCCGGGCATCGAGGACTGCATCAAGGCGGCCATGGAAAACCGTCCGGAAATCAAAGGCCGGGCGCTGAAGGTCGAACAGGCCAAGTCCCTCGTGAAGCTGGCCAAAAGTGATTTTTATCCGACGCTCAGCGCAGTGGGGCATTACGAACGCATCGGCGACACGCCCGGCGTTTCCGGGACGCCTTTGAAGGATGCGGACAACTGGTATGTCATGGGCGTAGCCAGTTGGACGTTCTGGGAGTGGGGAAAGACGAAGTACCGTGTGGACGCCAGCCGCAGCCGGGAGAACCAGAGCATCGACATGCTGAACAACACCCGGGACCAGGTCGCGCTGGAGGTCAAAAACGCCTATCTGGTCATGCGGGAATCGGAAAAGCAGGTCCTGGTGGCCCAAAAGACGATCGAACAGGCCCAGGAAAATTTCCGGATCAACGAGGAGCGCTACCGCGAACAGGTGGCCACCTCCACGGATGTGCTCGACGCGCAAACCCTGCTGACGCGCACGAAGTCGGACCATGCCAATGCCCTGGGAGAATATAACATCAGCCATGTCCGGCTCGAACGGGCGATGGGCATCATCCATTCGAAATGAAAGATGAAAAATCGTTACCGCGGCTCAAGAATCCTTCCCGCTTTGATTCGCCGCCTGCGAATTGTTCTTCAGCGGTGATGGTAAGGCAAACCGGAGGAATGATCTATTGAAAAAGCGTATCATCATGGCCGTTTTTATCGTGCTTTTGATCGGCGTCGGCCTTCTCGTCTATTTCGGGCAGCAGAGAACACAGAAGGGGGAACCCTATTACTCCGGCACGATCGAAGCCACGCAGGCCAACCTCGCCTTCCAGACATCGGGACGCGTGCAGGCCGTTTGGGTCAGGGAGGGCCACGCCGTCGTCAGGGATCAGATCCTGGCCGAGCTTGACGGGACCGAGTTGGCCTCCCGGGTGGAACAGGCCCGCGCCAACCTCGATAAATCCCTGAATAATCAGCAGCAGCTGGAAACGATGCTGGACATTTACAGCCAGACCCTGCCCGCCGAGGCGGCCCGGGCCGAGGCCGGCGCGGCCTCCGCCCGTTTTACGCTGGAGGATGCCCGGAAGAACGATCAACGCTACGAGCAGCTCTATGAAAAGGGGGTCGCGTCGGGAAAAGAACGTGATCTGATGAAACTCCGCCACGATACGGCTGCCGCCCGGCTCGCCGAGGCGGAGGCGTCCCTGAAGGCCGCCCGCAGCAACGTGAAAAGAATCGACGCCGCCCGGCAGGATGTCGCGGCCGCCCGTTCCCAGGTTCAGGCGGCCCGAGCGGCCCTCGAACAAGCGGACATTCAGCGGCAGTACGCCCGCCTGAAAGCCCCGATCGGCGGCGTCATCACGAGCCGCAACGTGGAGCCGGGGGAAGTGGTTTCGCCTGGACGAGAGGTGCTGACGCTTTCTGATCTGGCGCGGGTGGACCTGAAAATCTTTGTCGATGAAACAGCCATCGGCAAAGTCAAACCCGGCCAGAAGGTGGACGTCCGCATCGACACCTTCCCCGGCAAGGTCTATGAAGGCCACGTGACCTACGTTTCGCCGGAAGGCGAGTTCACGCCCAAGATCATCCAGACGAAAAAGGAACGTGTGAAACTCGTTTATCTCGTGAAGGTATCCATTCCCAACCCGGACTACGAATTGAAATCCGGCATGCCTGCCGATGCCTGGCTGCGATAGATGACGACGCCTTTTGTATCCGTCGACAACGTGTCCATGCATTTCGGTAAGATGGCCGCCGTGCGGGACGTCTCATTCAGCGTGGAACGCGGAACGGTCTTCGGCCTTGTGGGGTCCGACGGCGCCGGCAAGTCCACGCTGCTGAGGATGATCGCGACGATGATCCGGCCGTCGGCGGGCGCCATCCGGATCGACGGCCTGGACGCGGTTTCCGAAAAAAGGCAGGTCAAGCAGCGGATCGGCTACATGCCCCAGCGCTTCGGGCTCTACCAGGACCTGACGGTCGCGGAAAACATCCATTTTTTCATGGACATCTACGGCATCCACGGCGAGGAGCGCAAGAAGCGGAAGGAACGTTATCTCGGCTTTTCCAATCTGCTTCCCTTCCTGGACCGCCAGGCGGGCAACCTGTCCGGCGGCATGAAGCAGAAACTCGGCCTGGCCTGCGTCCTGGTGCACGAGCCGCAGATGCTGATCCTCGACGAACCCACCAACGGCGTGGATCCCGTCTCGCGCGCGGAGTTCTGGGACATCCTGAGCCGGATGCGCCGGGACGGCATGACCATTCTGCTCTCCACGGCCTACCTTGACGAAGGGGAGAAGTGCGACCGCATCGGCTTGTTGCATCGCGCGCAATTGCTGGAGCACGCGCCGCCGGCGGAGATCCGGGCCGGCGCCGCCAGTCTGGAAGAGGCCGTCATCGCCCGCATTCAGGCCATCGACGAGGAGCTGGTTCATGACACTTTCAAACGATGACGTCATCCGCGTGCAAGATCTGGAGAAGCGCTTCGGCCCTTTCGTCGCGGTGGACAGGATCTCCTTTTCCGTGAAAAAGGGCGAAATCTTCGGGTTCCTGGGTTCCAACGGCTCCGGCAAATCCACGACCATCCGCATGCTCTGCGGTATCATTTCACCGACCTCCGGCCAGGGTGTCGTCGCCGGTCACGATATCTTCAGTGAAGCCGAAGAAATCAAACAATCCATCGGCTACATGTCCCAGAAGTTTTCGCTTTACGAAGACCTGAACCCCTATGAAAATCTGCGCTTCTATCTTGGTGTGTACAATGTTCCGCCCGCTCAGTGGGAGGATCGCATCGACTGGGTCCTGGACATGACGCGCCTTCAGGACGTCAGCCGCCGACTGACCCGTGATTTGCCGCCGGGCTGGCGGCAGCGGCTGGCCCTGGGCTGCGCCCTTCTGCATGAGCCGGACATCCTGTTCCTCGATGAGCCGACGTCCGGCGTTGATCCGATAACCCGCCGCAATTTCTGGAATTTTATCGGACAACTGGCAGCGGAAGGCATCACCGTGTTTGTGACCACGCATTATATGGACGAGGCCCGACATTGCGGGCGCATCGTCATGATCAACGAAGGCCGGATCGTGGCGACGGGCAGCCCGACGGACATCATCCGCCATGCCTGCCCCGACAAACGGGACGCCGATCTCAACGACGCCTTCATCACGCTCATGGCCAGACGGGCTTGTCCGGGTTAAGGAACATCCCCTCAAGCCGGGCGAAGGGAAAACGGGCGCCTCGCGAAGGGTTTATCATTTTGCAAAAAAAGGATCGAACATCATGAATAAGACGATGCTTCTGACCGGGCTTTGTCTCTTGCTGACGGCGTCAACGCTTCATGGGATGAGCCCCGTTCAAGCGACCCCCAGGATCGGCCCCGATGCATGCTGGTCCCCGGACGCAACGATCATGGAAAAAATCCGCAAAGAGTGCGCGCCGTTGTCCGGAGATGGATTTGAAGCCTGTTTTGTCGCCGGCATGCAGAAATCGGGCGCCTCGCCGCAGGCCGTCGCTTTTTCGCAATCCATCGGAAACATGGGCTACATGAAGGATTTGCGCAAGCACGGCCCCGTTGACATTGCGTTTGTCGTGTATCCCTTCCGGGCCAACGAGAATCAGGGTTTCCTGCTGGTGAACGGCGACCCGCCGCAGGTCGATGTGGACGATCCGGGCCTGTTGTCTCCGGAGAATTTGATCAAAGATCCACGGTATCTCCGTTTGAAAAAACAATATCCGGCGGTTGCACTCTGGCCGGGCGACCGTTCGGACAGCGACTATCCGCTGCCGGAAAGAACGCCGGACGGGGGGCTGCGCTTCATGGTCCGCTATCGCCTGCTCAATGGCTGCCATGCCTGCGAACTGGCCGGCCATGCCCGCTATGCCTTCGAATTCGACAAAACGGGCAGGTTTCTGGGAACAACCTATCTTGGCGTCGAAAAGCCAATTGAAATCAGTGATTTCAGTGAATGGCCCGACAGCGATCCGGCGGCGCCGATTGCCGTTGCACCAGGCCAGACCTTCACGCTGACGCTGCCCTCCAACCCGACTACGGGTTACATCTGGCAGCCGGCCGAACCGTTCGACGAACGCATCCTCCGGTTCATCGGCAGTGAATACCGCAGCGGCAAGACCGGCCTCACGGGCGCAGGCGGCCGGGAGGTCTGGACCTTCAAGGCCGTTGGGACCGGCGAGACCCGGATCATGCTGAAATACGCCCGCCCCTGGGAGAAAGACGCCGCCCCGGCAAAGACTGCCCGGTTCACCGTCCTGAGCGTGGGCGAGATGAAAAAACAGAGTGTAAAACCTTGAACCCCTTAAAAATACTGGCGATTGCACGCAAGGAAGTCTATCATCTGATCCGGGACGCACGCAGCCTCTACCTGGCCTTTGCGATTCCCCTGCTGTTGATTCTGTTGTTCGGCTATGCGCTGAGCCTCGACGTGGACCATATCGGGACCGTCGTCGTGGATCAGGACAACACCGATCTGAGCCGCGATTTCGTACGCCGCCTCGACGCCTCGCCCTACTTCACCGTCATCGCCCATCTGCCCGACAGCCGGACCGTCACGGAATATCTGGATCACTCGCGCGCGACGCTGGCCGTCATCATCCCGCCGAAATGGACGCAGACCATCCGGGCGGACCGGGAGGCCCCGATCCAGGTGCTGCTGGACGGCAGCGACCCGAATTTCGCAGGCATCACGCGGGGATATATCACCGCCTTCGTCGATCGGTACAATCAGAAAGCCCTGGTCGAATTCCTCAACCGCCGGGGCATGGAGAAAATCCGGCCGCCCATGGAAGGGCGCATCCGCGTGTGGTTCAACGAGAACCTCGAAAGCCGGAACTTCATCATTCCGGGCATCATCGCCATCATCATCATGATCGTGGGCGCCATGATGACGTCGCTGGTCATCGCCCGGGAGTATGAAAACGGCACGATGGAGACGATCCGGTCCCTGCCCGTCTCCGGCCATGAATTCCTGATCGGCAAGGCCATCCCCTACTTCTTCATCGCGCTGACCGATGTCCTCGTAGCCGTACTCATGGGGCAGGTCCTCTTCGGCGTGGTCATGAAGGCGGAATTCCTGCTGCTGATTCTCGCATCGTCCATTTACATCCTGGTCGCCCTGACCCTGGGCCTGCTCATTTCCGTCGTGACGAAGTCGCAGCTCGTGGCCAACCAGGCCGCCGTGCTGATCACCTACCTCCCTTCCCTGCTGCTGTCGAACTTCGTCTTTCCCGTAATCAACATGCCAAAGGTTCTGCAATGGCTGACCTGCATCGTCCCGGCGACCTATTATATCGAGATCCTGAACGGCATCTACCTTAAAAACCTGACACTGGGGCAGATGTGGCCGAACTATCTCGTCCTGACGGTCATGTTTCTGATCCTGATGCTCCTGAACCTGATCGCCATGAAGAAGGAGGGGCTCTGAGATGAACTGGCTACGCATCCGCGAACTGGTGCGCAAGGAATTCATCCAGCTTTTCCGGGACAAAAAAAACCGGCCCATCCTGATCATGGCGCCCCTGATCCAGCTTCTGGTCTTCGGTTATGTCGTCAATTACGACGTCAAGGACATCCGGGTGGCGCTCATGGATCAGGCCCGCACGGTCGAGAGCCGCAGGCTTATCGACGCCTTCCAGGCCAATAAAATTTTTCGACTGACGCACTTTTCGGAGGATGCCCGGGAGCCGGACCAGCTCCTGCTGGCGGGCCAGGTGGATCTGGTCGTCAAAATCCCGCCCGATTTCAGCGCGAAAATCCGCAGGGGGCAAACGGCGGACGTCCAGATCCTGGCCGACGGCAGCATGAGCAACATGGCCTCCGTCCGCATCGCCTACACCGTTTCGGTCCTGGACCGCATGAACCGCCAGCTTCTGCAGGAACTTCACCCGCAAAGAATGGATTACGGTAAAATCGATTTACGGATCAGGACCTGGTACAACCCCAACCTCGACAGCCAGAATTTCTTCGTGCCCGGCATCATCGCCTTTCTGATCATGCTGATTTCCCTGCTTTTTACCTCCATGGCCATCATCAAGGAAAAGGAAGGGGGCACCATGGAGCAGCTCATCGTCACGCCGCTGACACCCATCGAGCTGATCGTGGGCAAGACGATCCCCTACATCATCATCTCCCTTGCCCAGATGATGGCCGTCACGGCCTTCGCCATTTACTGGTTCGATCTGCCGCTGGCCGGCTCCGTCGCGCTGCTGATGCTGGCCGCCTGCCTGTTTCTGCTGAGCACGCTGGGAGTCGGTCTTTTCATCTCCACGATCTCCACGACCCAGCAGCAGGCCATGATGACCACTTTTTTCTTTATTCTGCCCTTCCGTCATGATGTCCTTGCACAGCGAGAAAAGCTTTTTGAACTTGTCCTTCCCCTTGGAATTGGCGTGATAGACGAATCCGCGGGACACTTCGGTGACAAAGATGGAAAGCTGGTTCGGCTTGTGTTCATATACCTTCAGGATATAGCGAATGATTTCAATGAGTTTTTCGTCCGTGCGGATATCGCTCTGTCTGAGCATCTCCAGCTCGTCGTAGAAGCCGCTCCACCAGTCTTCCACAATCGCGTCGAAAAGTTTTTCCTTGTTCTCGAAGTAGTGATAGACCAGTCCGTAAGACATGCCGGCCTCTTTGGCGATGTCGGCCATGCGCGTGCTGGCATAACCCTTCGTGCTGAAGACCTTCAAGGCGGCGTCGATAATGAATTTTTCACGATCTGTCTTTTCCATGACGGACCTCCTATCAGACGTTGATTGACTTGTCAATCAATTTTTTCCGCCGATCCGGCCGGCCGTGAAACCGCAAAAAGCCGTCAGAATATGCCGGTCATCGCCGATTCGCTCAAAGTCCATGGAACCTTCCGGCTGCCAACCCTCTCTGCCGGCGGCGTCCGGGTCGGGACAACGATCCTGTGGTAATGCGCATCGTCGGTCAGCAGTTTCAGGCATTCACAACCGACCAGGCCGGTTGCCCCCATTAATAATGCGGCTTTTTGTTTCATCAGAGACCGGACCACCGGATCCACGGGCGTTTTTGACCGATCAACGATGACGGCTTCGCGAGAGCCTTCATGCCCGGCTGTCGTCACGCCCGGCGACGAAGTCAGGATGGGTGAAGAGGGGCCCGGGATAACGGTAGAAACCCTGTCCCGTCTTCTGGCCCAGTTCGCCCCGTTCCACCCAGCGTTTCAGAAACGCTGCGTTCTTCAGTGCCTGTGGATCTCCGGTCTTCGAAGCCCAGTAGTCGGTTATTTTCCAGGCCGTATCCAGGCCGACGTGATCCATCAGCCCGAAGGGGCCGATCGGGACGTTGAACACCCCCATCCAGGCGCGATCCACGTCCTCGATGGAGGCGACTTCCGCCGCGGCCAGGGTCTGGGCCGCCCCCAGGAGTGCCATGAACATATAGTTGAAGAGATAGCCGGGATTCTCCTTGTTGAGGACGAGGGGAATCAGGCCCGTCCGCTTCGAGAATTCCCTGACAATGTGAACGGTGGCCATATCCGTTCCGGGATGGGGCATGATATCCACCACCGGCGTGGTCCTGAGGTCGTGGAAATGAAGGGCCAGGAACTTCCCGGGTCTTCCGGTCTCGGCGGCGAACATGGAGGGCAACAGCGACGAGGTATTGGTGGTAAAGAGCGTCCGCTCTGGGCAAAGCGTGTGAAACAAGGCGAAGACCCGTCCCTTCAACTCCGGATCTTCCGGGACGGACTCGCTGACCAAATCGGCATGGGCCGCAGCTTTTGCGGCATCGGTCGTTGCGAGTATCCGGCCAAGGGCCCCTTCAGCCGCAGCGGCAGTCACACCCCCCTGCCGGACCAGTCCTGCGGCCGCTTTCCGCGTAAGCGCCATCGCCCGTTCCAGGATGGCGTCCTGCAGGTCGCAGATCGAGACGTCGCAGCCCTGCAGGGCGAAGTGCAGGGCAATCTGCCGCCCCATGGTGCCGGCTCCAATAACAAGAACGTGCCGGATATCCTGTGCAGTCATAAGCTTCGATACTCCTTCGTTATCATCGGATTGAGCCGGGATCATAGGAAGAACCGCCCTGTGTGTCAATTAAAACATGATGATGGAAATGAGGTTCCGGTCAGCGGCGAAATTCAGGGATGTGACTGATTTCGCCATGATTGGTTCAGTCCGTCCAGTATATGCAGCAGTGCCATATTCTCAGGAATGTCAGCCATATTCTTTGCGTATTGAGAAAAACGTATGACGCCTTTCCGATCAATGATAAACAGTGCCGGCATTCTTCCCAGCTTGATCAGATTCCATTCCTGACCATAGAGTTTTCCCAATCTTCCATCTGGATCGGGTATGCCGGGAAACGGCAGGTTTTCTTTGTCCCAGTAGCTTTTCGTTTTCTGTGCTCCATGGGGTACAATGACCGCGACCTGAGTTTTCCTGTCCCTGAATCTATTGAAATCCTTTTTCATCTGACCCAGATGCTTTCTGGCAAATGGTCAACTGAAGCCTCTCAGCAAAACAAGCACGACAGGGCCTTCTTGGAGCAAACCGGAGAGGAAAATGTCCCTGTCTTCAGCATCCTTTGCCGTGAACCCTGGAGCCATTGATCCGATATGCCGCTTCATTGGGATCCCCCTTCTTTCAGATCTTCCATTTCTGCTTTGCCCTCCATCCAAAACAGCCGGATCTGGTCCAGTTCATCACCTGATTTTCCATAAAGGAGCAGCTCTTCAGGGAATTCTTTGGAATATGCCGGACCCTCAAGAAGCCTAAGGATGTTCAATGCGCCATCTTTATCCAGGCCGTCTCGGATAATGATGCCAATGGCATCACGTTTTCTGTCGATAACTGCTCCCCTGATAATATGTCCCGCTTGATCGGTTCATGTGTCGAGTTTTTAAATGAGACGCTGTTTATGAATTACCACTTGGCGTAGTGCTCTTCCGTAAAGCCGGAAACGTTCTGCAACTCGCAGGCCTGATCCCCGTCCCGTAAAGTTCCTGCAAACCGTCCAAAGGGTTGGTGGAATTTGCTCACGATGAGGCCGGCACGAATACTCGCCGAACGCTTGCCCTCCGGCAGGAACTGAAGACGGACCCGACCGTCGTTCGATGCGATGTGCCAGGGCTTCAGCAGGTCCAGATCGTCATACCGGAAATCCACAATATCCGTCTTGACCAGGCGGCCATTGATCCAGAATACGTTTTCCGTAAATCCCGTTTCGTTGATCCCCTGGACAAGATTGAAGCCGACGCGATTCCCCTCACTGTCCGTGCCGCCGCCGGAGGCCCAGCTCCAGAATGTCTGACGTGCCGGGTAGCCAAGCGTATAGTCCCGGACACCGAAAGATTGTTCTTCCTGTACATCCCAGGACATGCCCCTGTGGCGTATCGACCCCTGGACGGTGATGCCTGCCTCCTTGTGTGTGTAGTTGAATCCTTTCAGGCCCACCCGGGTCAGGCAGACAAGGGGTTCCTGATACTTGCGGAAAGAAAGGCTGAGGGAAAGCTCCCCCTTGATAGACCCCTCGACGGCGATGGCTTCCGGATCGCTGGTCATACGGACCGTCGTTTTCCCGCTCGCGAAAGTGATTTGACCGGCCAGTGAATTTCCCTCGAAAACCGCGGCCCCCCCGCCGGGCGTGAGGATGTCATATTCGCTGATCCGGAAGCTCCGGCGGTCAAAGAGATAGGTGAAAAGATTGCACATATAGCCGAGGCGAACGACGGCAATGCCGAAGATGATGTCGTTGTTGCAGACGCCGAGGTATTCCCAGCGCTTGATCCGATACTTCAATATCCTGCGCTTGGCGCAGGAGGCACGGTCTTTCGCCCCGTAAGGACGGAAATCGTCCAGATTGAGGGATGTGAGGGGTCCACGGTAAATGCCGAAACGGGGCCGCCCATCGATGCCGATCAAGGCGCTTTCATTTGCGGTATTCATTTTTTCTCCTTCGGTTGCCCGATGACCCGGTTCGGCGGCAGGATACCGCAATGGCCATACGCCACTGCCTTACCCGGGCCGGTATCGACCATGCCCCTGGCGGAGCGTTCAAGATCTTTACCGAACGGGCAGCTTGACCGTCGCCCCATGGCGGTACCGACCATGACATTTTCGCTTGTGGCTTCCTCCATGAAGCCATCCGGTGCGATCACTGGAATCTTACGTTCGGCCACTTCCTGAGGCGAAATCACGCCAAAGACACCACCGAAGTGGTCGATATGGCTGTGGGTGAAAATAATCGCCGAAACCGGTCTGTTACCCGCAGCCAGCAAGGATTCCGGTGAGTGTCAGACAAATGACTGTTATGGACAAGGTTTTCATTGCAGCTCACCTTTGAGGTGTCCGTGCATTGGAAAGCCCGCTCATGCCTTGCGCATCTGAAAGCTGCCGGACACAATGGCACAGGTGTTGCCCAGCGTATCCTTCAATTCCAGGTCCATCACCCAGTCGGATTTCCCGGTTTCATCCGCAGTCTTCTGGATGCTTATGACCTGTTCCGGTGTCAGCACCGCCTCGACGGTGATATCGGTTGTGGCCGGCCTCCTGAAGGTGATGGTCGCTGCCTTCAGGATGGGATAGTATTTTCCGTGATCGAAAGTGGCAAAGAAGAAAACGCCGCCCGTGTAATCGGCGAGGGAAAAAAGGGAACCCGCATAGACGGTTCCGATGTGATTGACGTTCGGCTCCTTGGGAAGCACAACCTTGACGTAACCTTTTTTGAACGCCTCGATCCGGATTCCCATTTTCCCAATGATTTTGATCGCTTGCTCGAGATAGGAAATAAAATCCCGCTGTTTCTCTTCTATAGCCATTACCGAACCCCTTTCTGTCCGCTCGATCCGATGAGCGTCGCCGCAGGACACTGAATGATTATTTTGGACAAGCCAGCCTCAATGGCCCTTTCCGTATTTGTGCTAAAGGCCGCCCTGTTGCGCCTCATAGACGTTGTCGGGCGGCAGGTCCGGCCGCTTGGCCGCTTCCCGCGACAGGGCGTCGCAGCGCTCGTTTTCGGGCGTGCCGGCGTGGGCCTTGATCCAGCTGAAGGCGACGGCGTGCAGGTCGCACAGATCGAGAAGCTCCTGCCAGAGGTCGGGATTCAGGGCGTGATCGGATTTGTTGCGCTTCCAGCCGTTGGCCTGCCATCGCCTGGCCCATCCCTGCGTGACGGCATTGGCCAGATACTGCGAATCCGTATAGAGGGTCACGGCGCAGCGGCCCTTGAGCGCGCGCAGCCCGGAAATGGCGGCCATGAGTTCCATGCGGTTGTTGGTGGTCAGGCGAAAGCCGCCGGAAAGCTCCTTCCGCCGCGTACCGTAAAGAAGGACGACGCCGTAGCCGCCCGGGCCGGGATTTCCGAGGCACCCGCCGTCCGTATAAATCGTCACCTGTTTCAGCTTTTCCGTCATGGGGTTTATGGCATGCCTTTCTCGTTAATCCTCTCCCGTCCGGGGAGGGGAAACAAACTTTTTGCGAAGCCGTCAATCCTGATTTTTCAGAAGCCCTGAGGTTGTTTCGCTCGACGGCCCGGCGCCGTCAGGCCGGCTCATCATCAAACCCCATCAACTCTTGCAGGCCGGGAAACTGCGCCTGATCCTGATTCCATACATAGTGGAGGATATCGATGTTGCGCTTTTTGAACTTCTCCGCAAGGACGTTGTCCGGGTTTTCCGGGATCACGAGGATCAGTCGCGGGGAAGGCGCACAGCGAAAACTGTTGAGCAGCAGCTGGGCGGCGCCGGCATGCAGGCTCAGGGGGCCGGGGATGGACTTGACCTGAAAAACGGTGGTCATGTCCCCCTTGCTGTTGGTCAGGAACAGGTCGATGAATCCGTCGTTTCCCACCTTCAGCCCCCGCCGCCGCAGGTTTTCCGCCAGGTCTTTGACCACCAGCCCCTGATCGCATTCGGCGTCCTTGTCCCGGTCCAGGTCGCAGTATCTTTCCCCGA
>Ga0351853_1231_pt1 | contig 13384 bp, 5 predicted proteins | sample BONcelHFGM3001C8_FD_206799 | JGI IMG/M metagenome (GOLD analysis project Ga0351853, IMG submission 206799) | Enriched cells from coal bed in the Powder River Basin, Montana, United States - BONCAT cells FGM rep2 HSBNCT.FGM.300.1.C8 ... | reverse complement strand
TCGGAAAAGAATTCATGGTCACGCGGGAGCGTATTCGCCAGATTGAAGCAAAAGCGCTGCGCAAACTGCGGCACCCGAGCCGGAGCAAAAAGCTGCGGGACTTTCTGGATTAGCATAGCGGCGCTAAATTTCATGAGCAAACCCACACGGCAGTCTTCATAAGGGCTGCCTTATATTTGGGCGTTGCGGGAGGGCGCAAATGTTATCTGTGAGGCTAATAACTATTGCCCGGATGGTGCCAACGGTCAAGACGGTCGCAGATATCGGCTGCGATCACGGCAAGATCGCGGTTTGGCTTGTTGAAAACGGAGTCGCGCAAACAGCCGTTTGCTGTGACTTGAGCGGCCCGTCGCTTGATAAAGCGCGCAGGCTTGCTGAAGCTAAGGGGCAAAAGGAAAGGATCCTGATGCGCGAAGGCAGCGGTTTTGACGTGCTTGAGCAGGGTGAAGTGCAGGCAGCCGTGATCGCCGGAATGGGCGGCGAACTGATCGCTGACATTCTTGACGAGGGGGGCTGCAAAGTTCCACAATACCTGATACTGTCCAGCAACAAAGCTCCTTGGGCGGTACGCAGAAAACTTTGTGGTATGGGTTTTTCAATAGAAGATGAACAGCTCGTCCTGGAAAGAAGAAAGTATTATCCTGTGATCAGAGCAAAACGCGGCAAAGCACGCACACTCAGCGATATTGAGCTTGAACTTGGCCCGGTGTTGCTTGAAAAAAGGCCTGAGCTCTTAAAAAAATATATACTTGACCTGATAAAACAAGCAAAAACAATACGTGATGAAATTGAAAAATCAAAAGCGCCGGAAATGCATGTCTTAAGAGAAATGGACAGGCGGCAGAAAAATTATTCGGAGGTGTTAAAATGTCTGTAGACTTGGGGCATTTTATAAAGGCTGTTGAAACCATCGCACCGCCATGGCTTGCCGAGGCCTGGGACAATTCGGGGCTTATATTGCGCTGCAGCGATACTGTCAGCAAGGTGCTCGTTGCGCTCGATGTGACAAAAGCTGTCGCAGCCGAGGCAAGGCAAACAGGCTGTGATATGATACTTGCGCACCATCCATTGCTTTTTGAACCAAAAAAGACACTGGATGGCCGCCATGCCGCCGATGACGTGCTTATGGACCTGATAAAAGCAGGCATTTCACTGTACGCAGCGCATACATCATATGACAAAGCAGACGGCGGTATCAATGACATGTTGGCACATAAAGTTGGGCTAAATAATGTCTGTGTCGCTGATGACGGCTTGATGCGTATCGGAGACTTGCCAAAACAGATGGATAAAGATACTTTTTTAAATCATATCAAAAGTTCGTTAAATGCTCTGAATCTGCGTATTTCCGCAGTGCCGCATAAAACCATAACAAGCGTTGCCGTAGCCGGAGGCAGCGGAGGAGATTATTTATTTTCAGCAAAACAGGCCGGTGCGCAAGCACTCATTACGGGCGAAGCCAAATACCATCACTTTTTAGAATCACAATCGCTTGGCATATGTCTTGCTTGCGCCGGGCACTTTGAAACAGAGTGTCATTTCACGCAGCAGATATTTATGAGTTTACAAGCATGGCTCGATGAGGTAGAATTAGATTTGGCTATTGTCAAATCAAGCAGTGAAAGAGCGCCGTATACCGATATATGATTTTTTACGGCGCAGGGGAGGATTAATTATTTGGATAAGCTGGCTTTGCTATATGAGTACCAGCAGGCTGATGCCGAGCTTGAGGCTTATGAAAAAAAATTAAAGAATACACCAGCAAGAAAACAGCTCATCAAGCTGCAGAACTTTCTTAAAAAGCAGCAGTCAGTGTTGCGTGAGATGGAAAACAAAGCGCTGGTTGAACAAAACGCGCTTTCGGAAATAGAGACGCAGTATGACCGGATGATTGTGCTTTTGAACAAAAAGCACAAGGACATCGGCGAATATGAAAAGATGGAACTTGATGAGATAGACCCTGGCGTTGTACACGGTCTTGTTCATGAATACGAAACAACGTATGAAAACATCATGAAGCAAAAGCGCAGAGCCATCGCGGTGATGACCAAAGCCGAAGAAACGGCAGCACGCTTAAAGGAAATCTTGCCGCGTGTCAGCAAGGCGCAAAAAGATTTTGCTGCGCTTAAAAAACAGCATGAGGAAGAGCTTCGCGCAGGTGCAGCAGAGCTGGATAAATTGAAAAAAACTGCCGAGGCAGCGGCTGCCAAGGTTGATGCTTCGTTGATTGAAAGATATATCCGCATCAAACAGAACAGGGCAATGCCTGTTTCGCAGTTAAAAGACGGACGCTGTATGGGATGCAACATGGAGCTTCCATCGCGTGATCTGGCAAAATTGAAAAAGTCGGGTGAAATCGTAGAATGTGAGAATTGCGGCCGTATACTTTTTCTGATATAATAATAATTGAGCAAGCTGAACGGTCGCCCGGTACTGGCTTATGTATTCAAAATGTAACTGACAAAAAGAGTACATAATCCAGTGCCGGGAGGAAAGTCCGAGCTCCGCAGGGCAGGACGCCGGGTAACTCCCGGTGGAGGCGACTCTAAGGAAAGTGCAACAGAGAGATACCGCTTCAGCATCATTGCTGGAGCAAGGGTGGAAAGGTAAGGTAAGAGCTTACCAGAGCCTTGGCGACTTGGCTGCTATGTAAACCCCGTCCGGTGCAAGATTGATAGTGGGCATGATGCGGTTGCCCGCCGCGCCCCATGTAATCGCTGGAGCCTGCTGGCAACTGCAGGCGTAGATAGATGACCGTTTTCGACAGAACTCGGCTTACAGGCTTGTCTCAAACCAAAAAAACAGGAAGCTCTCTTGAATCTACAGAGAGCTTCTTTTTTTGTATCGATAAGCGGCATAAAGACAATAATAATTTTAATGAAAACAGATCTTTTTAAGGAGCGTCTATGCAATTCAAGAACAAAACCCATATTCTCGATGAATTAACGCTCTCAAGGGATGAGCTGCTCAAAGTCGCTGCAGAAATGTCTGTAAAGGACAAAGTATACTTAAAAAAAACAGACCATGCACATCTGCAGCTTCATGAAGAACACCGTATGATTGAAAACGCTTTTTTGGCAGCGCGCCAAAACAAACATCTTGGCAAAGAATTACCGGCTCTTTCGGAATGGTTTTACGATAACCGCACATTTTTTATTGAGCAGATAAAACTGCTTGATTTAGCAAACCGCCCCTGCATCCTGCCTCACATAGCCAACGGCCGGTATGCGCAATGGCCAAGATGTTTGGCGCTCGCGTCAGTGCTGCTTGGACACAGCGCACTTGATATTTCAATAGCAAGCATCACAGAGTTTCTCGATACTTATCAAAAAGAAGCAGAACTTGATTCCGGAGAAATTTGGGTGTTCGCGGACATGCTGAAAATCGGGCTGCTGCGTGCAGCCGCGCAGCTCGGGCATCAAAGCACAGATTGTATACGCATGTGGAACCGTGCAGAAAAATTTTGTAAAAAAGCTGAAAAAAATATGTTGGTATCAGACACTCTGCTTGACGAATACCGCGCTGATATTACGAACCCGATCTTTTTAGAGCATGTGAGCAATCTGCTGCGGGACAGCCCGCATATATCTTCAGTCAGAAAGAGCCTAAACAAAAAGCTTTTACTAAAAGGGCAAAGCATAGATAAACTTATCAAAATGGCTCATACAGAGCAGGCCTTTGGGATCCTGCGTATTTCGGGCGCCATCTCTTCATTAAGACTGCTGTCAAAAGTCTGTTTTGAACAGATATTTGAAAATATTTCTGCTGTACACCGGTATTTAAAAGAAGATACAGAATACGAAAAGATGGATTTTGAGTCGCGTGACTATTACCGAAGAGCCATCAGCAGTATTGCCTCAGCACTCAAATTGCCTGAGGTTGTTGTTGCACGGACTGCAATGAAAATGGCAGCAAAAGAACAAATCCATGTTGGGTTTTTTATTGCGGGGTACAGAATAAAAGAACTTTATACTCAACTTGGCGGTATGCCGTTGCGTGTCGCATCAAAACGTTTTTTCAAAAAACATATGATGTTTTTTTATGTTGGCGGCGCCGCAGCATCAGCAGCAATCAGCGCTTTGCTGCTTTCTCTGGTGCTTTTTTATATGTTTCCGGCGATCGTTGGCATACTTGGCTTTGTTGTCAGTTTGATACCCATTTATACAGTGTCCATAGCAGTGAGCAACAGGTTGTTTGCATTGTTTTGCAGGCCTGCATTCATACCGAAAATGGCACTTTATTCAGGTATCCATAAAGATTGTGCAACAATGGTGGTTATTCCGGCATTGGTCACCAGCGATCTTGACGGGATGGATATTTTAAGCAAGATGGAAGTGTATTACGCTGCCAATCAGCAGGAGAATCTTTTTTTTACACTGCTATCCGACTTTAAAGATGATAAAAATGAAATCGCAGTGCAGGATGAAGCGATGATAGAAGGTCTCGAAAAACAAGTTGCGTGTCTTAATACTCAGTATGGCAGGCATGTCTTCTTTTATGCGCAGCGCAGACGCATTTATAACAAAGAAAACGCAAAATACGGCGGATACGAGCGAAAAAGGGGAGCCTTGCTTGATTTTTGCGAGCTGCTGAGCGGTGATTTATCCGCATTCGTCCATGTGACCAAAGAGCTGCCGACAAAAATAAAATATGTGATCACACTGGACGCCGATACGCAGCTGACCAGAGATGCAGCCGTAAAAATGATCGGAGCGATGGAGCATCCTTTAAACCGGCCTTTGCTTGATCAGGAAAAAGGCATTGTGACAAAAGGATATGCGGTCATGCAGCCGCGGATAGGTGTGGATGTGGCCAGCGCCGCGAAATCAAGATTTTCACTTATTTTCTCAGGCAAAGGCGGATTAGACGTTTATGCAAGCGCAACATCTGATATATATCAGGATGGGTTCGGCACGGGCATATATACGGGGAAGGGGATATTTCATCTTGAGTTGTACAAACGCATTTTGCGCGATGCTTTTCCCGACAACAGCATATTAAGCCATGATCTGCTCGAAGGCAGCTATCTGCGATGTGCATTGCTCAGTGACGTGATGCTTATGGACGGATGTCCGGCGCAGTACACATCCTGGGCAACCAGACAGCACCGCTGGACCCGCGGAGACTGGCAGCTATTACCTTGGCTTAAAAGCACGATCCGAACCAAATCAGGCACAAGAAAGAACCCGCTGTCCGCTTTGCAAAGATACCAGATCATTGACAATCTAAGACGCAGTTTAACAGTGCCCTTTTGCTTCTTCGTGATACTTTTATCCCAAACTGCTTTCTATCAAAATGCGTTTTTTTGGTTTATATCCGGTCTTTTGCCGCTTTTTATCGATGGAGTTCTTGATTTTTTGTCTCGATGTTCTCTCCTTCTGCGAAAAACCGGAAAGGGTGCAACCTTAAGAGATATTTGGCACGAGACAAAAAGCATATTCGAGCAATCGTTCTATAAGTTTGCTTTCTTGCCGTATGAAACGTTTCTGATGCTTGATGCTGCTGTTAAAAGCATGATAAGGATGGGTGTGACAAGACGCAATTTGCTCGAATGGCAGACTGCAGCCGAAGGGGAAAAAAATTCAAGGTCAGGCATCTCTTATTATTGGAGCAAGATGGCCGCTGCGCCTTTGCTTGCTTCGATTCTTTACGCATTATCCATTGTCTTTACGCGCAGTTTCTCGGTCGTTGCTTTTGGTATATTCAGTTTATGGTTTTTTGCTCCATCTATAGCGCAGGCTATCAGCCGTCCGCGGCGTTCAAAAATCCATAGGCTCAATGCAAGTCAAAACGCGTATCTTATGGACATTGCACTGCAAACATGGTTGTTTTTTGAACACTTTGCCAAGGAAGATGAGTATTATTGGATGCCGGATAATTATCAGCACAGCCCCGGCAAAGGCTCAGCAAAACGCACATCGCCGACAAACGTGGCTTTGTCCATGGCTGCGTTTGCGGCTGCTTATTACATGGGTTTTTGCTCGGCGTCAGAAACGCTCAAACGGCTTGAAAAGTGTACGGCTGGCATCGAGAAAGCCGAAAAATGGCACGGACATCTTTATAATTGGTATGACATAACCAATTTGCAGCCGCTTGAGCCGCTGTATGTGTCTTCGGTCGACAGCGGGAACCTCGCATGCTATCTGGTATTGATGGATGCGGTACTCGCCGACATGTTGAGGCAGTCTTTTGCATCTTTTATTCATCACGGTGTTGCTGCTGCAGCACGTGCCGCAGGCCAGAAGATACCGCTTCATCACGATGCAGACATTTTCAGCATTCTCCATGCACTCGAATTATTCGATAATGCCGACGGGTTGCTCCAAAACAGCCGCTTGCAGTCATTGGAATGGTTCCAAACATATGCACCCTGGGCGCGGGTACTTTGGCACTTTCCGGCCTCAAAGGCACATATCTATGCGCAGATGACGCAGCATATGCGGCAGATCCTAAGGTTTATATCTCCAATAGGATATATTAAAGCTTTCCATAATTTATTGGAAATACTTTCAGAAATCTATCAAAAAGCTAAAAAGGATCATGATGCGGAGGCGCTTTGCTTTACTGCGGAGATGGAAAAGGCACTGGGCGAAGGGTATGTGGCGGTTCGGCGTCTTTGCCGGCGCATCGAGAAACTCAGAAAACGTATGAACACTGTTTTTACTGCCATGGATTTTTCGAAGCTGTATGACGATGAAAAAGGCCTTTTTTCAATTGGGTACGAACCAAGACGAAACGCCTTGAGCGATTCACATTATGACCTTTTGGCTTCTGAAGCACGCGCAGCAAGCTTTATTGCCATCGCCAAGGGAGACATTCCTGAGAAGCACTGGTTTCGCCTGTCACGGCCGCTTACTGTTGCAGGACAAGGACGTGCGCTTCTTTCGTGGGGCGGCACGATGTTTGAGTATCTGATGCCGCTGATATTGCTTAAGAGTTATGATAATACGCTGCTTGGCGAAACGTATAAGTCTGTCGTAGATATGCATGTGAGCTACGGTGAACAGCGTCATATTCCCTGGGGCGTATCAGAATCCGGTTACTATGCGTTTGATCTTCATCTAAATTACCAGTATAAGGCATTCGGCGTGCCTGGCCTTGGCTTAAAGTCAGGGCTTGTACGCGAATCTGTTGTGGCTCCTTATGCCACCTGCCTTGCGCTGCACGTCAATCCGCGTCTCGCCATAGCAAATATGATGCGCTTGAAGAAACTGGGCGCTGCAGGCAAATACGGTTTCTATGAAGCCATAGATTATACTTTCTCACGCATGCATGTGGGAAAACAAAAACACATCATCAAAAGCTATATGGCACACCATCAGGGCATGATACTGGCTTCGATACTCAATTGTGTTCAAAATGGAAGGTTTCAGGAGCTTTTTCACAGTGTGACCTGTATCAAGGCAACAGAAATGCTTCTTAAAGAAAAAGTACCGCCCCGGAGCATCGTTCTCAATGTCAGCGATAAGCAAGAAACCACAGCAGTTTTGGCAGAGGAGATTCGAGCTGTCAGAACATACCACACACTGAGCCATTATCCCCAGGCACATTTTTTATCCAATGGGAACTATACCGTTATGCTGACACAGATGGGAACCGGTTACTCAATGTGCCGCGGCTATTTGATAAACCGCTGGGGAAACGATGTTCTTAGGCGTTCGCCGGGCATTCATGTTTTTATCAAGAATTTAGAATCAGGAGCCGTATGGTCAGCGGCATTTTTGCCGACATGTTTGAGGGCAGATGAAGAACGTGTTCAGTTTGAACCGCACAAAGCAACTTTTTTTAGAAAAATCGGAGGCATCGAAACAACGCTGACAGTTTGCGTTTCGCCCGAATGTGATATGGAAATACGCGATCTTGAAATTAAAAACTGCGGCAATCATGAGGTCAAGCTTGCCCTGATATGCGTGCTTGAACCTGTGTTGAGCAAAGAGAGAGATTATCTGGCACACCCTGCTTTTACTGAACTGTTTATAGACACGCAGCCTGACATTGAAAGCAAAACGATATATATTTACCGAAGGAACCGTCCGGTTTTTGCTGCTATGAAGGCTTGTTTTGATGGAAAGGCCGAAATACTCACAGACAGAGCGCACATTTTTGGACGCGGCACAGTGTTTGGAACACCTCAGTTTTTAAGAGCCAAACAAAGCGAGCAGGATATAAGCAAAGCGGCAGGTTTGCAGGCTGTAAAAATCGTTCCGCCAGCGGAGACAGTGAGCGCAGCCTTTATCATTGCATTGTCTGACTCCCAAAAACAATTAAAAGACTGCATAGGAACAATATCAGCCAAAGAAGACATAAAACGCACGGTCAACCTTGCATGGACACATGCACAGGTCGAAATGCGTTATCTGAAACTAAAAAGCATGGAAGCCAATTTGTTTCAGCAGATCGCATCACGTACTGTTATCAGAATTCCGTCGTCTTGTTTGTCTTTTGGAACACCGCAGGGGAAAGATACTTTGTATCAGTATGGTCTTTCGGGTGAAAATCCTCTTGTTTGTCTATTTGTTGACGGGCATGAAAGCGTGGATATAGAAGCGGTCAAAATGTTGACCAAAGCGCATGAATTCTTAAGTCTTAAGCAAATACCGGCAGAACTCGTTTTTGTGTACGATGACAGCGGTGCCTATACAGATATGATGCGTGACCTGATCAATGAAGCGGCGCAGACAGCAGCCGGCAGAGCTCATGGAAGGATCGCTGTTGTGCCGCGGCGAAATCAAGATGATGCTGCCACAGCGGCCGCAGCGTCTTGCCTTGTGCTTTTCAGCAGGATCTCCATCGCTGAACAGCTCAAGATCCCGCATCTGCTGCGTCCGTATCATGTCTTCGAACGTGAAGTTCCATACAGGCGTTACAAAGTGCCCAGAAGGCTCAAATCATACGATAACGGCACCGGCGGGTTTTTAAGAGGCGGAAAGGAATACTGTATCGAAGTGACAGACTGCCCTCCTCTGCCATGGAGCAACTTGCTCGCCGGCAAGAGCCTTGGCTGTATCATCAGCGCAGGCGGCGGCGGTTATACATGGGCGGACAATGCGCGCATGCTTCGGTTGACGCCTTTTCGAAACGATGCCCTGACAGATGTACCGGGGGAAGGCGTGATCATCCGCAATGACAGGACGGGTTATGCCTTCAGTGTCGCGCCGGATATGTATGCAGATGGAAGATACAGGGTGATACATGGCTTAGGCTATACGTCATTTGAACGTTTCGGCAGCATTCACACATACATGACATATTTTACCGACAAAGAGTTACCGGTAAAATCCGGCATCTTAAGCATAACGAACAATTCAGCTAAGGATGAGGTATTTTCCGTATATTATTATGCAGAGCCTGTCCTTGGCGCACAGGTTGTCAGCGGAATAAGTGCAAGAAAAACCAACAGCCGGATTGAAGCCTTCTCGCCGTTTGCCCCGATTACGGGGAACATGTTTATCTCTATCCCGGGACAAAGTGTGCGCTGCACGGCTTCTGCCCACGAGTTTTTCGGTGTGCCCGGGCATAACATACTGCCTGAGGCATTAAAAACAGCGCAATTATCCGATGATGACGGATGCGGCGCATCTTTGTTAGGCCTCCAGACACAGCTGAAAATTGCTGCTGGCGAAGAAAGAAAGCTTAATCTTCTGATGGGCTTTGCAGAAAAAGAGCTGATTGAAAGCACTGAATCGAAGATGGACAGTGCGCAAGCAGCAGAAGAAGCACTACGCATGACAAAGGACTTCTGGCGTGATTTGACCGGAAGGCTGCGCATATCCACCGGCAATAAATCATTTGACACGATCGTCAACGGTTGGCTGCTTTATCAGACATATGCATCGCGTCTTCTCGGACGCACGGGTTACTACCAATCCGGCGGTGCTTACGGGTTTCGCGATCAGCTGCAGGATGTGATGGCGTTGCTTTATACCGACCCAAATACCGCATACAACCATATATTAAAATGTGCATCACGCCAGTTTATCGAAGGGGATGTGCTGCACTGGTGGCACGAACCTGCGTGGGGTGTACGCACTTTAATTACTGATGATAAACTCTTCCTGCCGTATGTTGCGTGCGAATATGAGCGTGTGACTGGAGACATGAGCATTTTTGACAAGCAGGTCCCGTATCTTAAGAGCCGTCCTATTCCAAAAGGCAAAGTTGACATTTACGAAAGATTTGAAGAGAGCGATTATACAGAAAGCCTGTTCCTGCACTGCAAGCGCGCGATAGACTCCGCACTTAATCTGGGGCAGCATGAACTGCCGCTCATGGGCACCGGAGACTGGAACGACGGTATGGATAAGGTGGGAGAAGAAGGAAAAGGGGAGAGCGTCTGGCTCGCTTTCTTTCTTGCCGTTATCATGCAGTCTTTTGCGGCTGTTTGCCGGATACGCGGAGAAACAGAACTTGCAGAAAGTTATGACAAAAAGCGCATAGAGATCAAAAGTAATATTGAAAAGAACGCCTGGGACGGAGAGTGGTATCTGCGCGCTTATTTTGACGATGGCACGCCTGTCGGCAGCAGTATGTCTCCGGAGTGTTCTATTGATCTTGTGTCTCAGGCGTGGTCAGTGCTATCCGGCGCTGTGCGTGCGCGGCGCGCATTTTTTGCTGCTTATGACCATCTTGTGATGCGGGAACACGGTGTGATTCGTTTGCTTATGCCTCCGTTTGACAAATGGGAAAAGGATCCTGGGTACATCAAGGCGTATTTGCCGGGCGTGCGTGAAAACGGCGGGCAGTACACCCATGCAGCAGCATGGTTTGTCATTGCAGCGGCCAAGTTAAAACTTAAAGAAGATGCGATCGATTTGTTTCAGATGATCAATCCAATTAATCATACGCGTACGCCCGCGGGTGTGGCCAAATACAAAGGGGAACCGTATGTCATAGCAGCGGATGTCTATGATGCGCAAGGCCACACCGGACGTGCCGGATGGACATGGTATACAGGAGCCGCCGGGTGGATGTACCAGGCGGCCATAAAACATATCATAGGTATGCATATAGAAAGGGGCATTTTGACGATAAACCCCTGTGTTCCGGATAATTTTGGGCGGTATACGATTGAATATGACAATGACGGCGCGACATATATCATCAATGTGGACATCACGCCCGGTTATCAGGGGCAAGCATGGCTGCAGATGGAGGGCTGTTCTGCGGTACGGGAACTTAAGCTTGATAAGAGAAGTGGCGTTCATAGAATATTCGCTTGTTGGAAGACATAAACAGGTGTTATACTCATGGCTATGATGAATGAATTACTTGCCATGTCGCAGCAAGAGCTTGAGGCGCAGGGGCATAAAGTGCCGGATTTTATCGTTGTGACACCTGATGCCTATGTGGATCATCCGTCGTTTGCTGCAGCCATTATCGGCCGGTTCGTGAAGAGCCTCGGTTACAGCGTTGGCATCATTGCCCAGCCCGACTGGCGGGAGGCGGGTGACTTTTTAAAGCTCGGCACACCGCGTTATGCGTTCTTGTTAAGCGGCGGCAATATGGACGGTATCGTCAGTATGTACACGTCGTCCAAAAAACTGCGCAGTGAGGATAAATTTTCGCCCGGCGGCAAGAGCGGCCTTCGTCCGCCAAGGCCGACGATCGCGTATACTGCACGGCTTAAGCAGGCGCACAGCCAAACGCCGGTGATCATCGGCGGCGTTGAAGCCTCAAACCGCCGGTTTGCACATTATGATTATTATGAGGATAGGGTACGGCGTTCCTATCTTGCCGACTCAAAAGCGGATCTGCTTGTATACGGCATGGGCGAGGGGCCTCTCGAAGAGATCTGCCGCGGGCTTTCGCAGGGGAAGCGCATCAATGAGCTTGCAGGGATACGCGGCACATGTGTGATCAAACCCGAAACACAGCTGCCCGCTCATTATGCAGAGATACCGTCATTTGAAATCGTGTCTGCCGATAAAAAGGCTTTTGCTGCAGCCTGCAAAACCATCAGCGAAAATGCTGTTCCGTACGGCAAAACGCTCATACAGCGCCACGGAGACCGTTATCTGGTTCAGTACCCGCCAGCGCTGCCGTTATCAACATCAAAAATGGATGAAATATATGGCTTGCCGTTTACGCGGCGTGCCCATCCTTCGTACTCTGAACCAGTACCTGCGCTCAGCGAGGTTCAGTTCGGCATCACCGCTATGCGCGGGTGTCCCGGGATGTGTGCATTCTGTTCGATATCCGCCCATCAAGGCAAGCGCATTCAGAAAAGATCCAAGAAGTCTATTGTGAATGAAACCATACGTTTAGCGTCAATGGACGGTTTTAAAGGCAACATTTCGGATGTGGGCGGCCCGACTGCCAATTTTTACGATGCGATATGCACGGCCGGAAAGTCGGAAAGTTGCACAAAAAACTGTTTGACCCCCAAAATATGCCCCAATCTTAAAGTCAGCCATAAGGGCCTGACCGAATTGCTCGAAGCGATTGAACGCGTCAAAGGCGTAAGGCGCGTTTTTATCCGTTCAGGCCTTCGGTATGATTACATCATGGCAGATAAAGACGGGCGTTTTTTTGAACGTCTTGTCAAGAAGCATGTCAGCGGGCAGCTCAAAGTCGCGCCTGAGCATGTTTGCAAAACAGTTCTCCGACTGATGAATAAACCGGATTACAGCGTCTATGAGCGATTTGCACGCAGATTCGCGGACATCACGCAAAAAGCCAAAAAAAAGCAGTATCTGCTGCCTTATTACATATCCTCACACCCCGGCAGCACTTTGCTTGATGCCATAGAACTGGCTGTGAGCCTGAAAGCCAAAGGTTTTGTGCCCGAGCAGGTACAGGATTTTTACCCCACCCCGGGCACACTTTCCACCTGTATGTTTTACACGGGCATCAACCCGTTTACAAACAGCACCGTGTATGTAGCGCGAGACCCAAAAGAAAAAGCCATGCAGCGTGCGCTGCTTTCGTTTCAAAACAGAGCGAGCCACGGCCTGATCCGCGAGGCGCTGACGCTTGCCGGCAGAGAAGATCTTATCGGCAGCGGCAAAAACTGCCTTATACCTTCAAAAAGTTCAGAAAAGCCATACGGTCAAAAGAAGAACATACGAAAACCTCGTCAATGATAGTGTATCAACATATTTTAATATTTATCATAATGTGGTATAATCAACAACGGACTTATTTAATATTCATTCAAGGAGTATGATATGAAGCGTATACTGATTGTCGATGATGAGCCGAGCCTTATCAAAGGGCTGAGGTTTAATCTCGAACAGCAGGATGGTTACACGGTCGACGAGGCACTCGACGGACAACAGGCGCTTGACATGTTTGCGGCTGAACACTATGATCTGGTTTTGCTAGATCTGATGCTCCCTAAAGTTGACGGTATGGAGGTCTGCCAGCGCATACGCAGCATATCCAA
>Ga0351853_1201_pt1 | contig 13433 bp, 9 predicted proteins | sample BONcelHFGM3001C8_FD_206799 | JGI IMG/M metagenome (GOLD analysis project Ga0351853, IMG submission 206799) | Enriched cells from coal bed in the Powder River Basin, Montana, United States - BONCAT cells FGM rep2 HSBNCT.FGM.300.1.C8 ... | reverse complement strand
CCCCGGGCGCAGCCAGCAGCAGGTCAACGCGCACACCGTGGGGCAGATTCTTTTCCTCCTGGAAATGCAGACCGCATACGCCGGGGAAATGTGGAACGTGAATACATACGACCAGCCCGGTGTGGAAGCAGGCAAAATCGCCACCTACGCACTCATGGGCCGTCCCGGATTCGAGAAACAGGCAGAGGAAATTAAAAGAGCGGAAAGCAAACTCAAGCCGCTTGTTATCTGATATGCTTGTGCCTGATTATGATAAAAGAAATCATTGAAGAGTTGAAACGGCGGCTTCTTGCCCCGCCGGACCCTGATGAACCGCCTGGCAGATTGCAGAGTTTCGCGCGCGCCGTGAAATATGCGCTGTACGTGGCTGTGCCCGTTGCTGTGCTGATTCTATATCAGTGGATGGCGGACCTGCTGCTGGCTGCGCCCGGGGAAGTGCTGCTCATCTGGATCGTCGCGGCCCTGGTGGTGAGTTTTGTGTTCCGCGCGCCGGGATTCCACGCCATGGCTCTGCTGGCGTCCGCGGTTGTGCTGTTTTATCCGGCGCATCTCATATTTGTAAACAGCCACGCAATTCCCGTGTTGTATCTTGTGGTTACGGTTTTATCCGTGTGGTTCCAGGTGCATAAAGGCCGCTCCTGGCCGCGTATCGCATACACACAGATTTTGATCATTTTGCTCTTCATCGTTCTGGGGGAAGTCATGGGTCCTGTGTTTTCCTCGGGCCACCATGGCGATTCTGTGAGAAATAAGGGCGTCCGGAAAATTGACGGCCCGGCCCTTGACCAGGAAACCCATAAGACCATTGATCTCACGGGCATGAATGCCATGAAAATCATGGTGTCCACCAATGGCAAGCGCTTGTACGCGTCCTATGAGCGCGATCAGAGTGTGGCGGGCGTGGCCGCGTTCGCATTGTCTGACTCAGAGCAGTCCCTGTTCCGTCCCCTGGGGGGCATGGGCGCGCGCCTGATGCAAATCCATCAGAAAACAGGGGATCTGTATGCCTCAAGCCTGTCCAACGGGACCCTTTACAGATTAAAATACAAGGATCTCTCAATTGCTGAAGAGCACCGGCTTTCACCGGTTCCCTTCCCCGCAGCGGTCATTGACACGCCCGGCAACCAGGTGTTCGTGGCCGATGATGTCGATCATGCAATCAAGGTGTTCAGCCTCAACAATACGAAGAAAACCTGGGCCAAGATTCCTTCGGGAGATTTCCGTTTTAAAATCAAACCGCGGCAGGGCGAGAACCTGTTGCCGGGTACGCGATCCCTGTCCGCAATGACCCTGGACCCGGTGCGCCGCCGCATATTCATAACCTATGCCATGAGCCGCAATTTCGTGGTGCTGGATATGGATGAGTATCGGGTTATGAAAATTGACCGCGGCCCGTACCCATGGGCCGCATCTGTGGCCATAGACCCGGGCAGGGGCACGCTGTTCCTGGCCAAGCCCCTGGGGTTTATCGAGTTTTACAAAACGGATACGCTGAGCATGCGCTTGCGCCTGGCGCGCCATGGCGGGTTCCGCGCTTTGGCGTACGACGCCCGCGCAGACCGCCTTGTGGCCGCCAATTACTACAGCGGGTTCGTGCATTTTATGGACCCCTCCACGGGCCGCCTCATCGCCCGCCGCCACGTGTGCCTGCGCATCACCGACATAGCCGTATCGCCGGTCAATAGCAACGTGTATGTGACGTGCGAAGGCGGCATCTATGAGCTGGACCCCAAAGCCGCAGGCGTGCCGGACACAGCTCCAGCGCAATAATCTGCAATTTTTGGATTTCATTTCAAAAGTGTTGCATCGCCAAATGCAGCATGCAGACCGGAAATCAGCCCCTGCCGGCGTGTTTTTCCCCACAGTGTTTTTTGCGGGTTATGATTTATTTCATAGGAGTGCTGTCTCTTTTTTGTATTTATTTTTTGGCCTTCATTTTTGGCGCATTTTTCAGTAAAATAGATCGAGTCACAGTCTTTTGATGATATTGGCAAAATCAGCCTCATTCGCGGAAAACGGATCCGCGGTAATCACGGTTTCAGAAACCAGTTTTTGAAACGCCGGACAAATGAATGCTACATTAGCCACAGGGATCAGGCGCAGGGCTTTTTTGGCCGTTGTTGTGTTTGTTGTGCTTTTGGCGCGCGCTGCGGCCGCCCTTGATCCGTATCCCTATCCGATACCCCCAGCCATCACCAATGTCATGACTTCCCATGCGGTTCCGGGCGCTGTGTCGTTCAGTGTGTTCGCCACAATCCAGGGCCAGGAGCAGTTGGAAAGCCAGTGTGATATCGAGCCGGTTGAGGATTGTGAATCAGAAGATTGGTATTTTATTTCCGATCCGCATATTTCTCCGAATCCGCCCACAATTCAGGAGGCCCGTGTTTATTACTATTTCAATGGGGAAATAGGCAGCACAAGCTCTGTTGGCATGGTGTACGATGCGGGGCTGAACAAGTGGTCCGCGCCTGTTCCTTTATCCGGAGCAGACGCAGGGGACATTGTGACGTTTTTTATACGCGCGGTGGACAGCCGGGGCAATGTGGCCTCCGAAGCCCCGGACCCCGGCACGGACCCCTGCCCCTCTATCGACGTGTGGGACGCCAAATACGCAACGCCCGTAACCAGTTCGTGTTCGTACGCCACAAGTTACAGCCGGTGTGTGGTGAATGATTATTCTGGTACGCCGTCGCCATGCATGACCAACACATTCACACTGGCGGACATGTATGGGGGAGACGTTTGCGGTGAGCCCGACGCCTCGGGGTATCAGTCTGTGATCTATGGCCCGGCCGCGGACAGGCTTGATATTACGGGCATGACCGTGGGTGCGGGCGGCAATTTCCTTTGCGTGAGAATGGGCCTGAGCGCAGCCCCATCCTCGATATTTTTATCGCCCATAGAACGTTATGAACTGGTTATTCTCAATCCGGATTTGCCGGACCCAAATCCCGCAGATCTGCATGCCGAAAACTCGTATTTTGCCATGTACGCCCCGGAGGTTGCGTCCATGGATCCCACTCTGGTCAAAGTCCTCTGGGACGGCGACTGTCTCAGCAATCCCGATACTCCCGACTCATCGGCTTGTAAACTCATCTCGGCAGTGGCTGACCACCCGAATTTGAAAATGAATTATTCCAACGGATCCCTGTATTTCAAAATCAAAACCAGCGGTATTGGAGAAGTATTAACAGTACCGTTTGACCTGATCGGAAACACATCAAAAGAAACCTGGTTGGGGGTCAGAGTCGGTTCAGAGGTTTTATATGAAGAAATAGTGTGGGAAAATGATGTTTCGCAAGTCATGAGATTTTACCATGACAACCATGACGTGCAGGTAAGCACTGCGGGCACGCCCATGGCGCCCATGGTCACGGCCACCACGTGCAGTGTGGACGGTTCCGGGGGCTCGGGCAGCGCCTGTGCTCAGAGTGCGGACCAACCCGCGCAGAACACGTGCAAAATCGTTTTCAACCGCTCGCTCGACTATGGCATTACGACTTATTACCGCATTTACAGGAATACGCAGAACAGTTTCGAGGGCGCGACCCTGGTGAACACCATCACCCAGACCAGCGACACCACGTATTCGTACAGCGACACATTGGCAACCATGGACGGCGCCACGTACTATTACTTCCTCACCAGCTACCGCGTATCCGGCGCCCTGGAGACGCCCGGCGACGAGGCCGCGGCCACCGCGTGCACCGTGGAAGACTGGGCGCCGCCCGTGTTCGGCGGCGTGCAGGCTGCACAGGTCTGCGGCAGCGGGTGCCTGAACCTGTCATGGCAGACCGCCGTGGATATCAATGGCGCACCCCCCATCACATACAATGTTTATCTGGCCGGCTCAAGCCACGCCCAGGATTTCTTCAGCCCTGCACAAGGCGCCACCACGGACTTGAACCTGGATATATCCGGCCTCACCGAGGGAATGCTCTACTATTTTGTGGTGCGCGCCCAGGACTCTGTGGGTAATTTGGAATCAAACCTGGTGGAGTTATCCGGCATTCCTGACAACACCGAGCCTTCGGCTATTCCTGAAGTTAACGACGGCCCTGGCGCAGACATGGCCTTTGCCCCGTCCGACACAACTCTGATCGCCAACTGGTCCGAAGCCGAGGACCCGGAAACCGGCATCGCCCGCTACTGGTACGCCATCGGAACCGCACCGGGTTTGTTCGACATTCAGGACTGGACCGATAACGGATCCGTCACGATTGCCGCGGCAAGCGGCCTTGCCCTTGTCCAGGATCAAACGTACTACGTCACCGTCAAAGCCCAGAACGGCGCGGGCCTGCAGAGCGTTCCCACAACATCCAACGGGCAGACCGTGGATCTCACGCCCCCGGGGCCCATTACAAGCGTGGATCACGGCGCAGGCGATAGTATGGCTTACTCCACGAACACGGCTGAGATCTTCGCCCAATGGTCTGAGTCCACGGACCCGGACAGCGGCGTCGCGCACTATGTGTACGCTCTGGGCACTGCACCGGGAACAACAGATGTCACAGGTTTCACGGACGCCGGAGCAGCCACAAGCGCTCTCATGACCGGCCTCGGCCTCACAAGCGGGCAAGCCTATTATGTGACCGTGAAAGCCCAGAACAGCGCGGGCCTTTTCGGCGACGCAACATCCTCGGGCGGTATCACCATAGACACGACTCCGCCCCTGGCGCCGGAGTTTGTGAACGATGGCGCCGACACTGAAAAGGATGCGGACACCTCCGGTTCCTTCACCGAGCTGTCCGCCAACTGGGCCCAAGCCGCAGATCCCGAAAGCGGCGCTGCTTATTACAATGTGGCCGTTGGCGCAGGAACTTGCGCCTCAGTTGTGGCCGCCACAACAACCACGCAAACCGCCATCACGGTTTCCGGACTCAGCCTGGCCCTGGATACCACGTACATTATCTCGGTGCAGGCCGTGAACCGCGCCGGGCTCGCAGGTGATACTCAGTGCTCCAACGGCGTGGTTCTGGACGTGACGCCGCCGGCCACAGCCACCACGTTCACGGCTGTTTCCGCGTTCCAGCAGGTCCTTCTTTCCTGGACCCTGCCAACGGGCGACGATGATTTCGAGTCTATCGCCCTTGTGCGAAAAGCCGGCGCATATCCCGGGTCCGCCACCGATGGCGAACTCCGGTACAACGGCGCTGCCACCACGTACCTGGACACGGGACTGACCAGCGACGACACTTACTATTACACCTTGTTTACATGCGATGACGTCGGCAATTGCTCCCCGGCCCACGCCGTGGCCAGGCCCGCAGTCCCGGCCATGTCCCTGGCGCCCGGCTGGAACCTGATTTCATTATCCATTGATCCCGTGAGCGGAGATCCGGCCCAGGTGTTCAGCGGCTTGGATGTGCGTATCCTTGGCTACGCCGAAGGCGGTTTTGTCGAGTCTGATGCGCCCGGGTTCAGCGCCATGGCCGCGGGCAGTGCTTACTGGGTCTATACCCCCGAGGCCGTGGAAGGCGTGTCCATCGCCGGCGAGGCTATCACCGAACCATGGTACGAAATCCCCCTGACTCCGGGGTGGAACCTTATCAGCAACCCCTACAGCAACGCCGTGCCTTGGAGCGACGAGCGCATCACAGTGCAGGAGGAGGGCGGCAACGTCCTGCCCATCACCCAGGCCGCAACCCTGGTTGAGCCCTTCGTTTACTATTTCGATCCCGCCACGGACGTGTACTACGCCATGGACCCTGCGTTTGGCTACCCCCTCGTACCCTGGAAAGGCTACTGGCTCAGAGCCATAAAAGCCTGCACCCTGTCCATCACTGAACCATAACATTCACACAAATGCTTTTTTACCCGGTTTTATTCAAAATAAAGGATTTTGTGATTGCGTTATTGCGTGAAAGAATTCCAGAGATAGTGAAAATCCGGGAATGATAAATCAGGAATCTTCTGAATCCGATTCAGAGGGGGCCATGCTCTCGACTGCGCTGTCCAGGAAGCCGCGCAGGGACGTGAGCACCTGGCCGGGTTGTTTGCCCTCATGGATGAAACGCAGCCTGTCCGGCAGATACACGAGTTCGCAGTGGAAATCCGCGGGCCAGGACACGGTGCGCATGAACGCGTGGGTGTCCTCGTCGTGGAACGTCATATCCGTCATTTCCGAGTGCGGATGCGTTTTGAGAGTTGCCACACCGCAACGCTGGGCCAGCAGCTTGATGCGCACCTGGGTAATGAAATGGCGCAGGGGGCGCGGGAAGGGGCCGTACCGGTCCTTGATTTCATCGGCGATGCGGGCCACGCGGCTGATTTGCGTGGCCGACACCAGGCGCTTGTAGAAGTCGGTGCGCGTGCCCGTATCCGGCACATAGTCCTCGGGAATAAATGCGCTGATGCACAGGTCCACCTCGGCAGGCGGTCGGTCCGGCACAACCCTGCCGCGCACCTTGTCCACGCTCTCGGCCAGCATTTTGCAGTACAGGTTAAACCCGATCTCGGTGATGAATCCATGCTGCTCGCCCCCGAGCAGGTTGCCCGCGCCGCGAATTTCCAGATCCTTCATAGCCAGGCGGTAGCCCGAGCCAAGGTCCGCGAAGTCGCGCAGGGCCTGGAGGCGTTTCTGCGCATTTTCATTCAACGTTTTGTATGGCGAATAAAAGAAGTACGCGTAGCTCTGCCTGAACGAGCGGCCCACGCGCCCGCGCAACTGGTACATCTGGCCCAGGCCGAAATTCTCGGCGCCGTTCACCACCATGGTGTTCACGTTGGGAATGTCGAGACCGTTTTCAATGATGGTGGTGCTGAGCAGGATATCGTGCTCGCCCTTCATGAATTCTTCCATGGTGTTTTCAATCTGGTTGGCGGACATGCGTCCGTGCATAACGGCAAGGCGCGCGTCCGGGAAAACATTCTCCAGAAACGCCTGCACCTCGGGGATGGTGTCGATGTTGTTGTGCACGAAAAACACCTGGCCGCCGCGCAACAGCTCGCGCTCGATGCCCGTGACCAGCATGTTGGGATTCCATTCCTCAACGAATGTTTTCACCGCCTTGCGGTCCTCGGGCGGCGTTTCTATGAGGCTTACGTCGCGCAGCCCGATCAGAGACATGTGCAGGGTGCGCGGGATGGGTGTGGCCGTGAGCGTGAGTACGTCCACATTGATGCGCATCATCTTGAGGCGCTCCTTGTGCTTGACCCCGAAACGCTGTTCTTCGTCAACGATGAGCAACCCGAGATCCTTGAACCGCACGCCGTCCGACAGCAGGGCGTGGGTGCCGATGATGATGTCGATTTCGCCCGCGGCCAGCCTCTTGAGGATGTCTTTCTTTTCCTTCGCCGTGCGGAAACGGTTCAGCACCTCCACAGTGACCGGGAACCGGGCCAGGCGCTCGTGGAACGTGCGGCCGTGCTGCTGGGTGAGGATGGTTGTGGGCGCAAGCAGGGCCACCTGTTTCTTGTCCAGCGCGGCCTTGAACGCGGCGCGCACCGCCACCTCGGTCTTGCCGTACCCCACGTCGCCGTACACCAGGTGGTCCATGGGCTTGGGCTGCTGCATGCGGTCCTTGACCATGTCGATGGCGTGCAACTGGTCATCGGTTTCCTCGTAAGGAAATGATTCGTCGAGTTCCTGCATGAACAGGTTGTCCTCGGAAAACGCATACCCCTTCATGAGTTCGCGCTCGTTGTACAGGGCGTACAGGGTGGAGGCCATGTCCTCGATTTTCTTACGGATTTTCTGCTTGACCTTGCCCCAGCGCGCCGAGTGAAGCGGGTAAACCTTGGGCGGCGCGGCCTTGGCGCCGATGTATTTCTCGATGCGGTCAATCTGCTCCACGGGCACGAACAGGGAGTCGCCGCGCGCGTAGGAAATGGAAAAGAAATCGCGGGTCACGCCGTCCGAGGATGTCTGCGTAACCAGGCCGTTGTATTTGCCCACGCCGTGATCCACGTGCACGATGTAATCGCCTTTTTCAATGTCGCTGGGCGCGGCGAGCGGAACGCGGTCCTTGTCCGTGCGCTGCGCCACGCGTTTTTTATCGGGCCGGCGCTGGAACATCTCCGCATCCGTGAAAACGCTGCACGGGCCCTGGTCCAGGCGGAACCCGCCGCGCACCGCGCCTTCCACCACATTCACCCCGCGGATGCCCTCGTCGTCCAGAAAACTGAGCAGCCGCTTTTTGTAGCGCGAGATAATGGCCACGCGGCCCTGGCCTGTTTCCTTGTGCAGGATGCGGCTGATTTCCCCGAGGTCCAGGGGCAGGGGCGGGAGCATGCGCACAGGCATGTTCACAGCGCCGGGCAAGGGGCGCGACACGCCGTCTTGATCATCCGCGCCGGAAAACGCCATGGTGTCCAAATGCAGCACCTTGGCCACAGTCCCGGCATCAGCAGGCAAATCCTGGAAAATGTTTGAAAGAAGCAATTCGGGATCAGGAAATTTCTTGCGCGCAGCCCAGTCGCGCATGGCGTCCATGGCCTTGAACCACGACTCATCGCATCGTTGCTCGTCGGCAAATATCAGCGTGCTGAACAGCCCGTCGCACAGCGGGTTGGCGCCGGATCCGAAAACTGTGGGGTAAAGCACGCCGGCGTCGAAATAGATGTTGCGCCTGATAAGCTCCACGTGATCCCTGCGCAGCAGATTCTCGAACTCAGCAAGCAGGGATTCCGAATCAGATTGTTGTTGATCCGCAATATTATAATCCGTGTGCGCCGTGGAATGATTCTGTTCTGCGCCCGGGAAAATGACCTCGGAAGCCGGGGTAAGGGAAACGCCCTCGATTTTTTCCTGCGAGCGTTGCGTCTCCGGGTCAAAGCGCCGGATTTCATCCACGGAATTGCCGTAGAATTCGATGCGCACAGGGGCCTCGGCGTGAGCGGGCCACGCATCCAGCACGCCGCCGCGCAGCACGGCGCGGCCCGGACGGTCGATTTTGCGGCTGCGCTCATAACCCGCGCGCAGCAGGGCGGAGAGCACATCCTCGGGCCGGGCGCCCGAACCCGGCGCCAGGCGCATGGTATGCGCGCGCCACGCGCCAAGGCCCAGGGTTCTGCGCCGCACGCCGCCTGGCGTGGCAATTACAATAAGGCTTTGTTCATTTTTCCGGCTGGTTTCATTCCCGTGGTTTTGTTCCGAGCCGTGGTAAATGGCCTCAAGCGCGTTGAGGCGACGCCGCCGCCGTTCTTCCACGGCAAGGGGCGCATCAAGCTCAAACACATCATAATCGGGCAGGGCGGCAATACGCATGCTGCCGGACAAGCCATATAAGTCGGACAGAAAAGTCAGCTCGTATTCCAGGCGGTCGAGGGCCTCGTCATCGCGAACAACAGCCAGGATAGGCCCGGGCATGCGCTGCCAGGCTGCCACAATAAACAGAGACATGCTCAGCCCGGGCAGGCTGCCCACACGCGCAACGCCCCGCGTGGCCAGCACCGTGTCCATAACGCGCGTAACCGCATCATTGTCCAGAAACCCCAGGGGATCGGGCGCATGCGCGGCATTGTTATTTTTGCTGCTTAGATTCATAAACGGTCTCGCGAATGCCGATAAGAAATCTGCTGTTTCCAATTTACATTTAAAACAGCCAAATACATTGTAATGACTTTTCATGAGTCATTACACATTTTGCCGTGTAACATCAGATGCGCCGCATCTCACACAGGAAACCGGATACAGGTTTCAGCACAGCGGCGCCTGGAAACGCCGCCCCGCTTCATGATGCATGTTCTGTAATTTAGAAACTGTTCCCAATGCAACATTCATGGAAGCTTTATTTTAGAAGGAAATGCATGTGTGGCATCCGGGCACAAAAAGAGCCCCGGACGCATGTCCGGGGCCGAAACCGGGATAATACCCCTGCAACAACTATCAGCTTGATCATAAACGCCACACTCTTTTTCCCTGTTAACCCATGAGACAGCCGGGGCGCAAACTGTTTCAAGATGTGACGCCAATCACAGCCGCAAGTGAAAACACAAAGGCTCCTGCCGCCACACATGTGGAACGAAAAGCAGCATCAGACACATTGAACAGTAATATTGACACCTGAGGGATGAATCCCTAATATACAAATGCAACAGGAATCGGGGACTTAGCTCAGCTGGGAGAGCGCCGCCCTTGCACGGCGGAGGTCGAGGGTTCGAACCCCTTAGTCTCCATACCAGGAACGGCAGTAGTAAAGGGGCTTTCTGTCGAAGGCAGGTTGAAGCATGGGGCTGAAACAGGCCAAAAGTTGGACAAGGTTGGACAGATTCTCATTCTCTTACTCCAAAAACGCAGCGATCTTCTCGTCCCTTTTGTCGGATACGTGCGCATAAATAGTTGTGGTCATGGGGCTGCTGTGACACAGGTAATATTGCACGTCGTACAGGGTGGCATCGTTCTCAATCATCTCCGTTGCGCAACGATGTCGGAGTGCATGGAACCTCCTGTCGGGAAGTCCCATCTCTTTATCCACCTTGTCACGCACGCGCCGCCACGCCGCCCGGGGGAAATAGGGGAACGGCTTTTCCTTGTTGTCGGCTCGTAGCTTGAAGAGTACCTGGAACACAGATTTCGGGGGGCGTCGGTAAAACTCTTCGAGCCCGCCTTTCTTCTTCCGGATCAAGTACCGGATCTTCTCTTTCCCAAAGTCCACATCATTCCACTCGATACTGAGGATCTCACTCAAGCGTCGTCCTGTCTTCAGTGCAAAGAACAGGAACGCATAGAGATAAGGGCTTTCCTTCCGAGCCTCTCTAAGTAGGGCTTCAGCATGTTCCGCAGTCAAGAACTGCTTGACCTGGCGACTTGGGTACCGGATGTCTTTCCATTATGTCCGTTAAGGATCAATCAAACAAGCTCCCGGTGCGTTTTGCGCGTTCGATAAGGGAATCCAACTCCTCGACGGGAACGAGGATTCTCCTTCCAAACTTGATGGTACGCACATGGGCGCGAAGGCGTGCATAACCTTCGGTATTGCCAATGCCAAGATATCGACAGGCCAGCTCAAGGCCGTGTCTGAGGGGTACGACCTTACGGAATTTCCAGAAGACATGGAGTTCGAGTTGACAACCGAAGATTTCGTCGAGGAATTTGGCGGTGTCCTGGACTTTGATGCCTTCATGGAGGGATTGAACGAGGTGCTCAGGACTATAGACCGCGTACGCTGTCACGACACCAGATCTTGCAGTCGAACTTGTTGCAGCTCCAGTCAGTAGGTTTATTCTTCACTGTTCTCTTCTCGCGGCCATCCCAGGCTATGTTCAAAAAGGTTGCGCGGGTTATGGCCTTCTTATAAACGCCGAACTGTGGGAGATAGAAAGCCAGCCATTCAACGGGTTTGTCCTTTGGGTATGCGATTCCCTGCCAATAGTACTCAGCCACAAAATCCGGGTTATGCTTATGAAGTACAGGCAGAACACCTTGAGCAACGGTGGCGTAATCCGTTGCAGCAGGTTTTCCCTGACCCTGCATACTTCCGAGAGGCCCGAATTCCGTGATCAGCGTGCCCTCCACACGCTGTTGCAGGGTTTCGGCAGTGATTCCACTCATGCGCGCTCCACATCGTCCATGGTGATTACACAGATGGTTGGGCTCATCCGGAAAACGATACGCTGTCCTTATCATTGAGATCATAGCTATTGAGAATATTGTGTATCATTGGGATACACCGGCGCAGCTATCAAGACCCTGCAAACCGTTTATCATTTTGTGACGCATTGCAAACTATATTTCCGCCTCAGATATGGTGGTAATCAGGAAAAGTTTGGGGAGATTCTTGAAGAACCCGTTTTTTAAAGGGTTCCTTAAATCGTCGATGACGTTCCTTGCGCTCGCTCAATATCCGTCGATGAGCACGGTGTCGCCCACCTTGACGCCATTGGCCGCGCACCACCCGCCGTTGACTTCCAGCACATACCGGGCCGGGGCCTTGGACGAATATGTGGTGGTGGACAGGGGCTGGGCCTGCTCATTGATATCCACCACCACGCCCGCGAAATTGATAAACAGCATATCCAGTTGAATATACGTGTTCTGCATCCAGAACGAGCGGATTTGATCCCCGTCGAACACGAACAGCATGCCCTTGTCCTGGGGCATCTGGTACACATACATAAGGCCTGTCTGCTGGGTCTCGGGCGTGGCCGCCACATCCGCGCTCAGGGCCGTGATTTGCGAATCCGCAACCACGCGCACTGTGGTTACGGGCAGGCCCGTCTGCGGCCCGGGATTGGCCTGGGCCATGGTCTCTGTGGCGTTCGCGGCATCATCAGCCGTGGGCGCGCCCGAGCCGCCGCCGCTTCCGCACCCCGCGCACCCGGCCACGAACAACACCGCGCACATCATCACGAGAATCGCATATCTCTGTTTCATAAATCCATTATAACCGTTGCGCGCCCGCATCGTGCAAGTGCGGAAAAATCATCCGCTTTGCCCATGGAATGGTATAATGGGGAAATCATCCGAAAGGTTGGCGCAGCCCAGTCACCATGGCAAACGTTCTGTTCATACAGAAAACCTACCTCGAAATGTTCGGGGTCATGAGCATTGCCGCAGTGCTCAAAAACCGGGGCCACATCGTGCGTGTGAGCCTGGAGCGCGGGCCGCGCCTCACAGCCCAGGCCCTGGAATTTCGCCCCGATGTAATCGGCTTCTCCATGGTCAGCATGAATGTGCACGCCAACATGCGGGACGCCGCCCTGCTGAGGCAGGCTTTGCCCCCAGCGCCTATCGTGTTCGGCGGCGTGCATCCCACATTCTTTCCCGAAATTGTGGAGGAACCCTGCGTGGACGCCGTGTGCCGCGGCGAAGGCGAATACGCCATGGCCGAATTCGTGGAAGAGCGCGCCGCGGGCCGCACCGGCGAACACGTCGCCAACCTCTGGGTCAAAGCCAACGGGCATGTGCGCCGCAACCCCCCGCGCGAACCCATCCGCGACATCGACCAGCTCCCGTTCCACGACCGCTCGGTCTATTACGACCATTACCCGTTTCTTAAAAACAATCCGGTTAAAAATTTCCTGCTCTCGCGCGGATGCCCGTTCCAATGCTCGTTCTGCTTCAACCAGCCCTACCGCGAAGTGTACCGCGAGTGCGGCCACACCGTGCCTCAGCGCCGCCGCTCGCCCCAGAGCGCCGTGGCGGAAATCGTGGATTTCGCCGCGCACTGGCCCCTGGAAAAAATCGCGTTCCAGGATGAAAACTTCTGCCTGGACAAAGCATGGCTCTACGAATTCCTGTACCTTTACAAAAGCAGGGTAGGGCGCCCGTTCTTCTGCATGGTCAACGCGTTCCTGGCCGATGAGGAAATCATCATCGCACTCAAAAACGCGGGCTGCTACCACACCACCTTCGGACTCGAAAGCGGGGATGAAACCCTGCGGCGCGACGTGCTGCGCAAAAAAGCCACGGACGCGCAAATCCGCGAAACATCGCGCCTGCTCCACAAACACAACATCACATTCCACACCACCAACATCTTCTGCTTCCC
>Ga0351853_1225_pt1 | contig 13621 bp, 9 predicted proteins | sample BONcelHFGM3001C8_FD_206799 | JGI IMG/M metagenome (GOLD analysis project Ga0351853, IMG submission 206799) | Enriched cells from coal bed in the Powder River Basin, Montana, United States - BONCAT cells FGM rep2 HSBNCT.FGM.300.1.C8 ... | reverse complement strand
CGACCTTTGTGCCGACAGCAAACCCAGCGGGAATCAACTGCGGATTGTTGGCTACATCAGGCTGAACCGCGGTATCCATTGGCAGATCTAGCGAGCCGGCGCTTAGAAATTGCTCTGGTCCGCGTCCTAAATGATCCCAACCCAGTTCCCGTCCGATACGCAGGAAAAATCCGACTTCGCTCTTGGCATGGTCATTTATACTGAGCCATGTCTCCAGGTCCCTCTCGGAGCGGATCTCGTTCCAGCGTTCGATGGTACAGCCGAGCACCCGCTCTTCATACCAGTGCTTGAATCCCAGAAGCAGGTAAAGCCCTTGCAACAGCGCTCCGTTACCCGGTTGAGAAACGACACCCCCGGGAACCATGAAGGAAGAATGAGGCCACTGTCCGCCGAAGATGGCAATGATCTCCAATACCTTCTTGGTCTCGCGGATCGTCTCGACAGCAGTTTGACCGGTGAAAGGTGCGTAACGTCGCGCGGCTTCTTCATACCACGGGTGGTTTTGATAGAAGGGGTTAGAAAGATCGGGTGAGAACAGAAGAAACGAGTGTCGTATATCGCTTTGGATGTGTTCGACCATTAGTGAGAGGTTGCGAATACGGCGAGCGTTATCGGGCACGTTCGCGTGAGAGATTTGGTCGAGTGCGACAGCAGCTGCCATAAGGTGTGCGGTGGAACAGATGCCACATATACGCGGGGTAATAACTAGTCCATCAAGCGCAGCGCGACCAACAAGGATATTCTCGAAGCCACGGTACATCAACCCGAGACTCGATGCATCGGTAACCACGCCATTTTCCACTTCAAGGTTGATGGAGAGATCGCCTTCCACACGGTTGAGGGGGAGATTGAGGATTTTGGTTTTCAAGATTTAGTTTCCACCTTTCTAGATGTTGGTTTCGCGTTTTTTGAGACGCGGTGGCGCAGCAGCGGCAGCCATCCCTTTGTACGCCATGTAATGTGGACGACTGACTTCTCGTGGTAATTCCAGCGGGATTCCTTCCACATTGCGCGTTTGGAAGAATGGATACTCCTGCGGGAAATCGGGACGGGTGCAACCCACACATGGCACACCCGCCCGGGTTTTCGAGGAACGTTGATTCCATAAAATTTTATTGCACGCACCATTGACCAACGGCCCGTGACAACCGAGGTGAAAGAAAAGACAGCCCTTCTCGCCAAATATACGATCCTCGACTCGGTATTCGTGGTATTCGTTCCGTGTGCAACCTTGATGTACCAGTAACCCGTACCATTCCAACGGACGGTTGAATTCATCCAGCGGTAGCTCGATGTTGTTGACTAGTGTAGAAAGCACACCTTGCAGAATTTCAGGATGACAGGGACAACCGGCGAGGTTGATGACAGGTAGTCCCGCACCAGACAAAAAGTCCTTGCCGAGAAAGCCGCCTTTTTCTTCGCGCGTGAACTGCATACCAGTTGCTTCAATCTCCCCCTGAGCGCCGATACCGCCGAAACTGGCACACGTCCCTACCGCGATCACGATCCGCGCTTTATGCGCAAGTTTTGCCACCAGGTCTTTTTTTGGTTTACCGTGCATCAAATCATACATACCTGAGCCACCCGGTCCGCGTATAATGGTACCCTCCACGCAGAACACATCCAGTGGAAGTTGGTCATCGAGAATTTTGTCCAGGATGGTTTGATGTTCGCGCGGGGTCCCATTTGACAGGGTTGGATGCCATAGTACTTGCATGTCGAGCGCTTTGAATAGATCCGGGATATCAGGGTTTTCGATATTGAGAAAAGAATGCGTATCCCCCCCGCATCCACCACATTGCATCCAATAGAGATTAGTAACCATTGTCGCTCCAATCAGAACTTAAATTGAAAATTGGCAGATCATTGCATAAATTCAAGAAATTACCAACTAACCAAGAAGCCTTCTCTGATACTACTATTTTAACATTCTCCAAACAAAAATCCACTGGCTGTTTCTCCTTGAAGCTAAAGGGAAATTTCACCTTGATAATCAGATCTGAATAAGGTAGGGATGGTGAACTGAGTACTTCCGGAGGTTCCAGCGTTGTCGGTCTTGACGGTGATGACGAAGTCGGCCGCCGGGTTACCGGTCTGCGCGTGTGCGACCTGGGCAGGCTGCACAACCGCGAGCAGCGCCAGCAGAGCGGCCGCCAGGATCACAACCAGCCAATGCTTTTTTTGAATCAATGTGTTTTTCATGTTTTTCTCCTCTTATGTTGAAATAAATTTGCCGGTAAAAAATCTTCGTTTCTCTGGAGCGCTGGTACCGGGATCACAGACTATTATTTTTCACTGGTGCTTTTTCCCGGTCCTTGCTCAGTTTTGGCTCTTTGAGCTGCCCTGTTTTACCCGTATGGTGGATCACCCTGGCCAGGTCCCGGCTGGTCCATCCTTCCGCCTGCTGTTCGAGCCACATCACCGCCCGGTTGGTCTCCAGGTTGATGCCAATCATCAATAAGCCGGGCAGCTCTTTTGATAAGGTATAGATGATCTCGTGTGGCAGGGCATCCAGCTCGAAGATGACCACGTCCGGGTCCAGCCCGCGCAGCTCACACGCAGTAGCAGGCATTGCATGGCCTATCACCTCGCAATCAGCATCCAATCCCAGGCTGGTTTCGATCCCTGCCAGGGCGACGCTGTTCCCACACACAATGACGCGTTGTACCTTTCCCATAATAGCAACAGCATAACCATTTCGAGAGGCGTTGGGAATGTCGTTTGGGCTACCAAAAACGACAGTCTTTTACACAGCAGACTGTCGTTTTGGGAGGAAGATCCTATTCCGAAGGTGACATTCGTTTAAATTAGATCCCTCGTTGCTTGTTTTATTCCGTCGATATGAGCCCCTGTTTGCGAGCGAATACCAGCACCTGTGATCGGTTGTACAGGTGCAGCGCATCCATGATTTTCGTCATGTGGAAACGCACAGTGCGCTCGCTGATCGAGAGTTCCTTTCCAACCTCTTTGTAAGTGAACCCTCGTGCAACAAGGCGCAGCACCTCGGTTTGACGCTCCGTCAGGGGAGATGTGGTGATGGGGGGATGCGAGGATGGGGAGACGGTCTCTTCGCTTCGCTGAGTCTCGCCATCATCTTTTTTTGAGAGACGGGTGAATTCTTCCAGCAACCGGGTAGCCAGCCCGGGCGAAAAAGGCGGGATGCCCTGCTCGATGTCACGCAGCGCTTCAATAAATACCTCGACCCGCATAGTTTTCAGCAGGTAGCCGCTGGCCCCGCTCTTGATGGCTTCGAATAAATCCTGGTCTTCGGTGGATGTGGTCAGCATGATGATTTTCATCTCCGGCTGGGCAGCTTTGATCAGCCGGGTGGCGGATAAGCCATCGCAGCGCGGCATGCGGATGTCCATCAAGATCAGGTCCGGCTTGAGCTTTGCAGCCATCTCCACGCCCTCTACTCCATCATTGGCGATCCCGGCAATCTCGATACCGTTCAATGCCAGCAGGTTGCTGATGCCTTCGATGATCAGCTGATGGTCATCTACCAGAAGGACGCGCATATTTCAATCCTCCTTCCACGGAACGACCAGCTCAACTCGCGTACCAGAGCCGGGCGTGGACGTTAATTCCAGGCTGCCTGCCAGGCGTTCCGCCCGTTCGCGCATGAACTGAAAGCCAAAATGAGAACCACTGCGTCTCACTATTTCCTCCATGTTAAACCCACAGCCGTCATCCTGGATGACAATGCGGAGGCTGCTGTTCTCCAGGCTGAAAGATATCTGCACCTGGTGAGCCTGCCCATGTTTACGCGCATTCGACAGGGCTTCTTGCAGGATGCGAAACAGCTGCAACTGTACTTCGGGCGAAAAGACAGCGTTGTTCAGGTCGGGAGAAATTTCCAGCAGCGTCTGGATCTCATAGTTGGTAGTGAAATTTTCCAGGTAGTGTTGGATTGTTACAAAAAAGGGCTGCTGTAAAGAGGCGGTGCTGCGTAGATTTAAGATATACTCGCGCAGGTCGGCATGCGCTTGGCGTACCACGCTGCCCAGGCGGTCCAGTTGCGCCTCCGCTGCTTCCCCCAGCCCGTTGCGAGATAGCATTGCCGCAGTTTCTACTTGCATGCTGGCGTAGCTCAAGACCTGACCCAGGCTGTCGTGCAGCTCACGTGCCATACGTTCGCGCTCGTCCTGGGTCGCCAGGGCCCGTTGCTGTTCGAGGATCTGCGCCTGGGCTAGCTTCTGCTCGGTGATGTCGCGCAGCATCAACAGATAACCGGATACCATCCCACGGAAATCCTTCAATGGTGAAATGGATAAGGTAAAACTACGCGAGCCTAGATCGCACTCGGTTTCTTCTGCAGGCAGTTTATGAAACAGGTCGTCTGAGCATACGGCTAGTAGTTCACGCACTGGTCGGTGCTTTGCCTGGCTGTTAGGCATATTCAAAATTTTTTCAGCTGACGGGTTGAGACTGACTACTCGCCATCCAGGATCCAGGATGATCATACCGGCTTGTAGGTGATCAATCGCCGTTTGGCGAGCCAGGGGAATCGGGTCAAAGATGCGGAAGCCGAACAATGCAGTGGCATACGCCAGGTAAGGGATCATAAACGCTGGGATGTTAGTAGTTTGGACTGCCAATGAGGGTTCTTGCCCGAAAACAATAAATCGCATGGAGATCTGACTGGCAGCCATCAACAAAACCGGCCAGCGGTGCTGTGGCGAACGGATAAACAACCAGATAAACACGATCAGGTTGATGAAGGTCAATCCGAAGAAGTAAACGATCGATATCTGACCGAATACATTCAATGGTAGCGTCACAGTTTCTCCCACTACAAAACCGATGGGGACTAGGAGAGTATAACCACCCAGGAAAAATAAAACGGAAAACAGGGGTAGAATGGATAACAGGATCAGGTTGCGACGGGTCAACCAGCGCCCCGGCCAGGCATATTCCAGGATAAAGCAGGTGACTGCCGCGACAGCGGGTAGCACCCAGGAGAACATGAACCTGAGCCAGAAGCTGCGAGACCCCGGATCGCTCGCCAGATTTGCCAGGAGCAGACCAGTAGTCATCAGGATGGCAAAAAGGCAACTGACCATAAATGGTAGCGCGCCTTGCACGCTTCTGCGCCGCCAGCTGTAGACTGCCAGGAGCAGCAGCAAGCAGAGCATGGCGGCCATTGGCCAGATTTCAGGGGTAAAGATGAAAGTCCAGGTCACAGTATACAATCCTCGCCTGATCATTTAGAAATGAAAAAAATTAAAACGGGTTTTCAACAATTTTACAGTGTAGGTTAAGAATGGTCAAACAATAAATTTCGAATTGCTGATATTCATTCAATATAGCTCACAAAATCCAGCAGATGGCCTATGCGCAAAATGCAAACAAGCAAACGTGGATCCGATTTTTCAAAAAACTCGAACAACACAATCTGTCTGGAAAGAGGCTGGTGCTCTAACCCGCTTGTCAATATGTAGGATTATTAACTGGAGCCACACGAGGGTGAAAATTCTATCCTGGCGGATAGTAAACGTCTGAGTCTCAAATTCGAATTCTGTTCTTGCTACGTTAAAAACAAAAGCGGGGAGCGGACAGTGTCACCCATTGGGTATTCGATATTATCCCCTGGTGGAAACCATTACTCTACAGAGTAATTCGTGACCTCCGGGTAATGAGTCAAAATCCTGAATCCGTGCTATTTGTGCGGCGGGTTCTGTAAACACTTGCAACTGCTGCAAGTGCAGGTGTCAGCCAAACCGACGAACGCTGGTTCTTGCTTGCCCGGCACGCAGCAGTCCCACAAGGGGATTATATAGTTAATCGATGTGCGTTGAAGCCCTTTTACAAGGGGTTGTCAAGTACCTTTCTTGAAGTACATTGATTAAGAAAAGTCAATACTTCTTAGGTTGCTACGTGGGTTTAGCACTTGGGCAAAATCTTACCTGAAAGGGCAAAATTCCATAATTCTCCTTCTGCTTACAGCTGGGTTGGAAATTCTGAGGGTATTGAAAATATATTTGCTATTTAGTATTGGTTCACAGGAAAGAAATCACTGACACGCAGGATCGTTACTCCAGGCGATGTATTTACGCTTCTCACCCGCCATGGTAAAAAGATAAAAGATATGGTATTCAGGTGCTAGTCGGAGTAATCTTTGCCAGGCAACCAGATAAGCGGGTTTTATTTTTTCTACAGCAGCAATTAACTGAGCCTCTTTAATTTATTCGGCTCCCTTCTCTTCAAATCGGGGTATATCTTTCCGACCTTTTTTACACCTCATCCATTTATTCTTCAGTTATTCACCACTGCCATCGTAGAGGCTGTGAGGATAAATCTCGTAACCAATGCTTTCCTTCTACCTTGCTTGATCATATTTTTCTATGCACTCTAATCGCGTTTTACGATCACTGTTGTGAAATCATCCTGGTGTGGCATTTCACCACTGTGGCTCTGAACGACCTGCCATAGCTTATTACAAATGTCGCCAGCGCTTTTCTTACGATTAACGAATAATTCCTGTTTGATTCGGTTATAACCGAACTCGGTACCATGAGAATCGATGGCTTCGTTCAATCCATCGCTGTACAGCAGCGCTAAGCCATTGTGGGGAATTGTCACCTGCTGTTGGTCAATTTTAACTTTCTTAAACAAGCCAAGAGGCTGACCCTCCTGCACTTTGATGTCGATGCACTTTCCAGCACCATCCAGAACGATGGGCGGTAGATGACCAGCCCTGGAATACCGTAAAATTCCTGTTCTGGAATCCAGAACGCAGTAAAGAAGGGTGACAAACATGCTGGAAGCATTCATATTAATCAGATTGCGATTTACGTTTTGCAGCACCTGAAGCGAGTTTTCAGCGCCTCTGGTCTCGGCTCGCACCAGACTGAAAGTCAAGGCCATAAACAGTGCAGCCGGTAATCCTTTATCCGATACATCGCCAATCACAATACATAATCTCTGTTTATCCAGGGGAATGAAATCGTAGAAGTCTCCGCCAACAGCACGGGCAGGGATGATCAATGAACCTAAATCATAGCCGGCGTATTTGGGTAATTTATTGCGCAGCATGCTCTGCTGAGTGTAGCGAGCGATCTCCATTTCCTGTTCCAGCAGGTTCAGCAAGCGCTGGGTTTCGTTAAACAGGCGCGCATTCTCAAGCGACATACTCATGCTGTTTGTCAGAGTCATCAACAGGCTGATATCGGAGGTGGTGAAAGCGTTCTCTTTATCAAGATTCTGCAGGCTGACGATACCCCGAGCTTCGTTTCCTACCAGCATTGGCACCCCCAGCCAGGTTTTTGGGACTTCGGTCCCGGGCACAACGTGCATTTTTTTGGCTTCAAGCACATCAAGGATTTCCTGACCATTGATTATGAAGGGGCGGCGGTTACGCACGACCTCGCCCCGCGAGCTGTCGATTGGATGCCAACCAGGAATGTGAAGGTGCTGGCCGCGTTCGATGGCATAATGGTGAAAGATCTTATGTGTTATTGGGTCATATTGCGAAATCATGACAATCTGAGCATCGAAAGTGTCTCTCAACTTATCGCCTATTAAGTTATAAATGGCCTGCATCTCCAGGTTGGAGGAAAGACCCTCCTGCACACTATTGATGAGTGCAAGTTCGGCTGACCTTTGTGAAACATATTGAAAGTAATAGCCTGCGGCAGCCTGCCAATCACCTTGAGCCTCAGCCTTTAAGGCCTGCGCATGAAAATCAAGAGATTGATCCAGTTTTCTTGAGTTTTTTCCGTTATGTTCATTAACCATGTCATCTTGTGAATTTTGAGGCATAACACCCTCCGTTTCCAAGGCCAGGTACGGAAACTGATCCGAATAAATCTATTGTACGTTAAAATTCGGGATTTTTATAATTTTCTTCAATGCAACGGGTTAAGGTCTCCAGGGTTCTGTCGCGGTAATCATAGCGGCCACCCATAATCCAGGCAGCCGCTATGATTTTATACCCTTTCGAACGCACCATTAATTTTTCTTTGAATACACCGCAACGATGGCGAAAAGCTCAAAGGGCTATTTCAGGTATTTATCCAAGAAACCAATTACCAGGTTCAAGTTGTCGGTTGTTTCGAATTGACTGCCACCATGCCCTGCGCCTTCAAGCGAAATATAGGTTACATTTTCCGGTCCGATGACCGCGCTGAGGGCATCAGCCAGGTTTTTATTCTGGGCAGGGGGAATGTTGCAATCGGCAGTTCCGTTTTCGATGAAGAAAGGTGCATCGTCAGCCGTGATGTAGTTCATCGGATTGGTAGTGGCAACCAGGTCTGGCACGGTTTGGATTGCCGCGCCAACAAGCATTGATTCGGGTGAGTTGGCAGCATCATGGGATTGCGGGCAGCTTGTACCGGCAAACTGCTCATCCATTTTCAGGAAGTCAATCGGACCAAACCAATCAATGACTGCCTGAACACAGCTTGATTGCTCAGCGTTGCCAAGCTCTGCCCCTTCAAGTTCAGCTACACCGCAGGTGGTTCCAAGCAACGAAACCAGGCTGCCACCTGCAGAAGCACCCCATGCACCAAATTTATCCGGATTGAGTTGATATTCTTCCGCATTGGCTCGCAGGAAGCGCACAGCTGCCTTGGCATCATAGATTTGGGCTGGGTAGATGGCTTCGCTGCTCAGGCGGTAGTTGATACTGGCTACCGCGTAACCCGCAGCGAGCAGTTGATCCACGCCGGTCAGGCCAGCGCCGTCGGACTTGTCGCCCATCATAAAACCACCGCCATGCACCATGATGATGAGTGGGAATGGGCCGCTGCCAGTGGTGGGAATATACAAATCGAGCTTCTGCGCATCCGATACGGTTGCGTATGCCAGGTCTGCATAAGTAGGTGCGACAGTCGCAAATGTACTTGAACTGCCCGGTCCACCGCGGGCGGGCATAACACTCGTCTGCTCTGTAGAGGCAGTAGGCGTAGCCGTTGTGGTTGAGGTTGCCCCACAACCGACAATGCTGAGCAGCAGCATAACTGTCAGCGTAAACATCGTAAGTTTTATTACCAGGTTTTTCATCATTATTTCTCCTTCATTGATTATTTGTTGTGTGCATTATCACAAACAATTCTCAAGAAAATCTTAAGACAACCTTTGATCTTTCTGTGGGTTTATTTGGAAAATCTTCAGATTTTCTTGAGAATGGTATGCTAATATAGATACATGACACAAAGAATCCTTGTTGTTGACGACGACAAATCCATCGTTAAAGTTTTAACTGCCTACCTTGAACAATCTGGCTATCAGGTACTCACCGCCTATGATGGCGAGATGGCGCTATACATCCTGCGCCGCGAGCGCCCTGACCTGGTGATTCTCGACCTGATGATGCCACGGCGCGACGGCTACGAAGTCACCAACCTCGTCCGTAACGACAAATCTCTATCTACCACACCGATCATTATGCTCACTGCGCGTGTGGAAGACAGCGATAAAATTGTTGGACTTGAATTAGGCGCAGATGATTACATCACCAAGCCCTTCAACGCTCGCGAGGTGGTGGCACGCGTAAAATCGCTGCTGCGCCGTGTTCAGCTCGATCAATCGCCCAGCGCCGTCCCGCATGTATTGGTCAGTGGTCATTTGAAACTGGATCTTGACCAACATACATTGCTGGTAGATTCCGCACCGATCGAACTTACCCGCACCGAGTTCAATCTTCTCGAAGCATTTTTGTCTAACCCTGGCTACACCCTAACCCGTGACGATTTGCTCGAAAAAGCTGTAGGCTACGCTTACGAAGGGCTGGGACGCGCCCTCGATACACACATCCGCAACCTACGCCGAAAGATTGAACCTGATCCCGACAACCCGACCTACATCCAGACGGTCTATGGCGTGGGCTATCGCCTGGCAGAAGAAAGCAAATGAACCGTTTATGGGTACGTCTTAGCCTGATGATCAGCGGTGTGCTATTTTTCATGTTCTTCATGCAGTTTCTGTCGATTACTTTTGACCGCTCAGAGCCTGTGCCAGAGTTAGGCGCACCATCTCCCATGAACGCCCCACCGGCCGAAATCCAGGGGCGTTTGATCGAATTCATGCTCTTTTCCGTCGTGGTCGGAACCGTTGGTGGTATGGTGATCGGGCGTGTGATCAGCGCCCCGATCAGCAAGCTAGCCATAGCAGCTCAACGCATTGGCAAGGGAGAATTGGACATCCGTGTTCCCGAACGCGGCAGCCAGGAAATCATCGAGCTTGGCCAGGCCTTTAATCGGATGGCCGCTGATCTTCAGCAGGCTGAAATAATCCGTACGAACCTGATGGCGGATGTCTCGCACGAATTGCGTACCCCGCTGACAGTTTTGGAGGGTAACCTGCGCGCAGCACTGGATAAAGTTGTGCCGATTGATGAAGCTGAAGTGGCCAATCTCTATAGCCAAACCCGTCACCTGATCCGTCTGGTCAACGACCTGCATCAACTTGCACAGGCTGAGTCTGGCCACCTACCGTTGGAAATGGTTCCAGTTGATCTGAAAATGCTGATTATCGAAACACTGCAGGCGCTCGAACCGCTGGCAACCGAAAGGGGCATTGTCTTGAGCAATGAAATGCCCGCCTTGCCAGAAATTAGCGCTGATCCAATGCGCATTCGGCAGGTGCTTTTCAACCTGCTATCCAATGCCTTGCGCCATACACCTGACGGAGGCAAGATCACCATCAGTGGAAAAAGCTACGAGTCGAATATTCTGCTATCTATACGAGATACTGGCGAAGGCTTGTCCCCTGATCAACTGGCGGCTGTCTTTGACCGCTTCTATCGGGTTGACAAATCCCGCAGCCGTGAAACTGGTGGCACCGGTTTGGGCCTGGCCATCGTCAAAGCGATTGTTGAAGCGCACGGCGGCAAAGTCGATGCCTACAGCGCAGGTAAGGGCCAGGGTTGTGAGTTCTTAGTGCAATTACCTGTAAATCGATCATGACCCAGATGTCGTTCAGTTTCAGCTTTTTCAGGTTAATCCTTGGAGAAAGTCAAAAACTGGGAATTGATAAACCCTTCTATAGAGAATGATGGGAATGATGACTGCAAGCTCCCTACTCATATTGAAAACAATATAGTTTGCTTGTAACGCTGTATCATAAGAATATAATAACCGGTTCTGAGCGAGGGGGGAGCCAAAACACCGGTCATTTTTATTATCTTCAAAACTGCAAAACCGCAAGCTATTTTTACGTCATTCTATAGATCAACCGGGATACCAGGCCCTTCAACCACCTGACCATGAGGCTTTTCACATGGGCTCTTCGCAGATGCCTTGCGAAGCTGGACTTCAGTATCAAAGTATAAGCCAATGAACATGGTCTGCAAAATAGCGCGGCGTTCGGCCAGTTTCATTTTGCGGAAGATACCAGCGAAGTCTTACAGGTTGGTCGCGCTGGCACGGACCGCGCATAATGATGATTGGGTATATTTCGAGTAAGGATTAATTTTCCCCTTTTTCTAAATCGAAGTGGAGTGATCTTTTCTAAGAGGTTGCATATGGGTACTGAAAACTTTTTTTGAGTTTTACCATGATAAGTACGTCCTAAAAATAAACAAAATCTACCAATATTGATCCTGCAATGAGATCACTGAAATGATAACCTTTATCTATCTACAGAATAAAACCGTATTTTAGTCAATGAAAGATCTCTTCTCAATTAAATGGTTCAAGGAATCAACGCATGTTTAAACCAAAAACGACCATCTCTAGCCGTTTTTGAGGAAGCGGGGAGAGGACAGTGTGCCCCATTGGGTATTCGATATCATCCCCTTGTGGGAACCACTCCCCAATGGGGACTATGTGACCTCCGGGGCAAATAATGCCCTTTGGTTACAAAGTGATCTTTGGGGATGAGTCAAAATCCTGAATCCGTGTCAGACGTGCCCCTGAGCAAAGCCGAGTGGGTGTTCGGCGGACTCTGCAATCACTTACACTTGCAGCAAGTGCAGGTGTCAGCAAACCTGACGAACGCTGGTTCATGCTTGCCAGGTACGCAGCAGTCCTTCAAGGGGATAATGTAGTTGATCAATGTGAGTTGAAACCTTTTTCCTTGGTTTCGTCAAGTAATTATTAAGCACTGTTATTAAGTGCAGAAGTAGTTTTTTCGCGACCCGGAGGACAATGGTTGAAATTTCATGAACGTAAGCCCTTTTTTTTAAAAAGACTTTTGTGAAATGGAAACAATCCCTAAGATTCGGGGGTATTTGATACTTAAAAAAGGTTGGGGGATGGTGATTGTGCAAGCAGGTGCTATTAGCCTTCTATGAATAAGGGTTATGAAGAATCATCATCCATCAAGGAAACGTGACGAATTACGAAAATGATAGAAGGTTTTTACTTAAAACCACTGTTGATACATCTTAAAGGATTTATCGCAACAATTTTGATAGGATAGGCCATAACCAATGAAGAATTCGTGGTTATCATAAACTAGGTTTCCTTGAATGTGATTCGTCTGCGCAATGGGAGAGTTTCATATTTGTTAAACCTCATTTCTGAGCTTGACCTTTTGGAAAAACGCTATACCTCCGGCAAAGCGGAGTTCTTCGTTCTTTACAGCAGCTGGCGCGGAGCCATGACGGCATGTTCGTGGTCAAGATACGCCAACCGTAATGCAAATTCACCGGCTGGCTTATGCTTCTTCCAATAATCAATCGATAAATTGGATCTCTTCTACATCATTCGAAATTTCAAGTCAGTTGAATGTTTTTTCTTATCGCACTATTTTGGTAGCTGCCCGTTCTAATCGGTCCCTTATAGCCAGGCCGGGGCCATGCTCTCCCAGGTCGCGCACGAGAATTACATCGACATTCTGTTCATCGAGGGAACGCATAGCGGCGTATAATCGACTGGCTGCTTGCCAAAGATCATTTCCTGACCCAAGCGTGGCGACCCAAACTGATAGATCGGTGAAAGTTGGTAGGTCTTCGTCCAAAATCAACAAGCCCACTCGGTGTCCGCGCTTGATTTCGTCTTGAGAAATTTGGCATAGGAGATCGAGGGCTGCTTGACAAGGCGGGCCTAAGAGATAAATCAATTTTGCGCGTGGTGAATAATGCTGCTGAAGTTGCCCCGGAGATTTATGTATCTCATTGGCTTTTACACAGCTTTGGACTGCGACATCTCCTAACAACTTGGTTAGCTGCTCTTGAGTAACGCCACCAGGACGCAGGATCGTTGGTATGGAGCTGGTGAGATCTAGCACGGTTGACTCAATTCCGATGTGGGTTTTCCCCCCATCCAGAAGGATATCAATGCGATTACCAAGATCAGATAATACATGTTCAGCACAAGTCGGGCTGGTATGGCCAAACCGGTTGGCAGATGGAGCAGCCACTAAGACATCGGCAGCTTTCAATAACGCCAGAGCTACCGGGTGCGCCGGTACACGCAGTGCGACAGTCTCCAGACCAGCTGTCACCAGATTGGGAACATCTGATCGTTTGGGCAAGATCAGAGTGAGTGGGCCAGGCCAGAATGCCTCTGCCAGACGCCATGCAATAAGTGGAATTTCAGACACAGCGCGTGGCAGCCAGGAAGTTTCAGCTATGTGGACAATTAATGGATCGTAGTTGGGGCGGCCCTTGGCTTGGAATATCCGGGCCACAGCCCGAGCATCCAGCGCATTCGCCCCAAGCCCATAAACGGTTTCG
>Ga0351853_1224_pt1 | contig 13624 bp, 10 predicted proteins | sample BONcelHFGM3001C8_FD_206799 | JGI IMG/M metagenome (GOLD analysis project Ga0351853, IMG submission 206799) | Enriched cells from coal bed in the Powder River Basin, Montana, United States - BONCAT cells FGM rep2 HSBNCT.FGM.300.1.C8 ... | reverse complement strand
CGAGGGGTTTATCCATTTGCCGTTAAGTTTCATGTAATGATATCCACCACCAAGATAATCAGGCCAAAACATGAAAGATTCAGGAGGATTCACGAAACGCAACGACTTATTTTTTGCTTCGTTGATCCCAAAAGTAAAGGACAAACCTCTGTAAACACCTTCGGGAATTTTTGTTGAAGGATTTATCCTTAGGCTCGAAGGAATATCAGTATCGATATAGAAAATACCATTTTCAGGTTCTATTGTAAAGGTTGTTCCATCACTTTTATGCAACTGAATATCAGAAATAAACCACTGAATTTCAGAAATCATATAGGTGTTTCCAGCCTCATTTTTATATAAAAACTGATCTGTCACAAGCTTATTTCCATACACCGTGTGATCAATTGAGATGGACAACTGGCCCTGAGATAGTGTCTCTTTCTCTGTCTTTGTATTGCAACCAGCCAACGACAACAAAACCAAAGTAATAATAACAATATATGATCTCATTTTCTGAAAGTTTAATGTAGTAAAGCTGCAAAAATAAGACCAAATGCCATTGAATTATTTAGAAAGTCATCTAAATTACGCCATTAACGCATAATATCTGAAACAGTTTGCAAAAACTTCGGTTGCATATTCCGACAAGTTCAGTGAAACATCCATCGAAATTTGTATAAGAAGCTCTAAATCAGAAGCCTACTGCTTTGATTGAAAATGAAAGCGACTTCAAACCACTTCGCAACAGGTATTCATCCATTGGACCAGGCCCACAACTTCCACCACCTAAACCATTATGCACAGCATCAATTGTGATGATTGTTTCAGGGCGATAAACAAGTTCATACATATGGTTTGCCTTATCAAGGTCGTATGGCAAATGATGTAAAGTGCTGAAATTAAATATGCTTTCAGCCTCAAATTGCAGTCCTTGTCCAGCAAGGTTCGAAACAACAAACCATCGCGTATCAGTCCGGTTTCCCATATCCTGAGGTCGGACATAATGCTCGGTCATTTCGCCAACAGTTTTCGAATAGTTCCCTATTGCTGCAGATGCTTTTCGATCGACATAGCACTCATGCGGACCAGCTCCAAACCATTGCACATGTTCAAAACCTGCCGGCATTTCTAAAATCATTCCCAACTTTGCAAGCTGCCACTCAACTTTATCAGGATCAAAAGTTGCTGTTACGTCAATCCGGCCGCTGCCGTTGATGGTGTACTGAATTTCGGATTTAATCCCAAAGCCACCTTTGGCCTTCGAAAGCAATTTCACCTTTACCTTTACAGTGTAAGCGTCAATTTGTTTTGAATCAATCGCAAGCACTTCATCCTGAAGGTTATGAAGCTCTTGATCCTGCCAAATGGGTCCCGGGCCACTTCCAAAAATATAATCATTATCAACAGGCGCTCTGAACACATTTACACGTGGACCCGAGATGCGATGAGCCGTTTCTTTTAACCAGGAAACCAGCCGTGTTTCTGGTTGAATTCCCTTAATGGCTTCCTTGTGTGTCTTGATCAAATCAACATCTGAAACTGTCCAATTTGCTATTGTTCCTGTTTTTTTACTGAATGTCAGATGAAATAATGCAGATGAAACAACTAACTCATTATCATTTTCAATCAAACTTAACTGATGCTGCCAGATTGGAGCAAGTACTTGTTTTTCTGGCACTTGATAAGGTATTTTGAATTGCTCCCATGCAACCACATGTCCTGATTTAGCCCACAATTCATCCTTATTTAGTTTAAATACAATCGAAACAAAATATTCGGCTCCTGCTTTAAGTACAGGTTTAATAAAAGGGATTTCCAGCATCATTTGTTTGCCCGGGGCAAGCGTAAATGTTGCAAACTTACCCGTTTGAATAACATGGCCGTTTTCGCTCAGTTCCCAAAAGGCATCATAATTTTCAAGAGGAGTGAAACTAAAGCGGTTCTCGATACTAATTTCACCTTTTAATAGATCGACCTCTTGAAATTTCACGTTCTGATAAACCTTTTTAACCTCCTCAAGCTTGGGTGTAATTCGACGATCACCGGTTGTAAGTCCGTTTGCGCAAAAATTCCAGTCAGTTGGACGATCACCAAAATCACCTCCATAAGCAAGGAAATATTCACCTTTTCTTCCCGGAATCTCCTTGTATAAGGTTTGGTCCACCCAATCCCAGATACAACCTCCTATCAGACGTTTGGAGGCATAAACAGCATCGATATATTCCTGCAGATTACCAACGGCATTGCCCATAGCATGTGCATATTCACACATAAAAAAAGGTTTCGGATCAGTTTTTTCACCCTGTTCGATAAGCCAAGGAACATCAGGGTACATTACTGATTCTACATCGGCTACATCGTTAAAACGTTCATAATGAATGGGGCGCTCAGGATCACGGGCTTTAACAGCTTTTGAGGCAGCCGTAAAATTAATACCAGGTCCGGCTTCGTTACCCAATGACCACATGATAACGCTAGGATGGTTTTTGTCGCGCTCGACCATGTTCATAATACGCGACACATGAGTTTCCTGCCAGCTCAAAACATGACCCAACGACTTATCGCCATAACCCATGCCATGAGACTCAACATTGGCTTCGTCAATCACATAGAGACCATACATGTCGCACAATTCATACCACATGGGATCGTTAGGATAATGAGAGGTACGCACCGTGTTGATATTGTGCTGTTTCATCAATTCAATATCACGAATCATTGATTTACGGCTGACTACCCTACCGTTAACAGGATCAATCTCGTGACGGTTAACTCCTTTTATTTTGATACTACTGCCATTAACCCAAAGCTGCTGGTCACGAATCTCTACCTTTCGAAATCCCGTTTTGCTATGTTGAACATTAAGTATCTTTCCGTCAGCATCTTTCAGAACAAAAAGAACGTTATACAAATTAGGTTGCTCTGCCGACCACAGTTTTGGCTGCTGAAAAGAAGACTTTAAGATAACAGCCTTTCCATTTTTATCAACAGTTCGAATTGGGTAAACAATAATTGGACTTTTTGGGAACGAAGTTTGGTTATCCTCCTTAAAATACACCTCCAGCTGATGATTCACTTTGACGCCGTGATTCCGGAATACAGCTTCAATTTCGATTTCGGCTGACGAAAAATCTTCATTTAGTTTTGTTTTGATCCAATAATCAAAGAGTTCAATTTTAGGTGTTGCGTATAGGTAAACATCACGATAGATTCCACTCATTCTCCAAAAATCCTGGTCCTCCATATAGCTTCCATCGCTCCATTGGTAAACTTCAACGGCGATAGAATTCTCACCTTCTTGTACGAATTCTGTCACATCAAACCCGGCAGGAAGACGACTATCTTCACTATATCCAACAAATTTTCCATTGACCCACAAGTACATAGCACTTTCAACCCCTTCGAACTGGAGAAATATCTGATTTTCCTTCCAACTTGGAGGTAGGAAAAACTTCTTCACATACGATCCGACAGGATTAGGGTAAATGTTGGCAGTAAAATTCTGAGGAACCTTATCGAGTATCATTGGCGGGTTTGTTGGGTGCGGATAAGGAACATTGGTATAAATTGGAATCCCATATCCTTTCATTTGCCATGCTGAAGGAACCTGAATTTGATCCCAATATGCCACATCAAAGCCTTGCTTGTAAAAATCAATTGGTCGCAGATCGGGATGCTTAACCCAATTAAACTTCCATAAACCATTGAGCGAAAGGTAATAAGGTGAGGCCGACTTATCTCCACACAGCGCTTGTTCGACACTTGCATAAGGCACCCATGTAGCCCTTGCCTCTTGTTTGTTAATTGCATTAATTGCTTGATTTTCCCATTCGCGCTTTTCTTGTCCAAAGAGTGCAAATGGAATAAGTAACAACAACATTACCAGTCTGTTCAACATTTTTGAAGGGGTTTTATGTTAGGAAGCAAACTTACAAAAAGGAATTCACTAAACCGATTTACTCTTTGATTTTTTCCAACTTTAACATTGGTTAGTTGAAAAATCGTTATGCAAATATATGCATATCGCAAGATTCATTACTTTTGCCAAAAATCAATTTATGGATACTCCGCCGCGTCCGACACGCACTGACGTTTTTCTTAACTATAAAATTTGGTTATCAGGCCTTACAGGCAATGGCCAGATTCAGCCTGAAGCTTTTAGTCTGCTTGAAAATATTCGTAATTCAGGCACATTGAAAGCTGCTGCTGACGCTGCTGACATGAGTTATCGAAAGGCTTGGGGGATAATCACCGACGCTGAAGAAATTTTAGGATATTCTTTGCTTGAAAAACACCGTGGAGGTAAGGATGGAGGAAATTCAACCGTAACACCGGCTGCCGTTAAACTTCTGGAAGCTTACCAGGCATTGCAACAGCGCTTCGATGAAAGTGTGGAAAAAGCTTTTGAAGAATTCGTTCAACGGATAAATAAACAATAAAATGGGCAGAAAAATTCTTGTTTTATTTCTTCTTGCAGGGCTTTTTTCTTGTCAGCCAAAAAAGCAAACAAGACAAGTAATCATTTTTCATGCCGGTAGTCTAAGCTACCCCCTAAAGATTGCTATTCAAGCCTTTAACAAAGAATTTCCTGAAATTACAATTATAACTGAGGCCGCAGGTTCAGTTGCCTCAGCCCGAAAAATCACAGAACTCAACAGAAAAGCTGATATTATGGCTTCAGCTGATTATCAGATTATTGATCAACTGCTTATCCCAAACTATTCAAGCTTTAACATTCATTTTGTAACAAATAGCATCGGCCTGGCATATACAAGAAAATCACATCTCGCCGATAGCATACAATCAAACAATTGGATAGAAATCTTACGTAAAGAAACTGTAAAAATAGGGGCTTCCGATCCTGATGCTGACCCTTGCGGTTACCGAACTCGTATGATTTGGCAATTAACAGAGCTATTATACAATGATAGCAGTCTTAAAAACGATCTCCTTTCCGCTAACAAATACTACCAACGACCTAAAGAAACCGACCTCATAGCTTTACTGGAAACCAACAGCCTCGATTACATCTTTATTTATAAAAGTGTGGCCATTCAGCATCACCTCGACTTCATTGAATTAGGCGACTCATTAAATTTAGCTAATCCTGATTTAAATAATTGGTATTCAAATGTTTCAGAAAATATCAGAGGCACTGAACCAGGAACTTTTTCAACTATTCAGGCAGAGGCAATAACATATGGAATAACAATGCTAAATGATTCACCAAATCAAAAAGATGCCACCCTTTTTCTTAATTGGCTGCTTAACGAAGAGAATGGTTTGAAAGTTTTAGCAGAAAATGGCCTTATTCCATTAAAACCCTCACGAATTCGATTTGTAAAATCTTATCCTGAAAATCTCAAAATCAATAATCCAATTCTACTTAATTAACTTTTATGAAAACAATTTGTCCAACATGCGATATCAAACCGGCTCTTGATCGACTTGGTATCAAAGAAATCAATCACGGTGCGAGTACCGGAAGTCAATGGATTGAAACCAACGGAGAATTACTGCATAGCACAGCTTCTTGTGATGGTAACCTAATAGCAAGTGTGCGTCAAGGCACTTGGGATGATTATGAAACCATTATGGAAAATGCACAGGAAGCATTTAAAGTTTGGCGCATGATTCCAGCACCACAGCGAGGCGAGATCGTCCGTCAGATGGGAAATGAATTCCGACGTCATAAGGAAGATCTTGGGCGACTTGTCAGTTACGAAATGGGCAAGATTTATCAGGAAGGTCTGGGTGAAGTGCAGGAAATGATTGATATTGCCGACTTTGCACTTGGTATTTCACGACAGCTTTATGGCTCAACGATGCATAGCGAACGTGTAAAGCACAGGATGTATGACCAATATCACCCACTTGGAGTGATTGGAGTCATCACTGCCTTTAATTTTCCTGTAGCGGTTTGGGCATGGAATGCAATGTTAGCCCTTGTGACAGGTAATGTAGTCATTTGGAAACCATCTTCAAAAGTGCCGCTTTGTGCTGTTGCCATTCACAACATCATTGCTGGTGTACTAAAGCAAAATAATGTACCTGAAGGAGTTACCAATTTGATTATTGGCAGTTCGAAACATATCGGTGATAATTTTCTTGCAGACAAACGTGTACCATTAATCTCATGTACAGGAAGTGTGGCCGTTGGACGCAGAGTTGGCCGGATTGTTGGTGAACGCCTTGGCCGCACTTTACTTGAATTAGGTGGTAACAATGCAATTGTTATATCTGATAAGGCAAACCTGGATATGGCTCTTATGGCTACTGTTTTTGGTGCTGTAGGCACTGCCGGACAACGCTGCACAACTACCCGCCGACTCATTATTCATGAATCAGTATATGATGCTTTTAAAGAAAAATTGACAAATGCTTATAAGCAAATTCGAATCGGCTGTCCGCTCGACCCAAACACCTTGGTTGGTCCACTCATTGATAAAGGATCGGTTGAAGCCTTTGTTTATGCTCAGGAACAACTTGTTAAAGAAGGTGGAAGAATCATATATGGCGGGGAAGTTTTATCAGGAAAAGGATATGAGTCAGGATGTTATGTTGTCCCGGTACTCGCCGAAGCCGAAAACCATTACCATATAGTTCAGGAGGAAACCTTTGCTCCAATTCTATACCTTATGAAATACAGCACTATAGAAGAGGCTGTCGCGCTGCATAATGGTGTACCTCAGGGTCTTTCATCTGCAATTTTCAGTACCGACTTATTGGAGACAGAGCACTTCCTTTCACATGAAGGTTCGGATTGTGGCATTGCAAATGTAAACATCGGAACTTCAGGAGCTGAGATCGGCGGTGCTTTTGGTGGCGAAAAAGATACAGGTGGTGGACGTGAATCAGGTTCAGATGCTTGGAAAGTATATATGCGTCGTCAAACCAACACCATTAACTACAGTACAGAACTACCATTTGCTCAAGGCATTAAGTTCGTCCTTTAGTAAATTTTAATATGCAAAAATCCGGTCATCAAAGGAATGATTTCTGCTGATGAACGGATTTTTTTTGACCTATAATACAGTCAATTGAAATTCGATATGATTCCCCACTAATTTATTTAACTTGTTTAACCACTCAAAACATTTCTTTCAAATAGGTCGAAACTGAACTTTATTGTAAAAATAATTAACTAGAATTGTTTTGAATATGAATTTTTTGAATATTTTTGACATATTTAGTCAAAATTGAATTTTTCAAAATGAATAAATTTGGTGAAAGAATCCGTCAACTTAGGTTAGAAAAAAAATTACCTCTTCGAACTGTTTCTGCTCATCTTGATATTGACCAGGCAATTTTGAGTAAAATTGAAAGAGATCAGCGAAAAGCAAATCGCGAACAGGTAGTAAATCTTGCCACCTACTTTGATTTTTCTAAAGAAGAACTACTTGTTTTATGGCTATCCGACAAACTTCTTGATAGTATAAAAGATGAAGATATGGGACTTAGAGCATTGCAACTTGCAGAAGATAAAGTAACATATTATTCAAGAATAAAACCTGATCGGAATCAAATCATTACTAAAATCAGCGAGGCACTTTCAAGTTTTGCAGCAATTCAAAAGGCGTGGATTTTTGGATCATTTGCAAGAAAAGAGGAACAGATTGAAAGTGATATCGATATACTTATTGATGTCCCTTCCAATAAAACATTCACACTTTTTGATATCGCTGGTATACAAGATCATTTACAAACTCTTTTGAGCAGGCGGGTTGATGTTGTCATGTTGAGCGCAATAAAACCTCCATTTAAGGAAAGAATTGAGAAAGAAATGAAACTGATCTATGAAGCCGGATAAACTAACAGACCAGGAAAGAATTGGACATATGCTTGAGGCCATTTCGTTTATCAGGCAATTCAGCGCCAATCATGACCTTGAAAGTTTTTCAAACGATTCACGGTCATATTATGCATGTCTTTTTCAGTATGCAATTATTGGTGAGGCTGTTGCAAACATCAGCAGGGAAGTTCTTGCTAAATACCCATATCCCTGGTTCAAAGTTAAATCTTTCAGGAACTTTATCCTGCACGAATATCATGCTATTGATAGCAGGGTAGTTTGGGACACGACCCATGTGATACTACCTGAACTTGAAAAAATACTTCAAGAGATACAGAAATATGAGTTCAGGAGCAGCATATGAAAAGTCTTCTAAACAAACACATTAGGGCTTTCTATTAAGTAAAAAGAGTCGGGGATTCTGATTATTGAAGGATGCTCTCCTGTTTTCAACCTCCAAATTAATCAGATGTTAACTGAAAGCATAACATGAAATGAATTTTGTGCATACCCTAAAAGTGAGGCGCATTACGACAACAAATGATTCAAACAAAACACTATTCCATGAAACTCAAATAAAATCCGGTCATCAAAGGAAAGATTTCTGCTGATGACCGGATTTACTTATTAAGATTTACTATGCCTTTTTGTACACAATAGCAACCACTGTCACATCATCACCTCCCATGTTAATAGTCAAACCGTAAGGGCGATCAGGGTTTAACGTGATCTGAGATTTTCCGGCTTTCCCTGTGAGTTGCTGCCACATTGTAACAGCTTGATGCACACCCGTTCCGCCAGTAGGATGACCCCACCCGATAAGTCCGCCGGTGGTATTCATTGGAATGATTCCATCGCGTGATGTATTTCCTTCTGCGACATAAGAAGCGCCTTTGCCAGGCTCGGCCAGTCCTAATGCCTCAACAGCAAGAATACCTGCTATACTGAAGCAATCATGCACCTCAGCTGTTCCCACCTGATCAATAGAAATACCAGCTAATTCGAGCGCTTTAGCAGCTGTCTTCTTTATCGTGGTCATCTCCAAAGGATTGGGAGGATCATTAGTGATATTTCGGGTTAGTTGTGCATAGCTGATAATCTCAACAGCATCTTTTTTGTCGATTCCAAGTTTGACAAGGCCTTCTTCAGAAGCCACAATAATTGCGGCTGCCCCATCCGAAACTTTTGAGCAGTCGTAAAGATTCAGGTGGTCAACAAAGTACTTACCATTGGGAAGCGCATTATTATAAAGTCCATCAAGGTCGGTTACCTGATTATGAAACTCCTGTGCGGTTGGATCAAGGCGGGCATTTTCAATTGCATTACGAAACCAACGTCCGAGACCTTTACGGGCATAATCGAAACCATATTTCTCATAATATACTCCGGCGCGATCAGAAAACTGGCCTGGAAAAAAATAGGCATGGCCTTGTTTCCTCTTCTTGAACCAGCCTGCACTTGCCAGTACATCAGCTCCATAAATCGCCTTCATAGTATTTTGAACCTCTACACCCAATGCCAAAGAAACATCGGCACTTTCGGCAAGTATCGAACGTATAGCAGAAACGAGTGAAAGACCACCAGATCCACAAGCCCCTTCAACACTCAAAGAAGGTTTATACTCAAGTACCGGATCAATAGTAGCGGCAAAACCTCCCAAATGGCCTTGTTTATTGTAAACACCGGCCATGAAATTTCCAATAAAGATTTCATCAATATTGTTTGGGTCATTGATCTGATTTACAACAGACTGTCCGGCCTCCTTAATATACTCTTCCAAACCTGCACGTTCTTTTCGGGGATTAAACTCCTTACGACCTGTTCCCATTGAAATGGTGTTTGCCCCAGCGGTCATAAATATTCTTTTTCTCATTGCAAAAGATTGTTATTCTGTTAGTTAAAATAAGAATTGATTGGACCGTAAGCGTGGAAAAATCCTGTTAGCATGACAGTATTTACATCAGTCTCATTGTTTGCTACCCCATCGGCTACCAGCTTTCGTCCGATTGCATCCGAATTTTTTCCATAAGCCATTGCCAGTTTTGAACCAGCTGTTTGCATTTGATTCAAAGCGGCAAAATAGGAGGCAAAATGAACAGCTTTGTTTTCGAGCTTAACAGCAGATTTCCAAGGCTTAAATTCCTGTGGCATCGATCCCAGAAATTCATCGCATTTAGTTGCAAATGAAGCTATTTCAACATAATCACTTAATGATGGGTCATAGACTGCCACTATAGCCCCCTTCTCATATTTCAGAAAACCATTCTTTTGCGCTCCACTTGGGAATTGTCCACCTTTTACACCCAAAGTCATCATCTGATCCAACAAATCACTATGCAAATCTTCGTCCTTTAAAAATGGATTCATCACATTCATGATAAACTGAACCACATCAACTCCAACATAATCAATTAGTTGAAATATTCCCATTGGACGAACGAGGTAATCCTGGCTCACTTTATTGACAATATAAACCGCCTCTGCAAAAGTTGTTTCCTTTGAAAGCTCAAGTGCCTTGTTAATGCCATAAAGGGCATCACGCATGAAATGTCCGTTGCCTATAAAACCGGCAAAGTCATTGCTTGGAACAACAACTTTTTTTAAAGCTTTGGCATAATCGAGCGCAAATTGCTTTGTTTCAGGAAGTGTCTCTTTCGTTACAATTAGTTCAACCAAACGCTGTATTGCTGGAGGATTATAAAAGTGAAATCCAAGGACTCTTCCTTGTAATCCGGCTTCAGATTCAATAAGGTTAATTGGCACTGAAGAAGTATTGGTAAAAAACCATGGCTTATTAGGATTGTTCTTATCAATTTGTTGTAGAAGCTTCACTTTCAGTGCTTTATTTTCTGAAACGGCTTCAAAGATAAGATGTGATCTGTAGGAGGTCTCCATTGCAGTTGTAGGTCTTACAATCCGCATTGCATCTTCCACATACTGATCAATGATGTCGCTATTATCTTTCAAATCAGCTCTGTCGGCATACATCTGACGCAGCCAAATAGCTTTTTTCTCAGCAATTTTGAGAATTTGAACACGTAAATAGTCAACCAAACCAGCGAGCCCTTCATCAGAAAGGTCGATGGCATTGAGCACAAAAGCTTTTCCCTTATTCTCAGGTTTGAGGCTTAAGTCGGTCATCTCTACCGCAGTGAGCAACAATATTCCACTACCCATTTTGCCGGCAGCACCGAGCACTGCCACCTGCTGAAGTCTTTCATCGTAATTCATATCTACTTTATTATGATTTTAATAATTAATTCCATTGCGGAGTTCGTTTCTCAAGAAACGCTTTCATTCCTTCTTCTCCTTCAGATCCGGGACCGAATAGCGAGCCGAAATGCACCGCTTCAAGTTCGCTACCTTCTGTAAAACTGCTGTTTAGTCCCTGACGGGTAACCATTTTGATTTTTCTTACTGCTTGTGGGCCTTTTGCAGCAATCTGACGAGCCAGACGTAACGTTTCTTCCATCAGCATTTCGGGTTCGCAAACCTTTTGCACCAAACCAATCCGTAAAGCGTCATCAGCCCAAATTATTTCAGCTGTTGTAAGCAGATAAAGAGCATCGGCTAACCCAACCAAACGTGGTAAACGTTGCGAACCTGCATAACCCGTTATCAATCCAAGGTTAACCTCTGGCTGACCAAACTTTGCTTTTGAGGAAGCGATACGAAAATCGCAGGCCATAGCCAATTCTAAGCCACCGCCAAGGGCAAATCCATTGATAGCGGCTATGACCGGAAAAGGAAGATTTCCAAGTGCATCGAATGTCCGCTGACCGAGACGGCCAAAATCGCTCCCTTGCTCAGCCGATTTATGCACCATTTCGGCAATGTCGGCACCTGCAACAAAAGCCTTTCCTGCCCCAGTTATGATCATTGCCCTAACGGAATTATTAGCCGTCAAAGAAGCAATAAGGTGATCCATTTCTTCAAAAAAAGCTGTGTTTAAAGCATTCAAAGCCTGTGGTCTGGAAATAGTTACAATAACGATACCGTTGTCGGTAACGGGTTGAAGTATAGTGTAAGTCATAGTAAATAATTTTATGCCCAAATGTAATCATTTTTCTTTTTTGCAAACGATTGAAATGATTATTGATGCAACAAATTTTGATGACTGAGTCACTTTGATTCATGCAATTATCACCCCAATAAGGACATAATAACATTGGGTTAAATAAAAAATAGGACGAATCTTACTTCAAATTCGCAACTTTCAGGCAATTATCTCAATTCCCCTACCCTACCTAATCTGACGGTGTTGGAGGTGCCTTTTTTCCATGCAGGGGTACTTAAAATATTTATAATAAACTGACCTTCAAAAATATAACTATTATTCAACAGGTGTGTATTAACCCGTCGCATCAAATTTTCAGCATCGTCAATAGCAGCATCATAAAACCCTTGAACTCCCCACACCAGCTTGAATTTATGGAGTAAATGGTTGTTATTGGAAAACACATAAACTCCTGCTTTTGGCCTGTGACTTGCCAAACGGAATGCAGAATAACCAGAGTGCGTTACAACAACAATTGCCTCTGCGCGGGCAGTACTTGCAAGCTCAATTGCATTGTAAAGAACTGCATCTGTTGCAAAACGTTTACCCGGAAGTAAGGTATGTCCGCGCTGTGTGTAATAGATAGAGTCATCTGCTTCTATCTGACTGATAATACGTTGCATGATGGCTATTGTTTCAACAGGGTATTTACCAACCGATGTCTCACCACTTAACATCAACGCATCAGCACCATCAAGAACCGAATTAGCAACATCACTTACTTCGGCACGTGTTGGTCTGATATTATCTATCATCGCCTCCATCATTTGAGTAGCCACAATCACCGGTTTGCCCGCTTGCTGGCATTTCCTGATGATCTTTTTTTGAATCATTGGAACCATTTGCATTGGCATTTCAACACCTAAATCGCCACGTGCTATCATTATTGCATCAGTTGCTTCAATTATAGCGTCGATGTCTTTCACTGCCTGTGGCTTTTCTATCTTCGCGACAATCAATGGTTTATTTTCGCATGGATGATTGTGGATAAGCTCTCTAAGTTGAGAAATATCGTTAGCCGAGCGAACAAATGACAAAGCAATCCAATGTACCTCTTGCTCGAGAATGAAACTTAAGTCAGTAAGATCCTTTTCTGTCAGGGAGGGCAGCGATATGATTGTATCGGGCAGATTAACACCTTTGCGCGGCATAAGAACACCACCATTCACAGCTTCGAGAATTGCTTCATCTATTCCATTTGTTTTCAACACCTTAAAAGCCATTTTCCCATCATCCACCAAAATGGTCTCGCCAGGTTTCACGTCATTTGCGAAAGAAGTGTAGCTGATATAAACACGTTCTTTTGTACCTTTACATATGTGTGTTGTAAACGTAATGACATCTCCGGGAAGTAAGTTGATACTTGGTTCTTCAAAATCGCCCAATCGAATTTTAGGCCCCTGAAGATCAGCAAGAATGGCGATTGAAGAACCTGTGTTGGTCTCACATTTTTTTATGGTTTCGATTACCTTTTTGTGGTAATCATGTGAGCCGTGCGAAAAATTCAGCCGACAAACATCCACCCCAGCTTGAATCATTTCAGTTAAAACTTCAGGGTCATCGGAAGCCGGGCCAAGTGTTGCTACAATTTTGGTTTTCATTGATTCTTATATTATCGGATAAAGGTAAAAAAAACCTCCCTACTACAGCATTTGTTGGGCTTTGGTAGAGGAAGAATAATTTGCCACAAATGTCGAGTTACTATCTAACAAATTGTAAAAGAATATATTGAATAAAATTACCATTGTAATGATGTTCCAATATTTTATCATTAATTCATTAGATGATCTTCC
>Ga0351853_1220_pt1 | contig 13711 bp, 16 predicted proteins | sample BONcelHFGM3001C8_FD_206799 | JGI IMG/M metagenome (GOLD analysis project Ga0351853, IMG submission 206799) | Enriched cells from coal bed in the Powder River Basin, Montana, United States - BONCAT cells FGM rep2 HSBNCT.FGM.300.1.C8 ... | reverse complement strand
TCTTTTTCCGTTAACCCTAAAAATATTTTAAATGAAAAACATTGCATTATTACTTTCAATAGTATTTCAATTCGCAATTATTGAATTACTTTCTGCCCAAGATATTATTTATAAAACCGATGGGACTGAGATAAATGCAAAAGTTATTGAGATTGATGAGAGTACTATTAAATACAAGAATTTTGATCAACAAGAGGGTCCTATCAGGAGTATATCAAAATCGACAGTCTTTCTTATTAAATATAAAGAAGGTACTGTTGAAAAATTTGTGAATGCTAATACTGGTTCAAATTTGAATCAAAACCCTAATTCAAACTTTAACTCGGGGAAATCCTCGGTGACATCAGATAATACATTCACTGATTCAAGAGATGGAAAGATTTATAAAATAGTTATCATTGGAGACCAAACATGGTTTGCGGAGAATTTAAATTTTCAATTCGGAACAAGTTGGTGTTATGGTGACGATTTGAAGAATTGCGAAGAATATGGTCGGCTATATGATTGGGAAACTGCATTGGTAGCTTGTCCAGAAGGATGGCAATTACCTAGCGATGATAATTGGGCTAAACTTATGAATTTTTTTGGCTCAGAAAAAATCGCATACAATATAATGAAAGAATCTGGAGCACTACATTGGAAAGGGAAAAGCTCTAAAGCTACTAATGAAAGTGGGTTTACAGCCTTGCCAAGTGGAATAAAAGATTTTTATGATGGTTATGGAGGCCAAGGTATCTGTACTGCATTTTGGTCTTCAACTGAATGGCAAAAGAAGACAGGTATGGCATATTACATTGGGAATGATCTTACTTTTGCTTATCACCATTATTATCTCAAGAAAAATGGTCATAGTGTAAGGTGTATAAAAAAATAAACTGGTACCAATCTCTTGCTGCAAACGACATCCTTTCATTTTATATAACAAATCCAATGAACTCTTACTCTCCGACCATTTCAGACATGAGGGTTTACATTGAAAAGAAACCGGAATAATAGCCGGGCTATTTTTTTTCGAACAAGAAGTCATACAGTGGTTAAAAATGGATCATCCGACCACTCTTCGCCGATTTAAACTTATCTATTCCGATCGACCTGGAGAAGTCATCTCTGTCGGTTTGTCCAGTCGATGAATGGCTATATCCAGAAGAACAATAATCCGTACATTTCGTTTAAAAATAAACGAGTGATATTGTTAATTTTCTCCTGATTCTGGCGTATTTCTGGCGTGACAATAAAAAAACCACTTACGGAACGATGTAAGTGGTTGATTTTCAGCTCCCCTTACCTTCAAAAGTTGCAACACAATAACTTTCTTCCAATCTGCATAAATCACTGATATTGTATCCTTTGGTTGGTTGTGGCTGTTTATTATTAAACAAATTTGTCATAGCTTTCATCAGAGTTAATTAATCAAGGAGCGAGAAATCCTTGATGTATATGATAGTTTGAGGTTGTAGGGGGTAAGTCAAATCTGAGCAGCGCGGGGTGGTCAACTAAAAATGGCGCAAGGTGGTCATTATATCCGGACTGTCCACCTCTGCTGAGTTTTCCTATATTTGACCCATAAAACAAACAACACTATGGAAATACTAATAAAACTTATACTTTCAAACCCCGCCCTTTCACTGTTTATATTGGGGCTTGTTATTGCAGGGATAAAAATACTGTTAATCCGTCACAACCTTACCAAAAAGCTAGCTGCCGAGGCTTTTGTCTCATACTATTTCCTGTTTGCTATTGGCATTGGATATATGGATAATTTCGTGATGCATACCATTTTTGCCGATTTCACTGCAAAGTTCATAGGCTGGGAAAACAGTCCGTTTCAGTATGAAGTTGGTTGGGTTAGCCTGGGTATTGGTATAGCTGGGATCATAGCCTTTAAGAATAACTTCAACTTTCGCCTTGCCACTTTGATAGTACCAACGGTATTCCTGTGGGGATCGGCAGGTGGGCATATCTACCAGATAATAGAAGCAGGAAACCATGCTCAGGGTAATGCAGGCTCGATACTTTATACGGATATTTTTATTCCGGTAGTAGGGATAGTTTTGTTGGTCTGGAGTTGGAAAGAGGGACAGTCGGACAGTATGTAACATATATTATCCAACTAATTGGAAAAACGGATAAAATATCCAGTCTCCGCCGGAGTGGATTGACCACCCTCCGCCCGATTTAACTTGACCAGTCTTGGCCAAGGTTCAATGACCAAAACATCGGTGGTAATTTACCCCGACCTTTTCGTATTCTTTCAACAAGTCGTTACACCTAACCCCACACCTTTATCGATTTGGAGTGATCAGAATCAGGTCGGGGGGGTAATCCCCTGCGAGGCTCGCACATATACAACCACTTACGAGTAAAATTGTAGGTGGGTTTAGTTTTCCGCCAGATTTCGGCCAGGTTTTGATGAAAATTAGGCGCTCCCAACTTCAATCACCTTCAGAAAGAAGAAAATTTCACTTCAGATGTGATTTTTAAGATATTTTATATATTTGATTGGGCTTTGTTTGAAAACCTCATCGGATGGATCTGTTTGATGACCATTCGTGGATACCAAACCCCATTTATAATACGGGTCGATAGCGAGAGACCAAATGAGTAGGATTTAATTATTTACTGATGAAACGAATTCTTATAATCGTTGCAATGCTTCTGACATTCGGAGCGGTAAATGCCCAAATTGTAGATGTTAAAGAAGATAAAGGAGCGGCCAGGGTGTATCACGAAGGAGATAATTACCCTAGTTATTCATTATCCATTGATCGTGATTGCGAATTATCCGGGTTCAATTCAAAATATGTGGTCATTACCTGCCCTGAATCGGTCAGGATATATAAAGACAAGGAATATAATTGTAGTTTTACAATATCCTTAGATGCTGGCTTTTATGTTAAAACTGTAACATCTTCATCAATATTAATCAAAGCACCAGGATCTACGAGATATTACGATTTTCAAGGTAACTTTGTTAAGTCGACGGCTGACTAAACGGAAGATATAAAGTGAAAATCGGTGTTCCACTAATAAAACGCCAATTATTGTTGGTCTTTCTTTATAAAAATCACTATGTTAAGTCGTTCAGAATATTACACGGGACATTATAGAATCAGAACATCTTACGATAGTTTAACATTAAAAGGTATTTGTAAGGAGGGAGTAACTTAAATATTGCTATGTATATGATTAAATTTTATTCAACCCGAACGGAAATTGAGGTTCCATTCGATCTTTTTAAAGAAAAGTTCAATTTGGAACTGTATTTCGCCTTACGGGGCATTAAAAAACGGTTTTATACTTATGGCAAACTCGAAGAACACCCGAAAATCGGTGACGCAATCAGGGTTTATGAAAGAAGAACCTTTCATTGCAATTATTACAAAAACGAGAAGGGGCTTACCTGTGTAGAATTTACTTCAGAACTGCCAGTTCTTTGGGGAGTAATTTATGCGATTCTATTGGTACTCAATATCGGATTAATATCTATTTCTCCAGGGTTTTTATTTATGTATGTTTTGTTTTGCCTGATTTATTTTGGGTCAGACATAGTACATCTTAATATGAGCCGAAATAAGTTGACAAGAAATAGCAAGCAAGCACTTGAGCAGTATTTTCCGGAACTCACAGGATTAACGAATTCATATCACCCCCAAAAACCATCCGTAATTGTCCCCTCCCCACCCGTCAAAAACACCTCTATCGGGCCACCATCAATTCCTACAGATCCGGCTCCAAGTATTCCACCACCTATTAAAAGACCACCGTCAACTCCACCTCCAATTCGGAATGTTAACACGACGCCACCTCCTTTGAAAATAGATTTTTTTGTAGCTTTGAATGGCAAGCAAATGGGGCCTTATGATTTAGATAAAATAAAACTTTTAATCGATGTAGGACAGATTACTCGGGAAACATTAGTCTGGAAACAAGGAATGGCTGATTGGGAACCTGCAGAAAAGATAGCTGAAATAAAGATTTTTTTTTCGGAGAAATGAAATAGATCTTCTTTTTGTGACACTGAGTCTTTAATAATTCTCTTGACCATTAACAATAAAAGAGTTCATTGAAAAAATTTTAATCCGGGTTATATGGAAAATTTACGAAAAGGTGTTTTGGTTTTTGCAATCCTTAGTATAATTGGTTTACTTGGGTTATATTTCAGTTATGATTGGTGGCCAATTTATGATCATGGTGAGGGTGGTTACCGCAATGGATTTCCTATATTATTTAATCGTTTATCATTCCTTTTTCCACTGATATCCACCATGTTCTGCCTGAAAAACTGGCAGCGAAATCTATTCCTTATTCCATTTATCATTGGAATGTTAATGTTTTTTCTTTCACTTATTTTCTTCTTCTCCGACAATGCGTATGGTGGATTAGTTTGGTTAGTAGTAATTTACTCCCCAACTTTAGTCCTTTCGATTTGTTTTTTGATCTTATTCAATAAGACCTCAAAGAACAATAAAGTTACACCAATTATGAAACAAGATCAAGGAGGGGATATTTCGACACATCAGGAATTTTCATCTTCACCTCCTCTTTCCAAGACAGAATTAAACGAAACGCCATCTCCTTTCCCTGCTGAGCCGCGCAAATTTAATTCAACCTACTATGTCGCTGTAAATGGCAAACAAATGGGCCCGTATGATTTGGACAAGATGAAAGTCTTGATTGAAGTCGGTCAATTGACAATGAACACTCATGTTTGGAAAGAAGGAATGGCTGATTGGGATGAAGCACAAACAGTACCAGAACTCGTAGAATTGTTCAAATGATTTCAATCAGATATTTGTTATCAAGACATTAGGATGCCAACACCTTACCTCAATACATGGATTCGGGATATTGAAGACAAAATTGATTTTTGGGTTAATAATTATCCAATTACCCCACATCTTTTTTCCATAACTCCACTGCCGGTTGCACCTGTTATCCATCCACATGTTCTATCTCATAGGATAACCAGTTGTTGCCCTTCTCCACAGATGCCCCCAATTAGTTTTTCGCATTTCCCTGAACCATATTACGGAGACCCTGATGATTCTATAATGAAATCTGCAGTAGTATTATTTTATAATCCGGGTGGTTTTAGTAATGCTCAATCGCATGGAAGTGCTTTGCCGGATTCCATTCATCAAAAATACCTTGCTCATGGTTCCAGCTATTACCATTTATCGGCGGCTTTTAATTTTTGTTTCGGAACTGTGAACGGTTTTATCACACCAAAAACAAATCAGGTAAATACTTTGATTGGTTGTTTGGTGACGGTTTCGGAGAATGTACGCCCCCTTTTTATAGATATAATCCCATGGCATTCGACAAAATTTATAGGGCTGAATAATGTGAGGTTTACACTCCCAGATACAACTTCCGATGTAAGAAAAAAAGTTTTGCTGCCAGCAATACTCAATGCAGAAAACAGCTTGCTAACACGTTACTTAAACTCGCTTCAAAGCGGAGGAGGTAAAACTGTTCTTCTTTCGGTGGGAGCAAAATATTCAAGACATTTTCTACCTAAGTTGGGATTTCAGGATGTGACCAGGCTGATTCCTGATAATCCGCCGGTTTCTGTCGTGAATGACATAGGTGATATCGTCGCCTTTCTGCCGTATAAAAAGGTGAAAGTGTGGAAAATAAACACTTCGGATATTGTTGACTCTACCGATGAAGTAGATACATCCTTACTAAACCGGGAGATAATTATTATCAATGTATGGTACAGTACGGGTCGTACCATGAACATTCCGATAGATATCTGTCCTACAATACAACATATCCTGACCCACGTTTAGAAAGGCAAACAAGAACATGAAATTTGTAGTTAAAAATATTACACCTTAAAATGAACAACATGAGACTGAAATTGAAAATTCTTGGATTTACTCTGGTTACCGCAATTTTTTTATTTGGTTGTGGTGGAAATTCTTCAAGTTCACATTCAAGCGATGATTGCTCAAAATTCATTGGAACCTGGATTGATGATCCTTTTAGTACAATGATAATATCCCAAGAGGATGGCCTGATTATCGTCAAAATCGGATTCTATTATCCAGACTTAATTGATGGGAGATATAGTGCGACTTGCCAAGAGGGGAAATTACAGATCAATGTCCCGGATGTTGGCCTACTTGATTTAACCATCAATGGAACAGGCACAAAATTATTTTTCTACAAAGATGATTGGGTAAAACAATAGCGCAGACAGCAAATGGTAAAGTCAGTCTCTTTTATCATAGCTATCAGAGGAAACGGTCATAGAGCATGTGAGATTACTATGAAACATATAATTGATATTGCTGAGAAGAAGTTGTTTAAAATGATTGAACTAAAAAGTACGATTATTTTATCTTTGCTTTTTATGACAATATCGGTATCATTTGCACAGGATAGATATGATACAATTTTCATTAAATTAGTCAATGATTACAGGGAAAGTAAAGGGTTGTCAGTTTTGACTTATGAGCCGTTATTAGACTCTGCCTGTGTTGTTCATTCAACCTGGATGATAATGAATGAAAAGATAAATCATGATATTGGGGTTCATAAGAGATTAGAACTGATTGATTCTTACTATAAAGATAAAATCCGGCAATATTCCATTGGTGAAAACTGCTATGGTCACACTATTTCTAATGCACGGCCCTTCGGAGACACCTTGGTAACAGAAAAACATATTCAGGAAGCTTTCGATGGCTGGCTGGCTTCCCCGGGTCATCATTTGGCAATAGTTCTTTCAGAATCAACAAGTATCGGATTTGACATTCGGGGAAAATTTATGAAGGATGGAAGAGGGTATATTATCGGTGCAACAATGGTGGTCGGAACTAAAGTTGGCAGCCCGGTTACAAATATATCATCAGAGTAATATGATAAATTCAGTTTTTGACTATCCTTTTTTATTCCCCTATTCACTTTCGTAAATACTTAAAACCAGCTTATTCTCAATGAAAGTATTCAACAAAGTAGGGCTGGTGATTCTAATCTTAATAATGTTGATTGCATTATTTCGTGGTTTTTTATACAGACAAATGGTAGAATATAAATCCATCGGTATAAGAACAATCTATGCGGCATCTGATGCTGCGCTTATTAATTACCTTAATGCAGGAGCTGATTATAATAACGAACCGGATATAAAGGATATTATAAAAACCAGTCTTTCAGCTACTTCACGTCATTTGAGTTTTTCGACATCCAAAACCACGAACGATCCAAACAATCTTATAAAAACAAGGAAGGCACATTGCGTCGGTTATGCAGCTTTCTTTTCTACTACTTGCAATTACATATTAAAGAAATTTAAATTATCAAAGACATGGGTAGCTAAACCACAGATCGGACAACTTTACTTTCTTGGGTATAACATTCACAAACTCTTCAATTCTCCTTTCTTAAAGGACCACGACTTTGTAATAATTGAAAATAAATCAACGGGTGAGATATATGCAGTTGACCCGACTGTGAATGATTATCTGGCTATTACTTTCGTATCATTTCAGAGGTGAAAATTCCCTAAAGATTCATCCGTTAATTATTGTTTTTTGTCCTTCCCATTCTAAATGCATGAGCCTTTCTTTGCTCAATGTATAATGTAACCTTTTTTTAGGACAGGGAGTTAAGGTGGAAAACAAACCCTTAAATTTACTGTCATGGAAAAGAGAAGCAGAAGAAAATTTAGCGCTGAATTTAAAGCAAAAGTCGTAATCGAAGCCTTAAAGGAGCGGAGTTCGTTAGAAGAACTGGCCAGAAAGTACGAGATTCATCCTAATCAGATCGGGACCTGGAAGAAGGAATTTCTAGCCAAAGCTGCCACCGTTTTCGCCTCGGATGAGAAAATCAGTGACGATAAAAAGCAGCAGGAAACGCTTTTAGACAAGCTTTATTCACAAATCGGCCAGCAGAAAGTAGAAATCGATTGGCTCAAAAAAAAATTATTGTAAAGACGCTTGGAGCCAGAAGGTCCATGATTGAAAAGGATATAGACATAAGCCTTTGCCGTCAATGTGACTTGCTGCGTATTCATCGCAGCGGGTTGTATTATACACCGGTTGGATATTCCGGTCATATTGACCCCCATTCCGGGATATTGACCCCCCAGAAGGTTTTATTTCAAAGAACAGGTGTCGTATGACATTTTTGCAGTTATTTTTTCCTTCTTAAGCTTTCACCTTTAAGTTCTATTCGGTGTGATGTATGCACTAATCTGTCCAGGATTGCGTCTGCAATGGTTGCCTCACCGATTATCTCATACCAGCTGCCAACCGGCAGCTGACTTGCAATGATTGTGGAGACACATCCATGGCGGTCTTCAATGATCTCCATAAGGTCATATTGTTGTTGCTGTTCCAGGTGTGATAAGCCAAAGTCATCGAGGATTAAAAGAGAAGCCTTTGCAAGTTTATCAAAAAATTTCAGAATGCTGCCATCTAATCTTGCCATCTTTATCCGCATAAGCAATTTTTGTGTGTTATAATAAGCCACATTTTTTCCGTGTATGCAGGCATGATGGCCCAGTGCAGAGGCAATAAAGCTCTTTCCGCAACCGGTGGCACCGGTGATCAGAACCGATTCTCCCTTTGTGATATAATCGCAGGTTGCAAGACTGGTAATGAGATCTTTGCTTAGTCCACGCGTAGCATCAAAATGGATCTCTTCAATGCTTGCCTGATAGCGGAACCTGGCAGAGGTCTTCAGCCGTTCAAACCGTTTTATTGACCGCTCTTCTTCTTCCGCCTGAAGAAGCAATTGCAGTCCATCGGTGAAAGATACTTCCTGCACCCTTCGGGTTTCAACAATGGATCTCCATCCTTTGTTCATACCGGTAAGCCTTAACCGGGTTAGCTGTGATTCAATTTGTTTCATTTTTCTAAAAATTTATAACTGATTGTGAGTAATATTCTTTTCCCCTGAGGTTATCGTGCGGGGGAAGTGGTTTGGGTTCTTCTTTTACAACCACCAGTGGGTTTTTCTTGAGATTTTCAATGGTAGTGAGAAGATACCTGTAAGAGCTGTAACCGCATTCAAGTGCTATTTCACAGGCACGATCGAAGATCACAGGATCTGTCTTTTTATGAAGACTGAACAGCCCGTCGCAGCTCTTGTAGTTCTGCTCCGGAGGTCTGCCACCACTGAAGAGCCTGTCGACAAGGCAAAACAAAAGCTCGGATTTTTCTTTGGCCTTCTGCCGGTAATATTCAGGGCTTCGGTTCAGATAATGGTTGTGGAATGAGCAAAGATGCTCTTTTACCGTAGTATATTTCCCCGGGGTATAATCCCTTTGATGAACTGCAACAAGCTGCCCGCGGACAAAAATCCGAACCAGTGTCCTGGTAAAAATGACCCTGGCTTGCTGTCCAATATGCTGGTAAGGAACACTGTAATAGTGTTTATCAGGATACAAAAGGATGTGATTGTTGGCCATTACCTTGTACTGTCGGTAGTATTTGATCTCGTAAGGCTCCTCGGGCAAGGGTAAGAGTAGGAGCTTTTCATCCGAGAGGAACTTCTCCTCCCTGCAATAAGGTTTGATCTGCATCCTTGTCTGATTATGGCAAATAATCTTTTCAAGGATTGCCTTGTTCATCTCATCAAGACCAAAGAAGGTGACATTGCGCAGCTTTGCAAAGACACGGGTATAAACCAGTTTGACCTGGTTTTCAACCAATGCTTTGTCTTTGGGCTTTCTTACACGCGTGGGCACGGCTGCCGTCTGGTAATGATTACAAAAATCTTCCATGGCCCGGTTTATATCCGGCTCGTAATTACTTGCCTTTATTACCGCCGCTTTAAGATTATCCGGTACAATGATCTGCGGAACACCGCCTAAAAAATCAAGACAGCATTTCAGGGCAAAAAGGAACTCCTCGATGCTCTGGCTCTTTACAGCCATTGCAAAGCAATAATCCGAGTATGGTAAACAGGCAACAAAAACAGGGCATTGAACAATCTCGCCGCTGATTTTGTCCACATAACTCATCTTCTTTCCGGCAAAGTCAATAAAGAGCTTCTCCCCGGGCTTATGATTCATCACCATAGACCTTCTGGATGCGATTTCCTGCTGCGACATATGAAAGCAAAACTGCGTGTAACTGTAGCCATTGGCGTTGGCCAGCCGGTATTCCTCCCACAGCAGTTTCCGTGTGACGCCTGTCTTGTTTAATTCCCTTTTGTAAAAATCAAGGTCCGTTTTCAGTGATTCGTACCGCTCATTGTCTTTGTAAGCAGGATTGCCGGCATGGAACTTTGCCTCCAGCACCGGATCTTCAAGAGCCAGCAAATCGTCTGTATTCAGGTTTAGCGATTGCAGCTTTGCCAGATAGGTTTTTACCGTGTTCTTGCTTATTCTTAGGCTGCGGGCTATCTCCTTGCGCCCTCGCCCGTCCTTGTACAAAAGCAATAGTTGCTTTACTTGGCCCATTGGTTTTATTTTTCCTGCCATAGATCTGTTTGTGGTTTAAAAACCACGAAGAAATAAAACCTTAAAGAAATCTCCGAAAGGGGGGTCAATATGCTCCGGAATATGCCGTCACGGATAAATCATTTTCTTCATTCAGGGGGGCAACATGTTCCGGAATCGAAACAAGCCTCAACCGAAATACAGTTGGGCAGCAATCGAAAAATCTTTTTAGGGGGGTCAATATCTGCCGGAATGTCATGTAATCACAGCAGAAAATCAGGCTTCAACAACCGGATTTGAGGGGGTCAGTATGCCCCGGAATATCCACCGGTAGCAGAAACCCCGGAAAACCTCCATTTGATGCGCCTGATCGACGAGCAGTATTATAAGACACCGTTTTATGGCATCAGGCGCATTACGGCTTGGTTGAGACATCTGGGATATCCGGTAAACCGTAAAAGGATCAAGCGACTCATGGAACTCATCGGCTGGCGGACCATCTATCACAAACGCAATACCAGCAAGAAAAGCAAAGAAAATCCGGTTTACCCCTACCTACTAAAGAATCTGGCGATAGATCATGCCAACCAGGTTTGGGCCATCGATATCACCTACGTACCCATGCGCCGTGGTTTTATGTACCTCTGTGCGATTATAGACGTGCATACCCGGTTTGTGGTCAACTGGGGCATCAGTAACACGATGACATCACTGTGGTGCCGCCAGATCGTCGAGGAAGCCATTGAAACCCATGGTCAGCCTGAAATCATTAACTCAGACCAGGGCAGCCAGTTCTCCGGTTATGAATACACCTCTCTTTTAACGGAGAGGGAAAATCCAATTGCCATCAGTATGGACAGCAAAGGCCGGGCGATTGACAACATCTTCATCGAACGGTTGTTGAAAAGCGTGAAGTACGAGTGTGTTTGCCTCCATGTGTTTGAAGATGGCGTTCAGCTTTATGAAGGATTACAGAAGTACTTCCAATTTTACAATGCAGAACGCCTGCATATTATCTGTGCACTAAATGCGGAAGCGAGCAAAGACACCCCATCATTTCGGTTCACAAACATATTGAAGAGATATTATCAATGATTCAGGGTACGGCACAAACCCTGAACTTATATAAGAGAGTAATGGAAAAGATATTTGATAAGGAAGATGTTATCCGCAAGAATGAGATTTCCAAGATTCAAAAGGAAGTTGAAGTGTTGGAGAAGAGAAAAGCGAACCTTCAGGATAAATTCCTGGACAATGATATCACCTCCATGAACTTTAATGATATGATGGATAAGGTCAACATTGACATAGCCAGACTCCAAAACACCCTTACCGGACTTCAACAGGAGATGACACCCTATAAAAAATACATAAAACACACAGTACCAATGTTTGAAAGCATTGGGGAGTACTACAGTAAGGCAGATGGAGTGACCAAAAACAAGATATTGTGCTGCATCTTTGATGAAAAACTCGTTTTGGAAAAAGGAAGAGTTGCAGCAACCCCGTTTTCAATTCCCGTTCAAATTTTACTCAAGATTACCAAGTGTTTCCAGGGGCCGGAAAAAAAGAAAGAGGTCAAATTTGACCTCTTTTCTGAATTGGCTCCCCCTTCAGGACTTGAACCTGAGACCCTCTGATTAACAGTCAGATGCTCTAACCAACTGAGCTAAGGAGGAATAACCCATAAAATGGGAGTGCAAAGTTAGAATTAATTTTGAAAAAACAATAGTTTTAATCCTATATTTGTATATCCGCTTTCGCCAAAACAACCGGTACCTGAGCATCCGGCTCAAAAACCAGGGCAGGTCGGGCGAACAGATCGCCCACACGGTTAAAAAATAAATCCTATAGGTGAATAACTCCTGGAGTTTATTCTGAAGAAATAGTTATTTTTGGTAAATCATTGAGCACAAATCCTATGAGCAAGCCAGTCAAAATATTTCTTCCGGTTTTTCTCCTATTCCTGATCATCACCGCATGGAGCAACATTTCAACGGCCCAGGAACTTCAGCTTCGGGAGATCTGTTACCTCGACTACAGGACCGATTTCACTTCATTGCTCGAAAAAAACAAAGACTCCCTCTTTCCCTCTTCGTCTACCATCGGAGCCGTGCATTTCTACCGCGGACTCTCCTACCTGGAACAGAGCATGTTTCTTGAAGCAATTAAAGATTTCAGAATTGCCCGCACCGACTCCTCTGTATCAAGAACATTCTGCAATTTTTATATTGGAGTAGCATTCATGCGACTCAATGAGTCGGACAGCATATTAAAAATCTGTAGTGAGGCACTCAAAATTCCTGTAAGCCAGTTGAAGAACCCTGCGTTCTGGCAAAATGCTCCCATCACACAGGACCATATTTTTTCAGGCTACTTAATTGGGACAAACGAAGCATTAAACAACCTTACGGATACCAACCTGATTGAAGCTTGCCTGAATTTTGGCACCAAAGACCGTGATTTTCTTGAAGCATACATCAACTTTGGTGTATGGAACTTCCAGAACGGAAAATTCAATAAAACAATCGATCTTTACAAGCATGCGCTTGAACTCAAACCAGCCTACGACTCCACCATCATCCTGTGTATGGGATATGTTTACCGGCTGGCCGGAGACCCTGATCAATCAATGAAAGCCTATATCCTCCTTAAATCGAAATATCCAAGGTTCGCCGAAGGATACAACAACCGGGGATGCCTCTATGCCTATATCGAAAATGACAAGAAAGCCATTTCAACGCTGACTGTTGCCATCCGAAAAGACCCTTCACTGCTGGACGCCCTTTGCAACAGGGGCCTCGTTTACCTTAAAATGAAAAAATACGATCAGGCATTCCACGACTTCTCGGAGGCAATTCAGGTTGATGCCCGATTTGCTGATGCCTATTACTACAGAGGCTTTACCCGAAAGGCCATGGGAGACATTACAGGATCAATCACCGACTACTCCCGGGCAATTGAACTGAAGAAGTAACAATGGATTGTTGATAAAGTTTTTTTTTAACCCAGGCACCACCACTCTTTTCAAAATATCTTTATCCGGTATATCTATCGGATCTCGATGCGAAAATCATTTTTACTTTTTGCTCTCCTGGGCTTTCTATTGGTTCCGGTTATATCCTTTTCCCAAACCCAGGGTGTTTTAAGTAAAAAATGGTATGGTAACTGGTCGGTAGGTGTTGGCGCAGGGCCCACCATTTTTTATGGAGACCTGAATCCATACAGGATCGCTCCCGGAATATCGACTTTCAGTGAAATCAAGTATGCAGGAACATTTTCGTTAATACGCCAGCTAAGTCATGTTTTTGC
>Ga0351853_1217_pt1 | contig 13760 bp, 15 predicted proteins | sample BONcelHFGM3001C8_FD_206799 | JGI IMG/M metagenome (GOLD analysis project Ga0351853, IMG submission 206799) | Enriched cells from coal bed in the Powder River Basin, Montana, United States - BONCAT cells FGM rep2 HSBNCT.FGM.300.1.C8 ... | reverse complement strand
ACCATCCATTTAGATTCTGGAATGACCGGTGTTTCCCTGGGTGATGGCTTTGTAAGAGAAGGCGATGTGATTTATTCAAAACATTCAAGGAGCAACCAGGGTTATATTTTAAACGTTAACCTTCCACTCGGATCTTTAGAAGTCGATAATCCATAAATAATTTTCCTATCCCAAAATAAGGTTGTTGGAATTTTCCAACAACCTTTTTAATTTGGGAACTTATTAATGGTTTTGTCGTCTTATGAATACAAAATTAATTACAAAATACCTTTGGAGGTAGTATGAAAAAGAAAATGTTGTTTGTTTCATTGTTTGTTTTATTGGCTGTAATCTTGAGCTCCTGTTCTGCTGTTGGTGAAAATGATAAAAGTTTACGATCAATGTCAGTATCTGGCCGAGGTGAAGTGTATCTTATCCCTGATATTGCTTACATCAATATTGGAACGAGAAGTGAAGCACTGGATGTAGCTACAGCTTTAGCTGATAATAACAAGCAGGCAAAATCAATCTCATCGGTTCTTTCTGAAATGGGCATTGATCCACTGGATATTCAAACCACAGCATTCAACGTCTATCCGTTTCAGAATTATGGCATGGATGGACTACCCATGGAATTGAAGTACGTGGTTGAGAACACTGTGAATGTAAAAGTTCGAGATTTGAATCGCCTGGGTGAGATTTTAGACGCAGTGGTTCGAAGTGGAGCAAATCAGATAAATGGCATTTCATTTGATGTTGAGGATCGGAAACAAGCTGAATCTGAGGCACGTCGCTTAGCAATACAGGATGCAACAGAAAAAGCACAGGAACTGGCAGGTTTGGCAGGGATAGACCTTGGAGAATTACAAAACATCAGTGTGTATTCGAGTGGCAACCCACAACCAGTTTATGATGCAAAAGGTGGTGGTTATTCCACAGGAATGTCAGCTGCCCCGATTTCATCCGGACAAATGATTGTCTCAGCAGACGCAAATCTGGTTTATAGCCTGAAATAAATTTCACCAAAGAGAGGTCAAATTTTAGACCTCTCTTTGTATTTAAAAGAACCAGACGATTAAATAATAACTGATACACACAGCCCAAACCCAGGTATCTATTCGATCCATGGCCCCGCCATGCCCGGGAAATAAATTGCTTGAATCCTTGAGATTAAATTGACGTTTTATCATACTCTCTCCCAGGTCACCAATAGGGGTGATGATGCTCAAAATAACGCCTAATATTAAACCATGAAACAAATTGATGCTTGGAATGAATTGATGAAATGCTAATCCTGTCAGAATCCCACCTATTATCCCAAGGAATACCCCACCAAAATATCCTTCCCAAGTTTTTTTAGGGCTTACCCTGGGAGCCATTTTGTGTTTTCCAAACCGACTTCCGATAAAATAAGCACCACTATCGGCGAAAGCAATGACAGCAATTGCCAGTAATAACCACCATTGCCCATCTGGCAAAAACATGATTGAGATAAAGTAACTTCCCATCCAACCGAAATAGGCAATGGCACCTAAAGTCAATGCAAAATCAATCGGTCCTTTTTCATGACCTGCTTCATATTGGAATGTATGAACTGCCATTGAAATCAGAAATGACAACGCTAAAATGATGTCATTATACTGAAATTCAAATAAAAACCGGAATAATGAAAGACCAAGCACAGATAACATAATAATCAATGTGTTTGGTCGAAATCCACCTTTATGATAGATTTGTGAATATTCCCATGCAGCCAATAATAAAATGATGGTTATGAATGAAAAATATGCCCAACCGCTAAGATAGATTGCTGACAATCCCAGAACCAGAAGAACGGATGCAGTTTTTACCCGGGTTAATAACATTCCTGGTTCAATCTTCCTGACAAGGAATCACCAAACCATACCGGCGGTCTCGTTGACCAAAATCGATGAGAGCTTTTCGAAATTCATCACGATTAAAATCTGGCCACAATATTGGTGTCACAAACCACTCGGAATAAGCTGATTGCCAGATTAAAAAGTTACTAATTCTCATTTCTCCGGAAGTTCTAATAATCAAATCAGGATCAGGGATACCAGTTGTGAAGAGATAATGACTGACAACATCGTCGCAGATTTCTTCAGGTTTAAGACCATCTTCAATGATGCGTTTTATTGCACACACGATTTCATCACGTCCCCCGTAATTCCAGGCAATACAAACAGTCAGACGGTGGTTGTGTTTTGTGAGATCAATTGATTTTTTTACTTTATCCCGCAAACTGGGATCTAATCGTTCCAATCGTCCGATATGAACCAGTTGTACACCTTGTTGATGAAGTTCTTCTAGTTCCTGGTCAATTACATCTTCGAGTATGTGCATTAATCCATCAACTTCATCCGCAGGCCTCCCCCAATTCTCTGTCGAGAAAGCATAAATTGTGAGGTATTTAACCCCGAATTCTACACATGCTTTTATAATTTCTCGAAGATTTTCGGTGCCAGCGCGATGACCCGCCAGTCGAGGTAGTCCGCGTTTTTGAGCCCAACGCCCATTCCCATCCATAATGATCGCCACATGAGTGGGAATAATGGATGGCAATTCTTCCAGAGTGCTTGATTTCGGCTCCATCAAATTTTATACTTCCATAATCTCATCGGTTTTTCTTTCACCGATTTTATCTATTTCGTTTATAAAACGATCGATTACTTTTTGCAATTCTTCTTCCGCTCTTTTAAGCTCATCTTCCGAGATCATTTTTTCTTTTTCAAATTCACGTAAATCTTTGATGATATCGCGACGAACATTTCGACAGGCAATTCTGGCGTCTTCCAGACGATTGTTGGTCACCTTAACGAGATCACGCCTTCTCTCTTCAGTAAGCACGGGTAAATTCAATCGGATTACTTTACCATCATTGTTAGGGGTTAACCCAAGATCTGATGCAATGATAGCCCTTTCAATAATCTTAATGGTTGCAGCATCGAAAGGGCGGATCATCAGTTGTCGCGGTTCCGGAACACTTATTGTTGATAATTGGTTCAATTGTGTAGGAACACCGTAATACTCAACCAGAAGTTTATCAATTAATGCTGGGTGCGCTCTTCCAGTCCGAATCCCATTCAAGTCTTCCTCAAGACTGTTAATTGCGCCTTTCATTCGTGTTTCGGCATCTTTAATTGTTTCCTTTATCACGGCAACCTCCTTGTAGAAACGAACATTCATTCAATCTTTTTTAATTTTAACGTATTTTCAAATTTGGATATATGAAAATACCTACAAATATTATTGTCCAGTTTAAGTATACAAGATTTGAAAATTTGTCCCCTTGACAAAATAAGAATAAATGTTCTATAATAGAACAAATATTCTGGAGGATCAGATGGCAAATGCAATTTATCAACAACCAATTCTAAATAATAAGCTTCACCACAGGGAATTGAGTAGGAATTATCAGAATCAACAAGATGAATCAGGTTATTCTATTGATGATTTGATTCACCAACATCCGAATATTCCTGAACTAACTGCAATTCTGGGTAAATCAGAGGAGATGCCGATTCTTTTCGATCTTGTTGATCCAAGACCCGGATCAATATTAATCGTGAATGATCATTTACCTTCGATTCGTAAACTAATGACTGTAATGATGAAATCACTCGTTAGGTTTTCTCATGCCACCAGTCTCCAATTCATTACCATCAGCCATTATCCTGAAAAATGGATGGAAACAATTCAGTTTTTTGATCCTCAGTTTTCATATTGCGCTGGTGTATCCGGAGAATATGAGAAAAGCGCTGAAGACTGGATTCATTACCTTGCCAGGAAAGCAGAGGATAGGCTTTCAGGAAGAAATCTTGGTCCAGCAGCCATTCTTTTTATCGATGATTGTGAATTGATCAGTCATTTGGATATTCAGGCACGTCTTAACTATGAGTGGTTACTTGCTTATGGAGCCGCTTCCAGAATATGGGTGGTTTCTGGGTTGGATTTAAGAAAAAATCCTGATCTTTTGCAACCAATTGACAATTATAAGACCAGAATTTTTGGTCATGTCGATCGAAATCTATCATCAACACATGCGAAATTTATACCTGCAGGGATATCGGAACAACTACAGCCTGAGAGGAATTTCGTTACGAAAATTGGCTCAAATTGGGTGAGGTTTTGGGCACCAAAATTGCAAGGTAACTAATTGTTGGAGGATTATGGCAACAGGAATGATTTGGTTTGATAATGACCCGCATAAAAATATCAATGAAAAAATCAAATTCGCTGTTCAATATTATCAGAAAAAATTTGGCAGCGAACCAACTATATGTTTTTTGAACCCGAAATTTGAGGGCAAATTACTTGACGCAGGTTCTGAAATTGAATTTGACTATAATCTAGGATTGTCCCCAGACCATATTTGGATTGGAATGAGACAACAAATCGCTTAGGTAGATTCTTTTTTAATGTAAGGACGAATATCAAAACTTAGTTCCTTATAACCATAACAATTAATCACATCGGTATTTATGAAGCGGGTATTTGTCACCGCATCATTTCTATAAACATGAATATGCCCATGAAGGTGATACGCAGGTTGGAAAACTTTTATTAGCCACCGAAATGCTTTTATCCCTTGATGAGGCAAATCTTCCTGATCATGAATTTTCCAGGGTGGTGCATGCGATAAGAAAATGTCCAGAAATCGTCCATATCTGAGTTTATTAAGGAACAATTTCGGAATTAATTTATAAACAAAAGTCCACATTTCTGATTGGGTATATTGGAAATTGCCCAGATTGTACCGTAAGCAACCTTCAATACCTGCTAACAATAATCCTGTATCATCAGTGACGCAACTTTTATGGATGTTTCGGGCTCCCCAAGGGAATTTTCTTTCTCCTCCAGTAGTAAATTCAAGTTTACTCGCGTGGTTCCCGTTGACATAGTAAAGGGGAATATTCAGCATTGAAATCATGTATTCTAAATAATAATGGGGCAGATCACCACAACTCAGAATAAGATCAATATCATAAAAACGATCAACGATTTTTGGTTGATATAAATATCCCAGCTCAATATCACTTACTGCGAGAATTTTCATCGTGAACCAATTTTACCTGTAACCGATGAATAGTATTCTTAAAATTATTGGGCGGTAACGAAAGCAATCGCTAAAGTTCGACTATGGGAAATACTGATGGCCCAATGTTGAATTCCTAATTCATTTTCTTTAGATTTGGCTTTGGCATGCAACTTTAAAATGGGTTGACCTTCTTCTCCACGCAATATTTCAATATCTTTCCACCTGATTTCACCGATACCAGTTCCAAGAACTTTTGATACCGCCTCTTTGGCTGCAAATCGACCTGCGAAACAGGCATAATTATTGCCGCAAATTTGCTTTTCGGTTTCTGTATACACACGATCAATAAAACGTGTTCTAATCCCAGGATTAATTTTCTCTAAACGGTCAATTTCAATTAAGTCAACACCATTTCTTAACATGCGAATCTCAAGTTCCTGCACTGATAATGACTAATTTTGTTGGATCAAGATATTTTCGCGATACTTGAAGAATTTGTCCTTTCGAAATATCCGAAATAATGCCAGGATATTCCCGCAAATAATTAAGTCCTAATTTGTATCTTTCCATGCGGATAATAGCATTGGCGACCCCGGCATTAGACTCGATTGAAAGGGGAATTAATCCAATTAAATTTGATTTGGAATCAGCTAATTCCTGATCAGAGACGGGTTCACTTACAAAACGGGAGACTTCATTCTGAATAATTTCGATTGTCTTTTCAATGTTAGTTGGATTTACACCGGCTGTAATCTCCCAGGAACCTGCACTTTGCCAGGCGTTTAAAGCAGTGGAAGCGTAGTATGCTAGACCAGATTTTTCTCTGACAGCTTCGCCAATTCGTCCCATCATTCCGAATTGACCTAGTATATTATTCCCTAATGAGGCGATCAAGAATTCTTTTGATGTTCTTTGGGGGCCATAACTGCCCAAAATAATATCAGTTTGAAATTTACCTGGAATAGATATATGTTCACGGTAAGAGAAATTTCTGTTGGGGACTTCAGGAATGGTCGGTGGTAGTACCCAAATCGGGTTTTCCCAATCTCCTAATGCCTGGTATACAAGATCAACTGCTTTTTCGTGTTCGATTGCACCCACAATTGTGATGACCATTCCGGATGGTCCATAGAATTGTTGATGAAATTTAACCAGATCAGATCTTTTTATTCTTCTCAATGTTTCAATCGATCCTTCTTCGGAGCGTCCATAGGGATGGTTGGGGAAAAGTATCTCATCAAATTTTAATGAAGCACGTTCACCTGTATCCTGTTCACGTATCTGTAAGCCTGTAATGATTTGAGATAAAAGGATTTTTAATTGAATGGGTGGAAAAATTGGCCATCGCGCAACTTCAGATAAAATCTTGAGTAGTAATGGCAAATCTTCTACCAGAGATTTCCCTCCAAAACTGGTGGTCTGAATACTACTACTGATTCCCAGGGATGCACCAACAGACTCTAAATCATTGTAAATTCTTCTATAACGGTGGAATACAGATCCTCGCATGAGCGCATAGGAGGTAAAAAGGCTGAGCCCAAGCTTTTCTTCCGGATCATGAATTGAACCAGAATTCAAGTAACCACTGATAACCACTGAAGGACTATTAAAATCGGATTTTGTTAATATGATTATTCCATTCGGTAATACAACACGTCTGATCGTATCTTCGCCAGGTAAATGATCCCACAAATTTTGATTGTTCATGATGGTTGCTTACTTTCAGAAAAATCTGGATAGTAGATTCCAATAACTCGTTTTTCGGGATGGAGATATTTTTCAGCTACCCTGCGCACATCTTGTGGCATTATCTCGTTTAGCTGATCCAGATAATGAGCAAACCAATCATAATCAGCAAAACATTCCGAATATCCGAGCCAAAAAGCTTGATTGGTAATATTTTCCAGCCCATAAGCAAACAATGCCCGAGCTTGTTTTACAGCTCTTTGAATTTCGGTTTTCAGGATTCTTTTTTCCGTCAACCTTTCGATTTCCTGATCAATCGTTTTAATTACAATTTCAGGGTCTTGTCCCTGGTGGAGAGTGATGGATAAATCATATATGTGTGGGTCGATTGTAGCCTGAAGTCCACCTGCCAGACTTACCGCCAGTCGCTTGTCAACAAGTTTTTTATACAATCGGCTGGTTTTATTTGATGTTCCTCCTCCACCAAACATGTTCAAGCTGGCAGGACCCGATAGCATACTATCCAAAATCGTAAATGCAAAAAAATCTGGATCAGAAGCGCTGGGGGATCGATAGGCTATTTGAATAAAAATCGTATCGCCTGGACCTGATAACAAAATTTCTTTCTTCCCTTGAATATCATGCTCAGGCTGAATATCAGGTTCAGAAAGAAATTCAGAAGGAATGGGAATGTATTTTTTTTGGATTTTCTCAATCATCACTGTTGTATTGAAATCACCTGCAATAGAGATTATCGTATTGGCTGGTTGGTAATATTTTCGATAGTGGCGGAAGAGGTCATCTCTTTGAATCCTCTGTAAATCCTCCAGACTTCCAATCACTTCATTTCGATACGGATGAGACAAAAATGCTGCTTCATTAACCGCATTATTCAGCCTGAGAAATGGTTCATTATCCTTGCCTTCTTTCTCAGAAATGATCACTGTTCTTTCTGATTCAACATCTGCAGGGCTGAATAAGCTGTTCTCCATACGATCTGCTTCCAAGTCCAGAGCTAAATCAATTTTATTGGCAGGCATTGTTTCAAAATATGTGGTCCAATCCACATGAGTGAATGCATTCCAAACACCACCTTCTCGCGCGATTAATCGATCCATAACCGATGATGAATACTTTTCAGTACCTTTGAATTGCATATGTTCTACCCAGTGAGATATCCCGGTGAAGCCTGGTTTTTCATATCGTGACCCGACTTTGTACCAGGTCCAAAGACTGATAATGGGTGCTGAGTGAATTTCTTTTAATAAGACCGATAATCCATTATCAAGTCTTATTTTTGTTGGGTTATCCATAGTCAACCTTTATTTATGACATTGTCAGATTATTAATTAGAAATTGGCTAATTATGTGAAAAATTGCTAAATTTCTCTTTAAAAAAATATAGCATAACCTTTACTAAATAAAAAATCATAATTCGTTCGAATATCAGATTATAATTATGCTAATAGTTGATTTTATTCTTGAACCTTAAGGATTATTCTAAATGATTATTAATACATCACGTTGTATTGCAGTTATTGGAGCAGGACCTGCAGGAATTTTTGCAGCGAGAGAACTAGCCAACAACGATCACAAAGTGACTCTATTAAATAGGGATATTAAACCTGGTGGACTGGCAGAATATGGGATTTATCCCACTAAACACAAGATAAAAGAGGGCTTAAGGAAACAGTTTTACTCGATAATCGCAAATGAGAATGTATCTTATTTTGGAAATATTGTGGTGGGGGAAAAATCTGAGGTTTCTTTAAAAGATTTAAGAAATCTTGGATTTGATGCAATTCTGGTGACTACAGGTGCGCAAGGGACGAAATGGTTGGGGATACCTGGAGAAGATTTAATCGGATGCTACCACGCCAAAGATATCGTTTACCACTTCAATCAACTCCCTCCTTTCAGCACTCATGAGTTCAAAATAGGGAAAAAAGTAGCCATCGTCGGGGTAGGCAATGTAATGATGGATATTGCCCGTTATCTTATTACTGAAAAAGAAGTTGAAGAAGTCACCGCTATTGCTCGGCGAGGTCCTGCTGAAGTAAAATTCACACGCAAAGAACTTGAATATATCGTAAAAAATCTTGACATGGATGATTATCTTTCAGAAATTGATCGTGTCACTCATCTCATGAATTCTTTGGGACAGGATCCTTATGAATCGGTAAAATTCATTCGGGAAGCATTTCCAAATGCAGATGAAACAAATTCGGACTCAATTTTCAGAATTAAATTTTTAGCTTCACCTGTCGGAATTTTAGGAAATGATAAGCATGAAATTGTCGGATTAGAAATTGAAGAAAATACTCTCCTTAGTGAGAATGAATCCATCAAAGCCAGGGGAACTGGACGAAGATCAATTTTGGATGTTGATACCATAATATTTGCCATTGGGGATGCGATTGATCCGAATTTCGGTCTCCCTTTTGATCGTAATGAATTTGTGAAGAATCCAAAACCTCGTTTTCCAATTAATGGGATTTCGTATGAAAGCTTTGACCCGGTTTCTTTAAAAATAATCGAGGATGTATTTTTAGCCGGCTGGGCAAGAAAAACGAGTGATGGACTGGTAGGAAATGCTCGAAAAGATGGTGTTAACGCAGTACAAGCGATTGAAATGTATTTGCAATCTTTAGAGAATTCAACCAAAGGAAATATTGAACAGATCGAGAGATTTATTCGAAGCAGAAATAAAAATATTGTCGATAAATTTGACCTGAAAAGCTTATTGGTTGTGGAAAATAAAATTGCAGCTGAGAGAGGTCTGGAGAGCTTTAAGTTTGCTTCAAATGATGAAATGTTATCCATCATTGAAAACAATCGAATAACCATTAACCAAACCAGATAATCCATTCACGTTTTCTGCACGTGTAAATGCTAAGGTTTGAAACCGGGGTGGAATTTTGTTACACTACATATGAAAAGTGAATAATTTCTGGTTAGTGATGTTCTCAAACCAGATAAATCTTTAACAGGAGGAAAATGAATGGAATTATCCAGTGAGTTAAAAAAGGATATGTACTGGATGATGTTGCTTTCACGTCGCCTGGATGAACGTGCCTGGGTATTGCATCGGCAAGGAAAAATTGCCTTCCATATATCTGGCATCGGACACGAGGCAGCACAGGTAGGAGCAGCTTTTGCATTAAAACGTGGACAAGATTGGGTTACTCCGTATTATCGTGACCTGGCATTGATGGTTAGTTTGGGATTAACTCCCGAAGAATTTATGTTAAGTCTGATGGGAAAGGCAGGAGAACCAAGTTCCGGATCTAGACAGATGCCCAGTCATTTTGGATTAAGAAGGGTGAATGCTGTCAGTCATTCTGCACCAGTTGCGACCCAGGCAGTCCACGCTGCCGGTATCGGTCTGGCTATAAAGATCAAGAAAGAAAAGAAAGTTGTTTTGACAACGATTGGTGAGGGGTCAACTTCGCAAGGGGAATGGTATGAAGCAGTCAACTGGGCAGCAGTACACCAATTACCGGTGATATTTATGGTGGAAAATAACCAATACGCTATCTCTGTTCCCCCGGAAATGCAAATGGCAGTCAAAAGTTCAGCGGATAAATCCTGTGGGCTGGGTCTTCCTGGTCAAATGATTGATGGAACAGATGTTTTTGTAGTGTATAAAATTATTTCAGAGTTGGCAGAAGCAGCCCGAAATGGAAAAGGACCAGCGTTAGTAGAAGCGAAAATGTACCGAATAACACCACATTCATCGGATGATGACGATCGAACTTATCGCTCACGGGAAGAAGTTGAAGAAAATAAAAAATCTGATCCACTGTTATTGACACAAATAAGATTAATGGATGAGGGGATTTACACCGAAAAAGATTTGGAAGAATTGGATAAAAAAGCGAAACAAATTGTCACAGATGCTGTAAAGGTAGCTGAGGATGCTCCCTATCCTGCTGCGGAAGAAGCAGCTTACCCGGTGTACGTTGAGGAGGTACCCAATGCCTGAAAAAACGATGGTGGAAGCTATCCGTGATGCTATGGATGAAGAATTAGCACGAGATGTAAATGTCTTCATTGTCGGGGAAGATGTTGGGCAACGAGGGGGCGTATTCAGGGCTACTGTGGGATTATTTGATAAGTATGGGGCGGATCGCGTAATTGACTCGCCTTTAGCAGAGTTATCCATTGTCGGTGTTGGTATTGGCGCAGCTTTGTACGGGATGAAACCAATCTGTGAAATTCAATTTGCTGATTTTATTTATCCAGCATTTAATCAAATAATCAGTGAAGCAGCTAAGATGACGTATCGGTCCAATGCAACCTGGACTGTGCCAATGGTCATTCGTGCACCATATGGTGGTGGAATTGGGGGCGGTTTATACCATTCACAAAGTGTAGAGGCTTTCTTTACACATATTCCAGGATTAAAGGTTGTTATTCCCTCCAGTCCATACGATGCAAAAGGATTATTAAAATCAGCTGTTCGTGATCCAAACCCTGTTATTTTTTTAGAACCCAAAAAAGGATATCGATTGATCAAAGGTGAAGTACCTGATGAGGAATATGTAGTACCGATTGGACCCGCCAGGGTATCACGTGAGGGTGAGGATTTAACAATATTTGCCTATGGAATGATGCATTACTATGCACTGCAAGCGGCAGAACAGTTGGAACAGGAAGGTTTTTCGGCTGAAGTGGTAGATTTACGAACCCTATATCCGGTGGATCGCAACACAATTCTCGATTCAGTCAAAAAGACTGGTAAAGCCCTGATCGTTCATGAAGATAACCTGACAGGTGGCTACGGTGGAGAAATCGCAGCGATTATTGCTGAACATGGATTCAATGACCTGGATGCGCCAGTTCGACGCTTAGCGGGTCCAGATGTACCCGCAGTACCATTCAGCCATCCGATGCAGGAATGGTTTATGGTAAATCCTGAAAAAATATTCAAATCGGCGCTTGAATTGGCGCGTTACTAGAGGAGGAAAGCATGCCGGAAAAAGTAATTATGCCTCAGTTGGGGGAATCAGTAGTTGAAGGTACGCTTATCAAGTGGCTGGTAAAAGAGGGAGACCATGTTGAAGAATTTGAATCGTTAATGGAAGTTGAATCTGCCAAAGTAAATACTGAGATTCCCAGTCCCGCAACTGGAATATTGTTGAAGATTCTGATAGAAGAAGGCACCACAGTTAAGGCTGGAACAATTCTGGGGTGGGTAGGTGAACCTGGAGAAAAAATTCAGGCTGAAAATGGTGAAGTTGTTGAAGAAGTTACCAGTGAGACCACACAACCCATTCAGACCAAATCGGATGAAACATCTTCAATCCATGATGTGGGACGAGACCAGGACCTGGGTTTTATTTCACCTGTTGTGGCAAGATTAGCTCGCGAAAATAATATCGATCTTTCAATGATCAAAGGTACGGGTAACAACAGTCGTATCACGAAAAAAGATGTACTTCAATTTATTGAAAAATCTGGAAATTCGGAAGTCGAATCAGAAATGGCAGCCTGGGAGACGCCAGGCGAAGGTGATCTATTCAGACCCACAGAATTACAATTTCCTGATCGGTTCAAGTCAACTCAACCTGTGAGCCCAAAGAAAGAAGAAAAAGCTGCGCCAGTGAAAATGCAAACATTATCTTCTTCTGGGGATCAAATCATTCCATTAACAAAAATGCGAAAAGCTATTGCAGACCATATGGTTATGAGCAAACATACTTCCCCACATGTGACAACAGTTATGGAAGCGGATATGAAACTGGTCAGTGATCATCTAAAGAACAATAAAGAACTCTTTTCCAGGCAAGGAATCAGATTGACATACTCCGCTTATTTTGTTTCAGCTACAGCGCAGGCATTAAGAGCAAATCCTTCGGTCAATTCAACCTGGACGGACAATGGCATTCTTGTAAAAAATGCAATCAATATTGGGCTGGCTACTTCGTTGGAAGAAGGTTTGATTGTGCCAGTCATCAAAAATGCGGACGGATATTCCATATCTGGTTTGGCAAATGTAATTGGAGATCTGGTTAATCGAGCAAGGAGCCATCAACTTAAACCAGATGATGTTACAGATGGAACATTTTCAATCACCAATCATGGCACAGCAGGCTCTTTATTTGCCACCCCGGTAATTAATCAACCTCAAGCTGGAATACTGGGTGTGGGAGCCATCAAGAAACGGGTGGTGGTTATCAATGACGCGATTGCCATTCGACCAATGGTTTACCTATCATTTACATTTGACCACCGCATTTTGGATGGATCAACCGCTGATAATTTCCTGGCAAAAATTGTATCTGTTTTGGAAAATTGGCAATAAAAGTGCGCAAATTGGACTGAAATTGGACAGGTAATTGATATAATTTCATGTTGATTATATAGAAACTTGTCTGATGAGTAGAGGAGTAATATGAGTGAATATGATGTTGTAGTATTAGGAGCAGGCCCGGGTGGATATGTTGCTGCCATCCGATCAGCACAACTTGGATTGAAAACAGCCATTATTGATAAAGAATGGTTGGGGGGGTGTATGTTTAAATATTGGATGTATACCATCCAAGTCTTTATTAAAAAATGCTGATGTTGCCTACACCTTAAGGACTGGAGCAAAAGAATTTGGTTTTTCATTTGATAACTTAAAACTGGATTATTCCGTTGCTGTTAAACGCAGTCGTCAGGTTTCTAATCGGTTGACAAAAGGTGTTGGTTTCTTAATGAAGAAGAACAATATCGATGTCATTATGGGTGCCGGACGTTTGATAGCAAAAAATAAAATCAGCGTGACCGCTGAAGATGGCAGCACACAAGAGATTGTTGCAAAGAACATCATTGTTGCTACCGGAGCTTATTCTTCACGAATTCCTGGTGTTGAAATAGATGGAGAGAAAATCTTATCTTACAAGGAAGCCATTCTACAAACAAAGCAACCTCAATCTGTTGTTATTATTGGGGCAGGTGCCATCGGTGTTGAATTTACTACCATCTGGAATGGTTATGGCACTGATGTCACGATTGTTGAAATGCTTCCTCGTTTGGTTCCCTTAGAAGA
>Ga0351853_1216_pt1 | contig 13834 bp, 11 predicted proteins | sample BONcelHFGM3001C8_FD_206799 | JGI IMG/M metagenome (GOLD analysis project Ga0351853, IMG submission 206799) | Enriched cells from coal bed in the Powder River Basin, Montana, United States - BONCAT cells FGM rep2 HSBNCT.FGM.300.1.C8 ... | reverse complement strand
CGTGGATGGCAGTATTGATCCGCATAAAGCCCGCAGTCCCGAGCGTTTGACCACGCTGGAAACGGCTCGGCAACTCTTGCAGGTCATGGAGGAGTGGGAGGCTTGTTTCGGTTGTAAATTCTTCCCCAGGTTCGCCACGAGGTCCGGGTTCGACTGACCTATCTTGGGACTCCATAACGCTTCTCACTTCTCGTTATGGAGTCCAAAGAAATGGTTTATGACGAAGATGACTGGGCCGTGTTCTGGTGTTCGCTGCTCGGGCCGATCCTGCTGGAGGAAGTCACCGCGGGAGAGCGCAGAGCGTACCTCCAGCAACTGAGTCAGCAGGAGGTGATGTTACCCAACGGACAGCGCAAGAGGCTTTCCTACTCGACGTTGCGGCGCAAGGTGCGGCGATTCCGCCGGCAGAAGATTGCCGGATTACGGCGGCGCCGCCGCAAGGACCGCGGCCAAGCTCGCAAGCAGCGGCAGCAAATGATCACGCGGGCCGTGGAGCTGAAACGGCAACAGCCAGGCCGCGCGCCCCGCACGATCAACAAGTTCCTGGCCAAGGAGTTCGGCCGTACGATTCCCCCCTCGACCATGAATCGTCACTTCCGCCAGCAGGGCGTGACGCGCCGCAAGCTGGGCGTCGAGGAAGTAAAGATCCGCTGCCGTTGGACGCGGGAGCAGAGTAATGCTTTGTGGTTGGGTGACTTCGCCGACGGCCCCGCGGTCATGCATGCCGGTCATGCCATCAAGTCGCACCTGTCGGTGTGGATTGACTGCCACAGTCGCTACGTGGTGGAGGGGCGGTATTACTTCCGCGAGAACCTGGACATCCTCATCGATTCCCTGTTGCGTGCCTGGGCAGCGCAGGGGGCCAGTCGGCAGTTGTATGTCGACAACGCGAAAATCTACCATGCGCGCGGTCTGCGGCTGGCCTGCGCCCATCTGAACATCGAACTGTTGCACCGCCCGCCGCGGGAGCCGCAACCGGGCGGGTTGGTGGAACGCGTCATCCAGACGATCCAGCATCAGTTCGAGGCGGAAGTGCGTGCCGGTACCGTGCTGACGCTGACCGAGTTGAACCGGTACTTCCAGGCCTGGTTACACCGGGATTACCACGTCACGATGCACAGCGAGACGGACCAGCCCCCCCAGGCACGTTACGAGGAGAGTTCGCGTTTCCGCCGTCACGTCAACCTGGCGGAGGTACGCGAGTTCTTCTACGAGCGGGAACGTCGCCGGGTCGATCCTGAGTTCTCCGACGTGCGCGTCAAGAACCGTTTCTATGCCGTGGACCCGCGGCTCCGGGGAGACCGGGTGATTGTCAGCTACGATCCTTTCTCCAGCACGGAGGAAGTGCGTTTGACATCGCTACACGGCGTCTTTCTCGGAGTTGGCCGCCGCTACGACCGTGAGCGGGGAGCACACCCAGAACCTGCACCCGCTCCGCCGCAAACCCCGCTGGACCACGAATATCTGAAGATGCTGGTCGAGGAGCATCAGCAGCAACAGCAACGGCAAGCGGAACGAGGCATCGACTACCACCAGGCGCATCGCCGCCCTCTGCTGAGCTTTCCCGCGTTGGCCGCCACGTTCGCCAAATTACTGGGCCGCCAGGGCGGTGCTTCGGGGCTGAGCACTCAGGAAATAGAGATCTTATCCCGCGTCCATGAGCGTCTGCCCAGGATCACGCGGAGCTTGTTGGAAGAGGCTTTCGAGCGCGCGGAAGTCAAAACCATCCCCGTGGTCGTGTTACACCTTCAAACTCTGCTCGAGGAAAGGAACTTCTGATGTACCAAGAACATTTCAAACTCAAACGACAGCCCTTTTCGGAACACGCCGCGGTCAGTTCGCTGTGGATCGATCAACGCATGAAGGAGGCCTTGGCGCGACTCACGTTTCTGGTCGACCACGCCGCCCTGGGACTGGTGACCGGTCCCAGCGGGGTTGGCAAGTCGGCCCTCTTGAAGTGCTTTCTGGACAAGCTTCCGCAACGCTGCGAAGCGGTCTACTGTCACCTGACGCATCTCCCCTCGTCCGGCCTGCTCAAGGTGCTGGTCGCTCAAATGGGAGAAGTGCCGCGACGCGGGAAGGATCGGTTGTTCGAGCAGATTTACCAGGCAGCCAAACGCGTCGAGGGAACACAGTTATTGGTGATCGACGAAGCGCATTTGCTGGATGGCGACGCCTTGACGGACTTGCGACTGCTGGTCAGTTCCGCGATCGACGTGGCACCGTTGAAGATCCTGCTGGTCGGCCAACCCGCGTTGCGTGCCGTCCTGAAGCGGTCCCAGCACGCGGATCTGCTCAACCGTGTCAATGTGCAGTACCAACTGCGGCCTTTCACCAAGGAACAGACGGGATGTTACATCGACATTCAGATGAAACAGGCCGGGGGACCGGAGGATGTGTTCGACGTCTCGGTCAAGGAACTGATTCACGACTTCACCGGCGGCGTGGCACGCCAGATCAACAACTTGGCCACGGCCTGCCTCCTGCAAGCCAGTGCCTGCAACGCGATCCGCGTCGACGATACGATCTTCCGGCACACCACCAACGAGTTCCACGTATGAGGAGCCATCCCATGTCAGACCAACGTTACGACGACGAGTTCCTGAAGCGGTTACGCAACGACATTCCGATCACCAAGGTGATCCAGCACCTCGACTGGCCCTGCAAAACCCGCGATGGAAGGTTCGTGTTCCTCTGCCCCCGCTGCCAGGAAACCGAATCGGCCGTCAATCCACGCACCAATCTGGGACGGTGCTTCCGCTGCGAAACCAACTTCAATCCGATCGACTTCACGATCTGTGCCTGGCGATGCGACTTCCGCACCGCGGTGGAGCACCTCACTGCGTTGCTGCCCCGCTGACAACCACGCCACTGATCCACCTCACAAGGACCGGTTCACCGCCGGTCCTTCCTTCTTGCGCACCCAACCCTCTCCCCCATCACGTGTGTTCAACAAAAACGAACCTACACGCGGCAGAGAATTCGGGCGGCAGCACCGGGCACACTTGCTTAAGCCACATTACAGATGTGCAGCGGCTTCTCGAATCGGCGGGCTACACAGTCGAATTGTGTCAAGAGGGAGACGCAACGAGAAGTGCCATCGTGGAGCATCTGCGGAATCCCGAGTTCCTTGGCGTTTACTATTTCGGTCATGGCCATGCCCCAGGAGAAGCTGAAGACGGATGTCTTCTGCTCATTGGCGGCGAACGGCTCGCTAGCTCAGAGATTGAGCTACTCGACACACGTTGCGAGTTCGTGTTTCACGGGGCCGCAGTATTAAAGTAAGCGTTCCACGAACTGCATGCCCATCTCGAGGCCGTCGGGCGGGGTCGCGACATCCGCTGCCTCGGGCCGGGAGGCCGCGGCCCGTCGTCTATGCGTAAGCGTTCCATCAACAGCACAGCCATCCCAGGGGCCGCTAGACGGGGCCGGGCCACGCACTGCCTCGGGCCGGGACACCGGGGGCCGTCGGCTAGGCGGCTTCGCCGACGATCCGGGTGCGGCGGTTGATTTCGAGATACGCCTCGGAATGCTCGGCCAGCCAGCGATCCGGCAGCAATCGGCCGTGTCGTGGACAGTCTTGGGACCGCCAGGGCATAACCTCTGGGCCGCAGGTCGGAAGCGTGACCTCCGCCTACTTCGTCCGCAGGACCGGGGCTTCCGGCAATCGCAACATCGAGTACCACTGGTATTCGCGACCCTCAATGGCCGTGACGTCGGTTTCAAAACATCGGAGGACACCGGCGTGATTTACCGCAGCCTTCAGTTTATCGAACTCCCGGATAAATCGCTCGATCAGCGAAGTAGCGTCGCGTGCTTCGATCACCTTGAGTGCAAAGTGAGCTCCTGTTTCGTTCTGTGCGAGATAGATCGTGGCGAAGTTACCCTTGGAGAGAGGACGGACGATGATGTATTGCGCGATCTTACGGCCGACGAGAGCGGCGCCTCGCGACGGCACGGGCCGTTCGTGCCGTCGTCCTCATCGCCAACCTTTGCTGGTGCCGGAACTCATCGCCCAGTGGCGCGGTGCTAATCTCCTTTGTCCCTCGCGAGGCGAGCTCTGGCGGCAGTGGCTACTCGCCGACTGCATCTTCGGCATTCTCTGCGTATTCCTTGGAGTGCTGACGGCCATGGTTACTCAGCCGATGGACATGGCCTCGCGGCTGATTGCCTGATAAAAAAATACCGCGGTGACACGAGCGGAACTGCTGGACAGGACGAGGGAAAGTGACGACAATGAGTCGGAGTGATCCTGCCAGGATAGGCCGGAATAAAGCTCGGGCGGGGGTGCGCTTGGGATTCTATGGGAGGGTGTCGCGATAGGCAGAGGATGACCAGTGTCAGATCCTATGAAGTGCCCCAGATGTGGCGCCGAGTTGCTGTTGGCGGAGGCACGCGGTGGCTTCTGCCAGGCGTGCAGAGATTCGTTCCCGCCGGAAGAGCTCCGCGCGGCATCTGGACCTGCGGCTCCGACTCACCGGGTCGTGCGCAGCGAACGATTGGCCCGGCTCGTCAAAGGGCTTCCCTCGACGCTTGCCCTGGTCATCGACGAGTACAACCGCGAAGCGAATGATTATCAGGCCCTGCAGTTCATGTGCGGCGCCCTGGAGATCACCGCTCGCTTCCTGACCACCGTGGCCTTAGCGGAGGTCTGGACGCGGAGAGCATCGGACCGGACGGACTTCCCCGAGCAGTTGGTGAAACAACTCCTCCAGCATCTGGAACGACCCACGCTGGGAAGCTGGCGCGTGATGCTCACGGAGGCAATAGCCGCGTTGCCGGGCAAGGCTGGCCACAAGGAATGCCTCCTCGCAGAGCTCCCTGCGTACGTCGAGGTGTTCGCGAATGCGTTGGGCGGCAGTAGCGGCGATCCGCTCACGAAGCTCCTGCCGACGCGCAACCTGGTCGCGCACGGTGGCCGAATCTCGGAGGAGATGGTGAAGAAGCTGCTGGCCGCGCACGACGATCGCTTTGAAGAGCTGATGCACGGCCTTCGGTTTCTGTCCACGGACGCCGCGGTCGCGCTGGTCGCTTCCCCGTCGAGCGGGCCGGCGCGAATCCTCCGTGGGGTATCTGGCTCGGGGGACGAATTCGACCGAGCCCGGCTGCCAGAGGGTTTCCGGCAGGCAGGACCGGACCGGATGCTGCTCGTCACGCCGGGCGGGGTGCTCGACCTCTGTCCGCTGCACGCCCACGGCGAGATCTTCCAGATCGTGCGGGATCAGCTCCAGGGGCAGGGTGAGGAGGCCATCCACATCTACTCCCGGGCGGCGGAGTCGGCCGGTGCGGACTACACGACGCTCGGCAGCCGGGCTTCTCATTCCCGCGGCGCACGATCGTGGGAGGAGCGGTTCGCGCAAATCTATCGGCTGGAGGCCTGGCGGGCCTGCTTCCGGATCGAAGGGGCGCTCGCGCGTTACACCTTCCAGGAGCGGATGGACCAGTTGCTTCAGCTCTTCATCGGCCGCAGCGAGCAGGCCGCGGCCGCCGCGGCACGAATCGAGACGCTGGACGGAGGCGTCCTGTGGCTGGCGGGTAAGCCGGGAATGGGCAAGTCGGCGTTCATGGCGAAGCTCGTCCGTGATCATTTCCAGAGGGACGCCGAAACTGGCGAGCCTCGCACCGACGTGGCCTGCGTCCCGTATTTCTTCCAGACTTCCGACGGTGACCGGTGTCGGACGCCAGCTTTTGCCGAGGCCGCTATCCTCCGACTGGCCCAAGCGTCGGGACAAAATATCACGCCCGAGAACGACCCTCAGAAGCGGTTGGACCAGTTCAAGCACTTACTGAGGGAGTTTGCCGCCGCAGGGGGTGCGAGCGGAAGGCGGAAGATCGTCATCCTCGCCGACGGGATCGACGAGGTGATGGCGGTTGACCAGAGCTTGGTGCCGCTCATTTTCGAGTGCCGGCACTCCGGAGTGGTCTGGGTGTGCGCGGGGCGAGACGAAGAGTCTCTTCGACAGCAGTTTCACCGCGACCATTGCGAGTGGTTCTTCGAGCGCGGGAGCCAGTTCAAGGCCTTGCGGGTCGAGAACGCGATGGATGAAGGATTGCTCCCCTCGCTCAAGGATGATGACGTGCGCGCGTTCTTCATCGAAGAGCTAGGTCACCGACTGCCGCAATTCTTCGGGCGCGACACGATGAAGGGGGACAAGTGGTCGAACGAGTACGTCGAGGAGGTGATCCGCCGAAGCGATGGCCTGCCACTCTACCTGAAGCTCCTGGTGTCGGACATCCGCAAGGACCCGGACGCCTTTGCTCCGGGCAGGGAGCAGCGGCTCCCAAGAGGGCTCGAAGAGTACTACGATCGGATCGTCGACGAGATGGGGGATGATCTGAAGGCCACCATGCCCGCGGTCACAACCTTGCTTGCCCTGGCCTATGAGCCCTTACCGCTGGAAACGTTGCTCGTGTTGCTGGCGGACCACGAGTTGGTAGGACAAGAGGATGGCCGCGAACTGCTCGAAGAGGCCCTGCGACATAGCAGCGTGATGCTGCGCCGTGCTCTGACGTCTACCGGCATTCTCGGCTATACGCTGTACCATGAATCGTTCCGGCAGCATTTTAGAGTCAGCGATCGGGTTCGGCGCAGCTGTACCAAGGCGGGCCAGCGACTGGCGAACATGACTGTTCGCTGGGAACAGCATGAGCGCGGCTCGGCAGCGTTCGACTACGTGTTGCGATACGGTCCGCGACATCTTTGTGAATTGGGGCGGCTCGACGAACTGACGGCCCTGCTCAACAGCCCCTTTCTGACGGCCAAGACAGAGCGTCTGGGGCCGCTGGCCGCGTACTCCGACTGCGTGAGAGGAACGCGTGCTGCTGCCCACACATGCGATGACCGAAATCTGGTTCTCTGTTTGAAATCGGGCGGCACGGTGAAGAGAGCGGCCGAGGTCAACTGGCAGAGAGGAAAATGGCTCCTGGGTCTACTGAATGAGGATGCCTTGCTCATCGGCGACATGGCTCGCGTGTTCGGCGGCGAAAAGATGCCCTGGACTGCCTTCCTCGCCGCGGAACGACTTTTTGATCTGGGACAGCCCGAAGCAGCGTTGAAACTGCTAGCCGTCGCCGCCAACGAAGCATGGCCGGACTATAAGCCCCCGACCGCTTCGCTCGGCATGGCAGAAGGAACGGCGTGGGATTTCTTGCCGCGTAGCGAGGGGCTCGTCGAGTTCCTGGCCATGGTGGCCTCTCAAGATGTCCGCCTGGCCCTTCAATTGAGCAGCAGACTCTATCCTGAGCGACGAGGTGTGCTTCCGAACACGAAGACCGGTTGGCGCGAGGTCATTCGCAAACTGAAAGTCAAGAAGCTCAGTCCGAGCTTCTATCGCAACCTCCTGGACACGACGAATAAGTGGTTCGAAGGCACACCCATCGCGGGCGCGCGGTTGATGGTCATGGAGCTATTCGACGTGTTATTGTGCGCCCTCCCAGAAGCAGACCCGAACTGGGTAGCCAACTCGGTGTTGAGCTGTACAGAGATCCGTTTCGGCGCCAGCTCCAATACTCTGGACGGCATCTGCTGGGCGTGCGCGGATCTTCTCGAGGTTATTCTGCGGCTGGGCGAGTCGTGCGGCGATCGACCCGAGCTGCGGAAGATCTTGGTCAAATGCGTGAAAAGGCTGACGCGACAGCTCCCCCATATCAAGCCTCCCACAAAAGGCGAGTATAACAGCAACCGATCCGAAGTATGGGCGCGCCTTGCCCAGTTTCTGGAGAGAGTCGGGGACCGGAAATGGCGCGGCTTCGCGGAAGCCGCTCTGGTTGCGTGCGAAAAGGATGGCGGCTTGAACGATCCTCCGATTGGCGCAGTTCACGCGGCCCTGTCGCTGCTTACCCAATTCCCAAGAGCAAGAGTCAAGAGAAGGGCCGCAGAGGTCGCCCAGCGACTTCCATTCATTCGCGCGGCCGAAAACGAGAGAAGCGGTGCCGAGGGTCGTCTGACACCCGACGCAGACGCGGTCTCCCCCCGTCAGCAACTTCTTGAGCGGCTGTCAAAGGAGCGTGATGTCTATCAACGGGGGCAGATCGTGCTCGAACTCAATCGGCTCCGACTCGCCGACAACGACGAAATCGCCCGATACTTTGGGTCGGCCTCTGCAGATCAGGAGGCAGGCGAAAAGCCGGGCCTCGGGGACGGCGAGGAGACGATCAGATTTGAAGACGCTCTTGCGGAGGCGCTCATCCTACTACTCGCCAAATGCAACAATGCCACAGCCCTCGACCTTATTCAGAGTTTAGATAAGGGTAGGGCTCCGGAAAGGCAAGAGCATATCGCGATCAATCACTATGAAATACGCAAATCCTTCTATCGGTCGTCTCTTAACAGCGGACATGATCACCAATCTATTCGGGATGAGCTTGAGGGCTTGGCGGCGAGGGCGGTGGCCGAGCGTGACGTGAACGAATTGCTATCCTGCGCTCTTCTCGCAGTTGCTATCGATCCAGAGCTTGCCGATCGTTTCTATCGCTTGATGCCTTCGGACTTGGATGATCTTGACAGAGCGATCGTCGGCGTCACCTTGATTGAACATCTTTCGCACCATCATCCCGCCCGCCTCAGTGATCTTGGAGAAAAGTGGCTCAAGTCCATGCCAACCTATGACCCCAGCGACGGAATCGCTGAGTTCCAGCTTGCACTTCTCCGGCAGTGGGGGAGTCAGAATGTCTTCCGAAGCGTCATCGTCGAGCAGATTAGAAGCATCACTCGCGGTCTTCCTAATCCGCTAATTGATCCTGGAGTTATCGAAGAGAACGACGCCGAAGGCGAGAGATGGGGACTGGTTGGTGCCGTGCTTGATGCAGTCGGGCACGTGTCACTCGCTCCCGACGATGGTTCCGAGAGCGCCGTAATGGAGCTGATCGAGCTGACTCGTTCCAAGCTACGGGAAATCGCAGAACCAGAACGTCGCTCCGCCATTCGAGCACTGCTCGAACAGATCAAGTACGAGATCCGGCCAGCCCTGATAGCTCACTATCTCATCGAGCTGTTCGAGCAAAGCCGAGAGGGCGAACGGGATTCGTCTTTGGGGGATGGAATCAGTACAGAGCTCGCACTCAACCTAGCAATTTGCCTGAGGCCAGCCGATCCCGAATGGGCCGACGATATTGCTTCAAGGGCACGCGAGTTCTGGCGGACACTCTTAGCACGAGAAGCTGCCCCCAAGGAGTTCCTGGAGCAGTTTTCGGCTGGGCTCCTCGACGCTTTCACACGAGTGGGAGGGAAGTTCCGGAACCATCGGGAATCGACGGTGTGGGACATGACGAGTGCGTTGGTCAGATGGGGTGTACAGCTGGACACGCAACACGCCTTCATCACAGAACTTGAAAACATCGCCCAGGACATCAGGGACATCGACCTGCGACAACTTGTCCTGGCGCCCATCGCATTTGGTTATCTTGCCTCGCATGACTTTCAGCATGCTCGCCAACTCCTGGAACGTCTCGATACGCGCCAGCTTGAGTGGGCGGGGTTCTATGAGATGCTGGCCTCCATCACCCGGTCGGGAGGATTGGTAAGCGACGTGCTTCAATCCTACAAAGGGCTGTGCCTTGATGCGCTGTTGGCGGCCCCCACCACGAGCGAAGCATTTTGCGACGCACTAACGGCGTGGCTTGGATTACGGTTCACGGAACTGCGGGCCGGGGAGCCGCAGGAGAAGTTCGTGGAGGCGATGGTGCAACTCCATCGTTCACTGATTGGTCCGAGACCCTCGGGATCACCGCTCCCCTCTCTCGGGTGAATCGTCCGAACAGCATGGCGGAATGTCGTGGCCCTGTAGGAAGAGTTGCTGCCACGCATCCGAACCGGGTGCTCCGTTGCTCGACGGCTGGCCCGATCCCTGCGAGCCCTCGTATACGGTGCTGGAAACCGCGATTGAGGCGGGGACGGCAGTTGTTGAAGAGGTGAGCGAGAACGGCGACGTGCCCCATCTGGCCGTGACCAACAACGGTCCGTTGCCGTTATTGATTCTCGAAGGCGAGATCCTCATCGGCGCCAAGCAGAACCGCGTGGTTAACGTCACCGTCCTGGTTGCGGCCCACTCCCGTTTCACGCTGCCGGTCAGTTGTGTCGAGCAGGGCCGCTGGCAGTACCAGGGGCGCGAGTTTCGCAGTCAGTACGCGGCGCCGCCGTCGATACGATCCAAAACAACGTTCCGCTTAATTACTTGATTTTGCTCTGGCGTCGATCCAGGATTGTACCGACAATCCTTTCCCGCAAGTCGGAAAGGAGGCCGGTATGTCGCGGTTGCCCATGGATCGATCGAAGGTGCGAGAAGTGGTTTTGGTTCGTCAAGATCGAAGTTGCCCGGCGTGCGGCGCAAAGATGCGTGTACAGTGCGAGCGCACGCGCATCATCCATACGCTTCAAGGTCCGGTACGCTTGATCGTCAAGCTGCTTCAATGCGGCAACGATGAATGCGACTCTACAAAAACCCTCGGTGCGGAGCAGGAAGCCGAGTATGCTATGCCGCGTTGGGGGATTGGCTGGGACGTTTTCTGCTGGATGGGCCAGCGGCGGTTCGCACGGCATTAGTCCGTGTGCCAAATTCGGCACGAACTGGCCGACAGTTACGACATTCCCTTGTCGGACGACGCGATCGAGGACCATCTCGCTTCGTACCAGAACATGGTTGCCGCCCGGCATCAGGACTTGGGGGAAATGAAACGGGCCTATCGTGCCAGGAGCCAGGTTGTTCTCACGATTGACGGCTTGCAGCCGGAGAAGGGGCATGAGACGCTCTACGTCGTCCGCGAGGTGACCCGCAACCGCGTTTGGTTTGCCGAACCCCTGCTGTCGGGCACGACGGCCGAAATCAGGAAACTGTTTGTCCGCGCCAAACACTTGGCCCGAACGCTGCGTTTGAACGTCGTGCTTTGGATTTCGGACAAGCAGGACGCCTTCCTCAAGTGTGTTGCCACGGAATTCCGTGGGGTGCCGCATCGGTATTGCGAGAACCACTTCTTTCGCGACTTGGCCAAGCCGGTTCTCGACCAGGACAACACGGCGAAGACGAAAATGCGGGCAAAAATCCGCGGTTTGCGGGCCTTGGAGCGTGAAATCCTCGACGCGCGGCAACCGGCCGCGCGGCCGTCGTCGGCAATTCGGAAGCGGACGTTGTCGCTGGCCGGGGCGAGCGGCGACGTGGTGCTCGACTATTGCAGTGCGGTGCGCGGCATCCTGAACGACAATCACGGTGGTCCGGCTCATCCGGCCGGATTGCGAATGCTCGAAGCGTTGGGCGACGTGCAGAAGTCGCTCAGACGCGTCGCATCGTCCGGGAAAGTCGGTCCAGCGATCGATCTGCTGGCCCGATTGAACGGATTCATTGATCGTGGCGTGGCGGATCAGCGAGAGCCCTTCACGCGCGTGCGGCAATACACCCGACAGGTGCGTCAGGTCATGAAGTTGCTGACCGGGGAAGACGGCTTGCCGCTGGCGAAACGCAAGTCGCGATTTGCCGCGAAGCTCGACGAATTTCAACGGCATGAGGATGATGGGGTCTATCGGCATTTCGCGAAAGTGATGGCATCTTTTCGCCCCGGTCTGTTCGTACGTGGCAAGGCCGCGTATCCTCGCGACAACCTGGACCTGGAGCGATGGTTTCGTTGTCCGAAGTCGCATGAACGTCGAATTCACGGTCATCGCCATGCAGGGGTTCGTATCGTGCGGGATGGCCCAACGTTAATACCGACTCTCGATGCCCACGCGAGCCATCCCCGAGTTTTCAGCCGTGAAGATCTCTTTCCGTTCCGGTTCGCTTCCCCTCCACCAAGCCAAGTCGCCGCACAACACCGACACGTCATCATGCGGCAGAGTCGCTCGAAAAAAAACGACGCCTCTTACTCAGAGAACTAGAACACCGAATTTTGAAAATCAGAAAATCAAGTAATTAAGCGGAACGTTGATCCAAAAAGCTCCGCTCCATACAGCAAAACCGGCGGCAGAACCGACGCGGCGGAAAATGGAGGTCCTATGGCTGCTGCACCATGGGCTCAGCGCCATCCTCGATCGCTTCCTGCATCACGCCGAGCTGATCCAAATCACCGGAAAGAGCTATCGAATGCACGACCGGAAGGACCCGCCCCCTCCAGGGGCCGAGGGCAAGAAGCGTCGCGGCCGTCCGGACAACGAGCAAGGAGACGCGGAATGAACAGGCTCCAGGAAGAAGGGGTTTTCGGAGGCATGGCAGGCCAAAAGAATGGCTGCAAAAGGAACGCCCGAAGCATTGAGGCTTCGGGCGCTGCGGGGACTATTCTCCCGCCTGGCCTGGCTATCCCTTGTTGGGTTGCACCCCTGCAGAGCCCAACTCCGTTTCGCCAAGCAGAGGACAGTATACCTCACATTGCCGCTCTTGACGCAGCTCTGCTTGCAGCCGCACTGATTGAAAACCGACACAAGCGCCTCTCGGCTCCGAGGGAGCAAAACCGACACAAGCGCCTCTCGGCTCGATGGCAAGACTTCCGCAAGATTCCCGCTTGGAAAACCGGGATCGTTGGTATAATCGTGACTGACACCCACCCACAATCAACCCACTGTCGATTTTGAAGCGCCGCGCATATGTCGATTTTCAAGCGCCGCGCGACAACAAGGCAATCTACCGCAAGCACCGCCAGGCGATCGACCTGATCGTCGAGTACGGAACCGCGTCGAGCGTAGTTGAGGCAATCAAGGCGGAGATCGAAACGCTAGTCGAGTGCGAGTATCTCATCCAGAAGCCGACCGCTGTCTGGTTTCTGCCGAAGGCTTTGGCAAAATTGCCCCCCGGCCAAGACATGTCGACGTGGCCGTTTATGTGCTGGTGCTACCACGCGAGGAAGGAGAACCAGCTATACATGTGTTTGCAGCTCTACCAGATGGCCGATCCCGACAAGCGTGCCCGGCTCGTGGATGCGATCCGGGCCACGCGGCTGAAACTGAGCGCGTCGAAAAATGAGACTACGATCGCGTCAGCGCGGCAGAAGCTCAACCTCAACGAAGACGGATTCCCGGATCTCTCCGACGATGCTGTCCGCCCGTTGGTCGCCGCGCTGTGGAAAAAGATGTGGCATGACGGCGAGAAGATCGTCGACGTGGTGAAGAATTTCGAGTGGGGTTGAGCAGTGTTGCCTCGTGGGAGAGCCCCAGTAAACGGCACAGGAACCGGCGAACATGACACGATTCACGCTCGAACCCCGCAGATGGTACGCCTGCGAGCTTATCGGCGACGAATTCACCGAGGACAAATGCTCCTACTCCCCAATCAAGGTGCATCAGGTGAAGCCAGCCAAAACCGGCAATCGTACATTTGCCCTGGAATTCTACCACGCGAACTACCCCGAAGGCGTTCGGGACAAAGTTTACCAGCTACAGACCATTGAGCGAGGCCGATCCCTGCTGCTCGCCAAGTCGTTGGAGCACAATCCCCCTCGCTTCCTACAGATCTACGAGATCACGGCAGAGTGGGTGTCAAGGCATTTCCGGGATACACATCCAGACCCCCAAGACATCCAGGGCTGGCTGAACAAGAATGCTTGAGGGCGATCAGCCAGACTGAGCCGTAGCGCCACCGCCAGGCTGTTACTTCTCCGCACCAGCGTCCGGATACGCTGGTCGTCATGTTACCCAGGGCTTATGCAAAAAACGGTCATGTCCCAATCCTGTTCGGCTCGATTATTGCACACGTTGATTCGGCGTACAACGTGGCGTGGTAGAAGGGCTGGAAGAGACGCTCGTGTGCGCAAAGTGCGTGCCAGAGAGGAGGTGGCAGGCCCGCTCCGCGCAGCAACGAACGCCGGACGGTCCCCGAGAACCGACCGATCGCTATGCGGATCAATACTGCCATCCACG
>Ga0351853_1213_pt1 | contig 14116 bp, 8 predicted proteins | sample BONcelHFGM3001C8_FD_206799 | JGI IMG/M metagenome (GOLD analysis project Ga0351853, IMG submission 206799) | Enriched cells from coal bed in the Powder River Basin, Montana, United States - BONCAT cells FGM rep2 HSBNCT.FGM.300.1.C8 ... | reverse complement strand
TACGTGGCGGTGATGGGCCATTCGCGGCTCGGCAAGACGGCCCTATGGGCTGGAGCGCAGGACGAACGATTTGCGCTGGTCATCTCAAACAACTCGGGGGAGGGGGGCGCTTCGCTGGTCCGGCGCCGATTCGGCGAGGCGCTGCACCATTCGGTGAGCATGGTCCCCTACTGGTACCGGCATCGCTACGCCGACTATGCCAAGCGGGAGAGCGAACTGCCGGTCGACGCCCACATGCTCGTCGCCCTGATGGTGCCTCGTCCTGTCTACGTCGCCAGCGCCAAGGAAGACCTCTGGGCCGACCCTCGCGGGGAGTTTCTGGCAGCAAAACACGCGGGACCAGTCTACGAGCTTTTCGGCGCGGGCGGAGTGGGCGTGGAGGAGATGCCGGCCGTGGACCAGTCGGTGGGCGGCTTTGTCGGCTATCATGTGCGTACGGGGGCCCATGATGTGACGGAGTTCGACTGGGAGCAGTACATGAACTTTGCGGACCGGCATTTTGGATATGGTAAGAAGAGGCGATGAGCCATTCTACGCCGGGAGACCCGCGTAGCTTACCGGCGAATTCTGCGGCAGGATGCCACAGCTACGTTATACGCTTCCATCGCATCGGGGAACGGTTCGAGGGCGCGCCTGAAGATACCGAGGGTGTAGGCGATCGTGACGCCGTAGTTGCAGATGGGCACGCCCACGGCGCGGCAGCGATCGATGCGAGAGAGCACCTCGCGGCGGTTCCACATGCAGGCACCGCAGTGGATGACAAGTTGGTACGTGTCGAGGTCCGCGGGGAAGTCACGGCCTTGCGTGTGCTGAATGTCGAGCCTGCCGCCCACGTATTGGCTGAGCCAGCGAGGAATCTTGACACGGCCGATGTCGTCGCCGATGGGGTGGTGGCTGCAGGTTTCGGCGATCAGGACACGATCGCCTGACTGAAGCCGATCGATGGCCGTGGCGCCGCGAACGAATTCGGCCAGATCGCCCTTCTGGCGGGCGAAAAGGATGGAGAACGACGTCATTTTGATTTCCGGCGGCGTGTCGCCCGCCACTTTGAGGAAGGCCTGCGAGTCGGTGACCACCAGGGTCGGGGGACGGCGGAGGCGAGCCAGCGCGTCGCTCAACTCGCGCTCCTTGACGACCATGCAGTAGGCGTCGTGGTCGAGAAGATCGCGAATTGTCTGCACCTGGGGAACAATCAGCCGACCTTTGGGAGCTTCCAGGTCGATCGGGACCACGAGCACGGCCATCTCGCCAGGCGGAACCAGGTCGGCAACCAGGGGCGGGGTGTGCAAGAACTCTTCGGGCACGGCCTGGATCAACTCGCGGCGGAGATCGAGGAGGCCTTGCCCATCGGCCGCCACGGTACGCACGGCGGGAATTCTCTCAGTTGCGAGGCGTTCGACCACCGCCGCGTCGGGTTCCGCCAGGTCGGTCTTATTGAAGACCACGATCAGCGGCGTCTTGCGGCCTTGAAGCTCTTCGAGAATGCCGTCTTCGAAGGGGCCCCAGGTGCCCGATTCGGTGACGAGCAAGGCCAGGTCGGTGCGGTCGAAAACCTGGCGCGACTTCTCCACGCGTTGGCGGCCGAGCGCTCCCTCATCGTCAATTCCGGCGGTGTCGATGAACAGCACGGGGCCGATGGGCAGCAGCTCCATCGGCTTCTCGACCGGGTCGGTTGTCGTGCCGGCCACCTCGGAAACGATCGAAACCTGCTGCCGTGTGATACCGTTCAGCAATGACGACTTGCCCACGTTGCGGCGGCCGAACAGTCCGATGTGGAGGCGCAGTCCTTTGGGGGTGGATTTCACGATTCATTCCGATTGTGCGGAGGTTTTTGTATCCCGGGTGAGTGGTTCGGAGCCGAGCCGGGTGACGCGTTCGGTGGCGACGAGGCGTCGAAGTCGGCTTGCGTGAGCGACGTTTCTTCGACAACGACCTGCCGGATCGGTTTGCCTTGGGTTTGCGATTGGATTGCCAATTGTTGGGCTTTTTCGTAGCCGATCACGTCAACCAGCGCGGTCGCGGCGGCGGCGGTGGCCGTGGCGACGTGACGGCGGCAGCGATCGCGATCGACCTCGATTCCGTCGACGCACAGCCGGGCGAAAACATCGCAAGCCCGGGTAAGGACGTCGATCTCGCTGAGGAGGGCTTCGGCGATCAACTGCAGGAAGGGGTTGAGTTCCAGGTTGCCCATGCCCGCGGCCTGCAGGATCATCTGATCGTAGCCGGCCGTTGCGATGGCGGCCTGGGTGACTGCTTCGGGGATAACCGGGTTCACCTTGCCGGGCATGATGGAGGAACCCGCCTGGCGCGCAGGGAGTCGGATTTCGCCGATGCCGGCCGCGGGCCCCGAGGAAAGGAGCCGCAGGTCGGTGGCGATCTTCTGAAGATTTGAGGCGAGGGTGCGGACGATGCCGGAGACTTCCACGAAGACGTCGGCGTTCTGCGTGGCTTCGATCAGATTCTCGGCTCGGGCGAGGCCCTGACCGGCGATTTGCCGGAGGCGCTCGACGACGCGGAAGATGAATTGGCGAGGGGCACCGAGCCCGGTTCCGACGGCCGTTCCGCCGAGGTTGACGACGCGGAGCCGTTCGCGGCACTTGTAGATCCGCCAGCGATCGCGTCCGATCGCTTCGGCATACGCGCCCATTTCGTGCCCAAGGGTGACAAGCACGGCATCCTGCAATTGGGTGCGGCCGACCTTGACGACGTCGGCGAACTCTTTCTCTTTGCGTTGAAAGGCTTCGAGCAGGGACAGCGCAGACCGTTCGAGGCGGTCGAGCGAAGCGAGGGCCGCCACCCTGAGGGCCGTAGGGAACGTATCGTTGGTCGATTGGTAAAGATTCAGGTGGTCGTGAGGGCTGACACAAGCGTAGTCGCCGGGCTGCCGGCCGAGCAGTTGGAGGGCGCGGTTGGCGAGTACCTCGTTCACATTCATGTTGGTCGACGTGCCGGCTCCGCCCTGGAGCGCGTCGACGAGGATATGCTCGTCGAGAAGGCCGTCGATCATTTCGCGGCAGGCGGTCTCGATGGCCGGGAAGACGGTGTCGTCGAGCATTCCCAGTTCCCGGTTCGTCACGGCGGCCGCCAGCTTGACGGCGCCGAAGGCATGGATCATTTCGGGACGAACGCGGCGACCGGTCAAGGGGAAGTTTTCGACTGCCCGGAGCGTGTGGATGCCGTGGAGGGCGTCGCGCGGCAGGTCGCGGGAGCCGAGAAGATCGGATTCTTGTCGGGTATCGGTCATGGGGGTGATCGGCAGACGGAAGCCAGGACTCCAACCCAGCAGAGCACGGCCGGGCCACGCGCGGTGCTCGATGTGTTTGGGAACCGCATCGAGCACCGGCGCGTGAAGCCCGTGCCACGGACCTTCGGCATGCCGGCCCTACGAGGTTCGGCATGCCGTCCAAGGAACTGTCGGGAGAACGCGTCAAGACGAGGCGGCCTTCCGACAGCGCCTATTAGAGCCGACAACAAAATGACCGACTGTGTGCGTCACTGTTCGTGGGAGACTCGCTCTTTTTTCAGGGCTACTCAGAAGTATAAATCACGCTGGTTGGATTGGCGGATGCGTTGGAGTCGCTGCTGGAGTTCCTGTTTGCGAGGGTCTTCGGGGAGGTGGTTGAGTTCTTTTTCGATAAGCTGAGCGCCGGCTGCCCGGGTCTCGTCCGAGCCGTAGTCGCAAAGGTATTCCTGAAGGGTGGTAAGGGCGTTGGGCGTGCACAGGCTCTGAATGAAGCCGGGGATGGCGAACTCCATGAAGTGTTCGCCGGTTCGTCCGGCCCGGTAGCAGGCCGTGCAGAAGCTGGGCACGTAGCCGTCGAGAATCAACTCGCGCATGACTTCGTCGAGGGAGCGGAGATCGCCCAGTTCGAATTGTTCCTTTTCGATCTGCTGGACCTTCTCGGCGGCGGTGTAGCCGGCCAGTTCGATGCGGCTTCCAGCGTCGATCTGGGAGACGCCGAAGGCCATGACCTCGCGGCGGACTTCGGCGGTTTCTCGTGCGGTGAGGATCATGCCCGTGTAGGGCACGGCAAGGCGAAGGATGGCCACGACACGTTTGAAGTCGTCGTCGCTGACGGTGTAGGTATCGTCGATCCGGACGCCGAGTGCGGGGCGGAGGCGGGGGAAGCTGATCGTGTGTGGGCCGACGCCGTAGTGTTTCTGAAGGTGGCGGCTGTGGGCCACGAGCGAGAGGATCTCGAAGCGCCAATCGTAGAGCCCGAAAAGGGCGCCGATCCCCACGTCGTCGCATTCGGACTCGATCGCCCGGGCGGGGGAATCGAGTCGCCAGAGATAGTCGCCCTTGGACGACTCGGGGGCATGCATCGCGCCGTAGGTTGCCCGATGGTAGGTCTCCTGGAACACCTGGTAGGTACCGATGCCGGCCTCTTTCACGATACGGAAACCGGGATGATCGAGCGGCGCGGCGTTGATGTTGACGCGGCGAATCTCGCCGTGTCCGACGCGAGTGGCATAGACCCGCCGGACGCAATCGGCGATGAACTCGGGGTTGTAGGCCGGATGCTCGCCGAAGACGAGGATCAGCCGCTTGTGCCCGTGGCGCTGGAGGGTCTCGACCTGGGCCGTCAGTTCTTCGGGGGAGAGAGTGTGGCGCACGACGTCGCGATTGGAACTGCGGAAAGCGCAGTAGAGGCAGTCGTTTCGGCAGTAGCTGCCCACGTAGAGCGGCGCGAAGAGGACGATGCGGTTGCCGTAAACGTCGCGTTTGAGTTGACGGGCGGCGGCGAAGATCTCTTCGATGAGGTCCGGATCGTCGGCGCGGAGGAGGACGGCTGTTTCCTCCGGCTCGAGCGGGACTTTGGCCAGGCTCTTGGCGATCACGTCGCGTGCGGCGCCGCGATCCGGCTTGCCGAGCAGGAGCCGGTCGAAGTGGTCTTCGTCGATGAAATGGTATCCGCTCGTGCTGAGCGTTTTTCGGTCGCTGGCCGTGGTCATGATGTCACTTTTCCGGAAGCGATTGTCTCGGCTTCCAATGAATCGCGCACGTTTCGAACGTTGGTTGCGAGATTGACGGTAAACGTGCTGCCCTGATCCGGTTGGCTCGAAACCGAAACCTCGCCGGCGTAGAGATCGGCAATCTTCTTGATAATGGACAGCCCCAATCCGCTGCCGTGGATGCGGCGGGTTTTCTCGTTTTTGATGCGGACGAATTCGCCGAAGAGCTTCTCGGCTTCTTGTTCCGTCAGGCCGATTCCGGTGTCGGCGACGCGGATCTGGACTCGGTCGTCCTCCGGGACGACAACGATATCCACTCGGCCCCGGTCGCGATTGTATTTTACGGCGTTGGAAACGAGATTGTTGAAGACCATTTCCATTTCGCCGCGATCTGCGAGGATCGCGACGGGGTTGAGAGTCTGGACTGTGCAAGTAATCTCGCGCCGATCGGCTTCGGCGTGCTGCAACTCGACGGCAGATCGTGCGATTTCAACGAGGTCGACCATTTCGAGTCTTCGTTCCTTCTGGCCCGATTCGATGCGGGTCATGTCGAGCAGGTCGGCGATGAGCTTGAACATTCCCTGGATGCGGTCTCGTCCGCGGCGGAGGACTTCCTGGTAGGCATCCAGTTCGTCGCCAAGAGAGCGATTCTGGACGAGTTGCAGGAAACCGTCGACGGCACCGAGGGGCGATTTCAATTCGTGGCCCAGCACCCGGATGAATTGGAATCGCACCTGGCGGCGTTCGTCGGCGAGTTTGCGTGCTTCCCTGGCGAGCGCGATTCGCACGGTTGCCTTGCGGACGGTGTTTCGCAATTCGTCGGGGGTGAACGGCTTGGCGAGGAAGTCGTAGGCACCCTGCTTGGTTGCCGCCACCGCAGTTTCGATCGAGGCGTAGGCCGTAATCATGACGGTGAGGATGTCGGATTTCATCGCGGCGACGCGATTCAGCACGTCGAGCCCGCTGATTCCGGGCATCTTGTGATCGAGGAGCATGATATCCGGCGGTGCGGCAGCGATCTTCAGGAGCGCTATCTCTCCGGATTCCGCCTCTTCGATCTCGAAGCGAACGGTCTGCTCCACGTTGGGAACGTTGACGGCGAAATTGCGGAGGGTCCGCGCCACGCCATGGCGCATTCCCGGCTCGTCGTCGACCACCAGGACTCGAAGCTGGTCCATTTCGGTCATCCTTCCTCTCCGTCGGTTTCGAGAAGGCCCTTCGGTTCGTCAGCGGAGTCGTCGGCGACATCCCGGGGGAGGATCAACGTGAAGGTGGTTCCGGTGGGTCCCGTGTTCGGGTCGGCGTTGGACTCGACCTGGATATCTCCGCGGTGCATTTTGACGATTCCGTAACTGACTGCGAGCCCGAGCCCAGTCCCTTTGCCGATGTGTTTGGTGGTGAAGAAGGGCTCGAAGATCTTCTGGCGATTCTCCTCGGGGATTCCGCAGCCGGTGTCGGTCACGGAGATCGACACCCTCTCGGTATCGCCGGCCGTCCGAACCGTCAGCTTCCCGCCGCCCGGCATGGCGGCGATCGCATTGCTCACGAGATTCGTGAGCACTTGGCCCAGTTGGTCGCGGTCAACCTGCGCCGCCGGATTGTTGAGCTCATGGTTCACGCGAAGTGAAACGTTTCTGGGGATCTGCACGACTTTAAGCAGCCGGTCCACCATGTCGCAGATGTTGGACTCGGCGCGAATGACTCGGTTCTGGCGTGCGAAATGGAGCAAGCCGGCCACAATCTTCTTGCAGCGATCGGCTTGCTCGGCGATCAGTTGAAGATCTTCGCGGGTCTCTGCGTCGGGCGAACTCTCGTCGAGCAGCAGGTGAGCGTACATGAGCACGACGCCCAATGGGTTGTTGACCTCGTGGGCGATCCCGGCTGCCAGTTGGCCCATGCTGGCAAGCTTCTCCGAGTGCATCAGTGCCTCTTGGGCACTGGCAAGCTGCTCTTTGGACTGTTCGACTTCCTTCAAGGCGATACGAAGCTGGTCGATCGTGTTGGGCAGGCACATCTCGTGCTCGGCCAGTCCCTTGTAGATGGCGATGGCGTGTTCGCGGCAGCTCTCGTAACCGCACGCACCGCAGTTCAATTCATCCTCGATCGAGTGTTTGCCGAGACGCCGCAGAATTCGTGCGAGGGTTTCGTCGGCGGGTGGGGCGACTCGCTGGTCGTTCGGCTCGAAACGCCTTCTGAGATCCAGGCTGTCGAGATCAGCCATCGCCTGATTCCACGCCTGGGTGTCGAGTTGGCGGACGCGTTCAGCGGCGAAAAGGCGAACGTGCCGGCGACGGTTGAACAGGGGCAAGTCGCTGTTGATGCCGGCGCCCATGATGCAACCTTCACAGCACAAGGCTTCGAGGAGGCGAGCGCCCAAGTCTCCGGCGGCGAACTCGCGGATCGCCTCGAAGGTATGAATGCGCCCTTCCGTGGCGACCACCTCCCCCGTCATCAGGTCCTCCTGAATATCCGCGGTCTGCAGCATGCCGCGACCGATCGGAAAGACACCACCCACGGCGCCGTGGGGCGGGTCGAAATCCGACGGCTCCACCTGGGACGATTCAACACCGCCACGGGCAAAAATGCTGCGCAACTCGGGAAAGGTCACGACGGCGGAGACCTCGCCGCTCAGAAGCGGACTGTCCGCCTCGGCTTTCTTGGCGATACAGGGGCCGATGAAGACCACGGCGATTGCTTCGCCCGCCAAGTGACGCACCGCCCGGGCCATGGCAATCATGGGAGAAACAATCGGCGCCAGGGCGCCCACCAATTCCGGATGATAGCGTTCCACGTAGCCGACGATTGCGGGACAACTTGTGGCAATGAAACGACGAGCGTTGCGGTCGGCAAGCAGCCGCCGATACTGCCGGGCAACGAGATCCGCTCCGAAGGACACCTCGTGGACTCGCGCGAATCCCAGGGCGCGAATCATCCCGACCAGTTGCCCGTAGGGAATGTCCGTGAACTCGGCAGGAAAGCTGGGGGCCAGGCAGGCGGCGACCGGAAGCTTGCCTGCCAGCAGATGATCCACCCGATCGATCGATTGGGCGACCCGTTTGGCCTGCTGGGAGCAGACGCGAACGCAATTGCCGCAGGCGATGCAACGTGCACCAACCACCTCGGCCTGCCCGTCGAAGATGCGAATAGCCTTGGCCGGACACTCTCGAACGCATGTGTAGCACATGCGACAGCGTTCTTTCACCGTAGTGATCAGGGCCGTAGTCATCGTTTCACATCGTCACAGGACGGGACCTCGGGCAGTGGGCTGAAAAACTACCGGTTTCGTCCGACTGCCACTATACCTATGGAATCATAGGCGCCGTGGCCCCGCGAGTCGGGAAGGGGACGCTCCCATCCCCGCTTGCACGAGGACGGGAACAATCCCCAGGGAGCATTCTCGATCCATTTGGCCTAAAAGGACAGACCGATATGGAAAAGCGTCTCGGGGTCGTTCTCTTCTCTGTTCCGGCCCCGGAAGATTCAACTCCACAATCCGTTACGATGATCTGTCTGGGATCCCGGCTGCCATCCGTTCCAGGCTGGAGCCCATCAACGGTGTTCCTATGCTCACCTCTCGCGCCGCGACAATCCGTACTAGCAACGGCCGTTCCTCAGGGGGCAGAAAGAAGTGGACGTTGCGGCCGGGGATTGGGGGGAGAGAGTGCCGCAACGTCCGCACGAATCAATGGGCAACTGTCGTGCCGTTTCACGGCATTTCTTGAAAAAGACCCGTCGGGAACGATGGCCAAATGCTGCGACAATGTCGTAACACATTTATCAGAATTGATTTACAATGAACGCACGATGTCGGAATGTTCCGCCGATCAGGTGGTCCGCTCGCTTGAAATGTGCGTCTGCATCGTCGTCAAGCAGCCATCTGTGTATGTTTAGTCTATACACTGTATGCTGACGTGGCTCAGTTTTTCGACGCCTTCTATTCAGCGCTGTTCTTCCGTCCAACCACCATCTGGCGTTTCCGAGCGGCCATGACCGTACAACCGAAGGTCACGATGGCCTTGATCGGGTCGATTTTCGTGGCGAACGCCGCGTTGTCTCTGGCGGGACTGGAGTCTGCAGAACGGGCCTGGTTGCGCGAAATGCAGCACCGCCCCTATTCCTGGTGCGGATCTTCCAGGTAGGTGTAGCCCTCCAGGCCTGCTCGGTAGAAGCGGAGGAGCCGGCCGGCCTGACGATCGTCGATGTGGTCGGCGTGGACGGCTCGCTCGACCGCCGCCTGCATTTTGGCGAAGAGAGCGTCGGCGTCGAACTGCACGTAATGCAGGACTTCGCGGACCGTGTCGCCCTCGACGACCGTCTCGACATTCACTTGCCCGTCCGGCTCAACCGCCACATGGACGGCGTTCGTGTCGCCAAACAGGTTGTGCATGTCGCCGAGGATTTCCTGGTAGGCTCCCACGAGAAATGCGGCGAGGTAGTAGGGATTTCCGGTGAAAGTGTGGAGAGGGAGGGTCCGGCAGACGTCGCGGCGGTCGATGAAGCGGTCGATCTTGCCGTCCGAGTCGCAGGTGATATCGCCGATGACGGCCCGGTGCGTCGGTTCTTCATCGAGCCGATGGATGGGCATGATCGGGAAGAGCTGCTTGACGGCCCAACTGTCGGGCATCGACTGAAACAGGGAGAAGTTGCAGAAATAAGTTTCGCTGAGCATGGCGTCGAGTCTTGCGAGTTCCTCGGGCAGTTCGTCCATGCGTTCCACGAGTCGCTGTATTTTTCGGCAGATCGCCCAGAAGAGATTTTCCGCCTGGCTGCGTTGCTCCAGCGGAAGATAACCGCCGCCAAACAGGCTCATGGCCATGTCGAGGGCCTGCTGGGCGTCGTGATAGCTTTCGAGGATGTTGCGTACCGTCAGGTCGCGGCAGGTCTCAAACAGCGTGTGGAGCGGCTGCTCGAAATCCTCGTCCATTTGGTCGGGAACGCGGACACCGGCCCGTGTCGAGACGCCAAGCACATTGAAAACGAGCACGCTGTGGTAAGCGACAATGGCGCGGCCGCTCTCGGACAGTATCGTGGGGTGGGGAACCTCGGCGTCGTCGCAAACCGTCTGCACGTGGTAGATAACGTCGTTGGCATATTCCTGGAGCGTGTAGTTGACGCTCGACTCGAAGTTGGTTTGCGAGCCGTCGTAGTCCACCCCCAATCCGCCCCCCACGTCGAGATACTCCAGACCGGCACCGTTGCTGGCAAGGTCCACATAGATTCTGGCAGCCTCGTTGAGCGCCGCTTTGATGTGGCGAATGTTGGTGATCTGGCTTCCGATATGGAAGTGCAGCAGCTTGAAGCAGTCCTGCATACCCCGCTTCTTGAGCAACGCCAAGGCGTGCAGAACCTCGCTCACCGTGAGGCCGAACTTGGAACGATAGCCGCTGGAGGACTGCCACCGGCCGGAACCGCATGCAGCCAGTTTGACTCGCATGCCGATCGTCGGGCGGACTCCAAGTTGCTCCGAGTAGCGAAGAATCAGATCCAACTCGGTGAATTTTTCAACCACGACGAAGATCCGCCGGCCGATCTTCTGGGCCAGGAGGGCCGTCTCGATGAATCGGTCATCTTTGAATCCGTTGCAGATTATGGGAACGTCGTTGTCCGCCATGGCGATGACGGTGAGAAGTTCCGGCTTGCTGCCGGCCTCGAGGCCATAGCCGTAAGGTCGTCCGAATTCCACGACCTCTTCGACCACCTGCCGCTGTTGATTCACCTTGATCGGATACAGGCAGCGGTACTGGCCGCGGTAGCCCTGCTCCTCGATGGCGGCGGCAAAAGCATTGCGAATCTGGGTCAGGCGGTCGCGGAGGATGCCGGCGAAGCGGATCAGGACCGGGGTCTGGATACCGCGCGCTTCGAGCCGGTCTATCAACTGCTTGAGGTCGATGGCATGCTCGGGGGAACGAGTCGGATGGACGGTCACATGCCCCAACTCGTTGATGGAGAAATAGCCGTTACCCCAGCGCACGATATCATACGTCTCGGCCGCGTCGGTGACGGACCATTGAGATACTTGCTGCCGAGTATCGAGCATATGTCACAGCCTCCGACGCGTCGCTGCCCCCACTCTTGGAGGAGCGCGATCCCCATTTCCGATTCCGAGGAAACGTAAAGCCTTATCCTAGCTTCTCACGGCCAAATCCCGGAAGGGGGGCCCTGCAAATCAGACCTCGATCCGTTTCCAACCGCCGTGGGAGAAACGACAGAGAATGAGCACGGATCGGACCGCAAGATCGGCCGCCATGGCATACCAGGCACCGACGACGCCCAGGTTCCAGCCGGTCACGAGGATCCCCGCGACCGGGAGGCGAAACGACTCCAGGGCAAACCAGTAGGCCAACGGCAGGCGGACCCCGAGCATGCCGATCATCGAGAACACCAGCGGCCAGCGAGTGTCGCCGGCACCGCGGAGGGCGCCGCTGAGAATCATGGTCAACGCCAGGGCGGGCATCGCCAGTCCGACGATCTCCAAAAGTGGTGCTGTCATGGCGGCCACGTCGGCGTGTTGAGCCGCCAGGAACAAGCGGGGAAGCTGCTCGGACTGGCAGAAGAACAACAGGCCAGCCATGGCCATCAGGCCGCCGCCCACCAGGCAAGCCATGACCGCACTGCGGGTGGCCTTGCGGAAGTCCCGGGCACCCAGATACTGGCCGGCAAGTGTGGCGGCGGCGGCCTGAAACGCCACACCGGGAAGAAAGGCCAGCGATTCGATCCCAATGGCAACGCCGTGGGCGGCGGCGGCCGTGTCGCCCAGTCCGTTAATGATCGAAACAAACCACAATTGGCAGGTGATAATCGACAAGGTGTCGACACCGCCGGGCAGTCCGATTCGCAGGAGCCGCCGTATCAGCTCCCAGTCGGGCCGGAGAAGTTCGCGTCGAATCGCCAGCCCACTTCGGCCTCTTGCGAGAAGGCGCAGGACGATCAGTCCTCCAACTGCGTATCCCGTGGCGGTACCCAAGGCAATGCCTTTCCATCCCAGGGCGGGCAACGGTCCCAATCCCAAGACCAGGGTCCAACTGACGGCAATGTTCACGAGATTGACGATCGCCATGGTGACAAGCCCGGCAACCATGTCTCCCGCACCGCGAAGGCAGGCAATCCCAACGGCCTGAACCATAATCAGGGGAATCACGGGCAGAATGTAGCGGATGTAAAGAAGAGCCTGCTCCGCCGCCTGGCCTTCGAGGCGAAGTATGCTCACAGCCCAGGCTCCGGCCACAGCCCAAAAGGCCACACCGGCCGCGGCCATGGCTGCTCCGATGAGGAGGGCTTGATTCGCAACCCGCTGGGCGGTTTCCAGATCGCCTGCCCCCACGAATCTTGCAACCATGGCGGTGCCTCCGATTGCCACCACGGCGAACATCTCGTAGACCAGCCACAGCACGTAGGCCATCAGATTGATCGCGGCCAGATGGGAAGTTTCCAGGTAGTGGCCCGTAAGCACTCGATCGGACAGCCCAACCAACATGGACAGCACCTGCTCCAGCAAGACAGGCACAGCCAGCCACAGCATGGGGCGGAGAGTTCCCGGTCTTTGAGGCAGAGGTGTAACCAAGGGATATGACGCCAGGAAAAATCGACAGACCTGAGGTTCCGCCAGTGTGCTGAAATCCACGGGAAACAGAACCCCGCCCGTCCTGCGAGAATTGCCACCAGGCAATTAGGCTGATCGAGGGGCAGCGTACGGAGCCCTTATGAACCCTTATGATAGTTCCTTTGGGGTATCGTCGACAGCAATGGAATTGGAAGATTTGCCATCCGCTCGAGCCGACCCCACCCGGAAAAACCCGATCCAAGGCCAACGGAAACCTCTCCTTCTTTGATGGGCTTAACCCGTATGGCCAGTTTGTTTTATCCTTGAGATGGGTTGGATTGTGCTGCAAAATCATACATGTGTTCGATTTTGCTGTAGCGAAATAAAACAGGCGAGCTGAAGGCATCAAGATTCGTTTGCCTTCAGCTCGCCTATCGCTACTCGGAAGTTGGCACTTCCCGTCCGTCGAAGCTGGCATCCAGCACGACGAAGATCCTCTGATCTCTGTGTCGCGCCTCTTCCGTTGACCGGCCCCCGATAAACAAGCGGTTTGCCTCTGCTCTGTTCCAAAACCCAGCGGCCCTGGTGGGCCGCTGGGTCTCTGGGGGGGTGACTGCTCTGCATGAAACAGAGACGATGGGATCATAGAGCAAACGGTGTGCCAATCGTTGAGGGAACCGTGCCGGTCGTTGATGAGTCCCTTGGGCGGTCACGCCGACTCGCGCAAATCGGGATTATCGATCTGGTGCAGGCGACCGTAGAACTCACATCGGGCGATAAGTTCGTCGTGAGTACCCACGTCAAGAATGCGGCCCTCCTGAACGACGACGATGCGATCGGCAAGAGAGAGGGCGCTCAAACGGTGGGTGATAAAGATCGTGGTTCGGCCCTTCTTGAAGCGTTCCAGCACGCGTTGGATGATCTGTTCGCTGTTCAAATCGATCTGGCTGGTTGCCTCGTCGAGAATGAGCAATGCCGGGTCGCGGAGGATGGCCCGGGCCAGCGCGATCCGTTGTCGCTGTCCGCCGGAGAGTTGTCCGCCCATGGGACCGACGACGGTCTCGTATCCGTGGGCCAATTCGTGTTCGATGAACCAATGGGCGTGGGCCTGCTTGGCTGCCTCGACGGCCTGTTCTCGGGAGGCTTGGGGCGAACCGTAGCGGATGTTGTTCAACACGGTGTCGTCGAACAGGAGCGGTTCCTGGGTAACCAGCCCGATTTGGCTGCGCAGATCGCGAATCCGCATCTCCGGCAGGGGCACACCGTCCAACCGGATTGTGCCGCGATCGGGGTCGGCAAACCTGGGGAGCAAGTTCGCGAGAGTGCTCTTACCGCAACCGCTTTCGCCGACGATCCCGATCGTCTCGCCGAATTGGATCTCAAGGTTGATATCGTGCAACACGGGGCGATCGGGCGTGTACCCAAATGTAACCCGGTCGAAAACCAGGTTCTTGTGGTGCCGCCGCACGGAGCGAGGATTCTCCGGGTCGCAGACCTTGGGTTCACGATCGAGCATAGCGTAGACTCGTTCGCATGCCGCGAAGGCGCGTTGCACTTTGGCGAAGATGTCCGAGAGTTTCCTGGCGGGATCGGCCGCCCCGGCCAGCAAGGCGTAGAACA
>Ga0351853_1209_pt1 | contig 14399 bp, 17 predicted proteins | sample BONcelHFGM3001C8_FD_206799 | JGI IMG/M metagenome (GOLD analysis project Ga0351853, IMG submission 206799) | Enriched cells from coal bed in the Powder River Basin, Montana, United States - BONCAT cells FGM rep2 HSBNCT.FGM.300.1.C8 ... | reverse complement strand
ATGATCATGAGCATTTATCAAGAAATTGGTCGGAGTCAATAATCGTTAAGGAGGACGGACGTGATCATTAAATCGCTGGTTGTTGGCCCGATTATGGCCAATTGTTTTATTCTGGGCTGTCAGAAAACGCATAAGGCCGTAGTAATCGATCCCGGAGCCGAATCGGGAAAAATCCTGATGGCTCTGGCAAACCTGGAGTTATCCGTGGAATATATCATCAATACGCACGGTCATTTCGATCACGTTGGGGCGAATAAAAAATTGAAAGAGGTAACCGGCGCCAAACTGATGATACACAAACTCGATGAACCCATGCTGTCCATGCTTTCAACCACTGCCGCATCATTCGGACTCTCTGCGGAGAATTCCCCACTTGCAGACCAGACGATCGATGACGGCGATACCATTCAATTCGGTGATATCACGCTGACCGTGATTCATACACCCGGACATACGCCGGGCGGTATATCGCTTTTTTGTGATGACAGCGTCTTTGTCGGTGATACACTTTTTGAGGGATCAATCGGCCGCACCGATTTCCCGGGCGGTGACTATGGCACCCTGATCGCCAGCATCCAGAAAAAACTTTTCCCCCTTGGAGATCACGTTACCGTGTACTGTGGACATGGCCCTGAAACAACCATTGGAAAAGAAAAACGGTTCAATCCGTTTGCAGGGCTTAGATAGTATTGGAGTCAAACTGTATAAGGGAGAGATGGCAATCATCAACTTTTGACCATATAGAGGATAAAACCATATGAGCAAAACAACTCCAAAGAAAAAAACAGCAGCAAAGAAAAAAGAAACCGGCAAAAAATCAAACGCCACAAAAATTCATGTGGATAACAGCGGTTCTGACGTTGTGCCTCCGGCAGCGCCTGTAGTAACCCCAATTGTCGACGAAATTGAAATGAAGCCGGTTGAAAAAAAGCCTGTTACCCGAGCGGAGCTGATTTTCAGGCGGTTTGAGAGCCGGTATGCCGCACCAGCCATTTCGAGTACAGTTACAAAACCGGATTTTCCCGACGCACCACCCTTTATTTCATCAACAAATGATGTCGAATACCAACGCATAAAAGCCGTGCTGTTCAGGCAGTTTGATTTTCAGGAGGCGGCAGCCGCGTTTGAGAAGGCTCAGGCAGAACGTATAGAAGCCGAACGAATTGCAGCGGAAAAAGCCAGAATCGAGGCGGAACGGATAGCAGCGGAAAAAGTTGAGGCAGAACGTCTGGAAGCCCAACGGATTGCCGCGGAGAAGGCTGAGGCAGAACGTCTGGAAGCTGAACGGATTGCAACGGAGAAAGCTGAAGCCGAGAGAGTCGCAACCGAGAAAGCCAGAATCGAAGCCGAACGGATTGCCGCGGAAAAAGCCGAGGCAGAGCGACTGGAAACTGAACGAATCGCAGCGGAGAAAGCCCGAGTTGAAAAAGCCAAAGCAGAACTGGAAGCCATGAAAATGGCGCAATCCCAAGAAAAGACGTCCTCCGTGACCTATGACACGCCAAAATCAAAAAAAGGTGATGATGCCATGGAAAAATCTATCAAAATCGCAGCAGGGTGTGTTTTGGCATTATTCCTGTTGCTGTGTGTTGCCAGCTATTCCAATACGGGAAATTATTATATCAAATCCACCACCAGCGGGATCGATATCTGGCAGGGCCGATTTTCCCCCATTGGGGAAAAATTGATGCTGTCCCTTCCCGGTCTTCAGGCACCTGAAACACGTGCGGCAAAATATTCCAAAAAAGATATATATCCAATCATTTTCAACTATTATCTGGAAAAAGCAGATGCATTGATCAAAACTGCCGACGATTCAACCATTGGCGCTATCCGTTCCGTTATGAAACAGGCCAGTCCATATGCCATCACCCAGGCCCATAAACATGCCGTGGATATCCGGTTGAATGGCTTGGATCAAATGCTTGAACTGTACAAGGCCGATGTTTTTGCCAGTTATGGAACCCGCGAAGGCTATCAGGCTGCCAAAGATGTTCTGACCAAGGCCAGAACCATGGTCAAAGACGGACAGCAAACCGAATTTATCGACAAAAAACTGGCCGGTATTCAGGCATCAATGGATCAATTGACGGCTGTGGAAATCCAGCCAAAGCCAGCCAATACAAACTGATAATTGGCAGTGCCTGTTTTATGGAGGAAAATTTGCAAAAACGACTGATCTTTTCAATTATCTTGATGGTATTCATCACCGCCGCAACCACATGGGCTGCGGATAGTGCACAATCGTCCCCTGTATCGGACATGTTTCCGGAAACCAGCTTCCGGTTTGATCCGGTTGTTGAAGGATCCGAGGTGGTTCATGATTTTGTGGTTCAAAACAAGAGCACCGAGGTGCTGACCATTAACCAAGTCAAAACCGGCTGAGGCTGCACAGCGGTCTCTTATTCGAGACAGATCCCTGCCGGTGGCGAGGGAAAAATTACACTGAAAGTTGACACCAATGGGTATGGCGGAACGCTTCTTAAAAAAAGCATTGTCGTTGAAAATAGTAGTCCCACACAGCCCAGCATTACCCTATTAATCAGCGGTGATGTCGAGAAATTCGCGACCATAACACCCAACAAACTGTTTCTTCGGGGAAAACCGGGCGAGACGTTGACAGGCTCCGTAACCATTGTGCCAGAACCCAAATACCCGTTTAAGATTACAGGATCCCGTGCCAAAATTGGGGATAGCATTCAATTCCAGGTTGAAGAATCAACAGTGGACGGAAAGAATCAGTTCATTCTGAATGTCAAGGCCGAAAGAAAACTGCCTGGCCGGTTTTTTGATACCATTTTCCTGAAAACAGACAACCCGCTTCGATCCGAGCTGCCAATCGTCGTATATGGTCAGGTGATGGATGCCGGGCCAGCAATTGGCCCCCCGAAACCGGAAGGCGCCAATGGTGTTGCACCATTGCCGCCAATTTTGCCGGAAACCAAACCCAAACCATGAAGATGAATATACGGGTTGTCGCCTTTGACTGCGACGGCGTCATGTTTGACACCAAAGAGATCAACCGGGAATACTACGATCAGATCCTTCGGCATTTTGACAAACCGGAGATGACGCCGGATCAGGTTGAGCTGGCCCATATGCACATGGCTGAACAAGTCGTTTCCATCCTGTTTCCGGACCGGACCGAGTTTGAGGCAGCCATGGCATACAGGCTTCAAATGCCCTATCTCCCGCTACTGGCCAAAATGAAAATGGAGCCTGAACTGAAGCCCCTGTTGACGTATTTGAGACCCGGTTACAAAATCGCCATTGCGACCAACCGGACAAATACCATTCATGAAGTCCTGAAGGTGTTTGATCTGCAATCGGATTTTGACTTGGTAGTCAGCGCGCTGGATGTTCCCAGAGCCAAACCACACCCAGATATTCTGAATCGTATCGTGGAACATTTTAACGTGATGCCGCATGAGATCATCTATATCGGGGATTCAGAGCTGGACGAGGCCGCAGCCAAAGGAGCCGGGGTGCCATTTGTCGCCTATCGGAATCCGGCTCTCGATGCGCAATTCCATATCACCAGCCTGAAACAGGTTGAACAAATTCTCAATGGTGACGATCTCAATTAAGTGGTTATGACCAGGAACTTGCTCGCCCCCAGTTATAAAAATGAAATCTACCGCGTTTATTCTGAATCCTTAATCCTGTATTCTGAATACTGAGTTCTGTCTTCTGATCCCATCATGATCCAGTCTATTCCCCGAGTGATTTCGGCATCCCGGCGGACCGATATTCCGGCCTTTTATATGGACTGGTTCATGCAGCAGATCCGCCAGGGATATTTTGAGGTCCAAAATCCCTATAATCAGAGAATTTCCCGTATTTCAAGCCTTCCGGAGGATGTCCACACCCTGGTATTCTGGTCAAAGAATTATGCTCGGTTTCTACATGGGGGATATGCGGATCAGTTGATTTCAGCCGGATACCGGCTTTTTTTCAACTTTACGGTCAATTCCGAATCCGGTCTGTTGGAGCCTCATGTTTCACCGCTGTCTGAACGCCTCAATCAGATGATCCAACTCGGCCGCCTAGTCGATCCCCGGTGTATCACCTGGCGATTCGATCCGATATGTGTTTATCGAAATGCCAATGGTGATGAAACCGACAATATGAATGATTTTCTCCGGATTGCCGATGTGGCAGCCTCGGCAGAAATCACCACATGCATCGTCAGTTTTCTGGATATTTATGCCAAGGTCAGGAAACGGGCCGATGCGGCCGGAATTCAGTTCATTGATCCATCCCCCGACCGGCAGATTGAAATTCTGACCGGTCTGGAGAACATTCTCGATACACGGCATATCCGTCTGTATACCTGCTGTGAAAAAGAGGTGCTGAACCTGATGCCCCGTGAATCCCGCATCCAAAAAAGTTCGTGCGTACCCAATCATCATTTGTTGGAGATATATGGCGGAAACATATCGCTTCAGGCGGATACCGGTCAACGCATCAAACAGGGATGCGGATGCCGGGTATCCACCGACATCGGTAGTTACCGGATTCATCCCTGTTATCACAACTGCCTGTTCTGCTATGCCAATCCGGCGCCATTATCCGGGATAAATGAATGAACATCGGTCCTATTCTGCTTAACTGCCCGACGATTATGGCGCCACTGGCCGGCATTACGGACCTGCCGTTTCGGCTGATGACGAAACGGGCCGGATGCGGTCTGGTCTGTTCCGAAATGATCAGCGCCAATGGCCTGATATACGGTTCGGCCAAAACCCGAAAAATGCTCGATACCACACCGGAGGAATACCCGCTTTCGGTTCAACTGTTTGGCGCCGATCCGGACCTGATGGCCCGGGCCGCGGTCATGGCAGCGGAATCGGGCGCAGCGATTCTTGATATCAATATGGGCTGTTCGGTCAAAAAAGTCATCAAAACCGGGGCCGGGGCCGCTCTGATGAAAGAACCCCAAAAAGCCCGGCGCCTGCTTGACGCAATCAGAAAAGCCATTACCATTCCCCTGACCCTTAAAATCAGAAGCGGCTGGGATTCCTCCGGAGACCAGGCCATAACCATCGCCAAAATCGCCCAGGATGTTGGCGTGGATGCCATTGCGGTTCACCCGCGAACCGCAGTTCAGGGATTTCGGGGAAAAGCGGACTGGGCCATCATTGCAGCAGTCAAACAGGCCGTTCATATTCCGGTCATTGGAAACGGGGATATCGTATCCACGGCGTCCGCGCTTCAGATGATGACCGAAACCGGCTGTGACGGGGTGATGGTCGGCCGCCATGCCATTGGAAATCCCTGGATATTTTCACAGATACGGGATGCACGGGACAACACGCCGGTTCAACCCGTGGATATGACGGCCCGGGTCGATATGATGCTGTCCTATCTTCATGAATCTGTGTTATACTGGGGCGAAGCACTTGCCTGCAGAATGATGCGCTCCAGGCTGGGCTGGTTTGTTCATGGCCTGCCTCACAGCGCGGGTTTTCGGGAGTCGATCCGCCATCTGGAAAGCGAAACCGAAGCCCGCGACCGGATTATGGATTATATGCAGTTGAAAGGATCACATTATGCCCGAACATCATGAATCTGATATTTCAAAACGAACCCGCGACATGAGTTCGTTTATTGTCATGGATGTGCTGGAAAAAGCCTGTGACATGGAATGCAAAGGTGACCACATCGTTCACCTGGAAGTGGGTGAACCCGACTTCGACACCCCGGACTGTATCAAGGAAGCCGCCTGCAAGGCCATCATGGACGGGTTTACCCATTATACCCACAGTCTGGGGCTTCTGGCGCTTCGGGAAGCCATCTGCGAATATTATTTTCATACATATCGGATCAATATCGATCCGGACCGGATCGTGGTGTCCTCCGGCACATCGCCTGCCATGTTCATGCTCTTTTCCACCCTGCTGGAGCCGGGTGATGAAGTCATCATATCGAATCCGCATTACGCCTGTTATCCCAATTTCATCCGGTTTGTGGACGGGGTTCCGGTCGAGGTTCCGGTGTATGAGGCCGATGGATTCCAGTATCGGACCGAGGCCATTCAGGAAAAAATATCGCCGCGGACCAAAGCCATTTTTATCAATTCGCCATCCAATCCGACCGGAAACCTGCTGACAGAAGACCGGATGGAAGAAATTGCCGGGTTGTCGCCCTATATCGTGTCGGATGAAATTTATCACGGCCTGGTGTATGCGGGTAAAGAGCATTCCATTCTGGAATTTACCGACCACGCTTTTGTATTGAACGGCTTTTCCAAGCTCTATGCCATGACCGGGCTGCGGCTGGGATATGTCATTGCGCCCAAAGCCTTTATCCGGCCGATTCAGAAGATTCATCAGAATTTTTTTATTTCCGCCAACGCCATGGTGCAGAAGGCCGGTATTGCTGCGCTGAAGCATGCGGGACCAGATGTTCTGCGGATGAAGGCGATTTATGATGAGAGACGGCGGTTCATGATCAAACGGCTTCGGGAAATGGGGCTTGGGATCACGGTCGAGCCCACGGGTGCATTCTATGTGTTTGCCAATGCATCCCATATTTCATCCGATTCCTACCAACTGGCCTTTGATATTTTGAAACACGCTCGGGTCGGGGTTGCACCGGGAATCGATTTTGGCTCGGGTGGTGAAGGGTATCTGCGGTTTTCCTACGCCAATTCCATCGAGAACATTGCCGAAGGCATGAACCGCCTGCAAACTTATCTTGCGATCAGAAACCCGGAAGGAATTCACCCCAAACCCTTATGAAAATCATTTCTGCCGAATTTATAAAAAGCGGGACCCAACCCCTTCACTATCCGGAGGGAGATCTGCCGGAAGTTGCATTCATCGGCCGGTCCAACGTGGGCAAATCATCCATGATCAACCGCCTGGTCAACCAAAAACATCTGGTCAAAACCAGCTCCACGCCAGGATGTACGCGTCTGATCAATTTTTTTGACATTAACGGCCGGTTCCGGTTTGTGGATCTGCCGGGATATGGTTTTGCCAGAATATCGATATCGGAAAAAAAAGCCTGGCGGATCATGATCGAAACCTATCTGTCCGGCCGAACCAACCTTCGATGCGTTGTGATGATCATCGACATCCGCCGGGACCCCGATGAAAAGGACCGGGTCATGAAAGACTGGCTCGATCAGTATGGTATTCCAATCATTCCGGTGTTGACCAAGGCGGACAAGCTGTCTTCCAACAACCGGCATCGTCAGACGAATCGAATCGCCGAAGCCCTTGGCTTTATTCGGGAAAATATCGTCGTGTTTTCGACCAAGACAGCAATGGGTGTTGATGCGGCATGGACTGCCATTTCAGCCCGGCTGGATCCGTCAGACACAACCAGGCCGGAAATGGGCGCCAATTGGGTGGAGGGGGAGAAAAATGAATCCACTTCCTGAATTCGAAGAAATGTTTCGCTGCGGATTTGTGACCATCATCGGTGCGCCCAATGTGGGGAAATCCACCCTGCTCAACCACCTGACGGGGCAGAAGATTTCCATCACATCCCGTAAACCCCAGACGACCCGAAACCGGATCACGGGCATCGTTCATCGGCCGCATTCCCAGTTGATTTTTCTGGATACGCCGGGAATTCATAAAGCCGATGGCAGGCTTCATGAGCGGATTGTCGGCCAGGCACTGGCCACCATCAGCAATGTGGATGCCATTCTTCTGGTCATTGATGCGTCCCGTCCCGACAGGGAATCCGAAACCATCATTCAGTCCGCCCTCAAACGGCAGAATCTCCCGGCGGTTCTGGCCCTGAACAAAATTGATCTGATCAACAAGCCGGATTTGCTGTTGTTAATGGACCGATGGAAAAATCTGCACACATTCCGGGCCATCGTTCCCGTGTCCGCCCTCAAGGGAGAGCAGACCGGTTCGCTTCTCGATGAGCTGGAAGCCATCCTGCCCACAGGCCCGGCGCTGTTTCCGACAGACAGTATCACGGATGTCTCAATGCGGTTTCTGGCTGCCGAAATCATTCGGGAAAAAGTGTTCCGCTTTACCGGAGAGGAAATTCCCTATGCCGTGGCGGTGACCATCGAGTCTTATTCCGAAGAACCCCAAAAGCCGCTGACCCGGATTCATGCAACCATTCATGTGGAACGGGATTCCCAAAAAGGCATCATTATCGGCAAGGGTGGTGAACGGCTGAAACGAATCGGCGAAACCGCCCGGAAAGAAATCGAGGAACTGGTCGAAACCCCGGTTTTTTTAAAACTTTTTGTCCGGATTCAGAAAAACTGGAGTCGGGATTCAAAGGCACTGGATCGGTTCGGTTACGGATGATCGCTTCATTTCACCCCTGTATCGTTGCGGATGTCAATTTGCTTTGCGCCGGTCGAAAACCCGATCCGAATGATCTGGACGTCATCCAATCGGCAACCGCCGTGATTCTGCCACAGGGCTGCCGGCAGGATCTGTATGAAATGGCCAGAGGTCACTGTGCCCATGTTTTTCCCAATTATGATGCCCGATTCAGTCATACTGGAAAAATGGGCCAGATCCGGTTATTTCAGGAACAGGGCGTCTCTTTTCCCAAAACAGTTTTGTATTCAGATATCGAAACATTTTTCAAAGAAACCGATAATGGCCATATATTGCCATTCCACCCGCCCTTTGTGGTCAAACTGAACTGGGGCGGGGAAGGTGAAACCGTGTTTCTGATAGAAAACGTCGATGTGTGGATGCGCCAGCTTCAGGACATCAGGCGGTATGAAGTCGGTGGCCAGTCCGGATTCATGCTTCAGGCGTATATTCCATCTGATGGCAAAACCCTTCGGATAGCGGTGATCGGGCACAAGCTGATTTCTTACTGGCGGATTCAGCCAGATGGAAATAATTTTTTTTCCTGCATCGCCAAAGGCGCTGTCATCGACAAATGCGCATATCCCGAACTGCAGCGGCGGGCAACGGCAGCGGTTTGGGAATTGTGTCAAAAAACCAGAATCGATCTGGCTGGTTTCGATGTTATTTTTTCTTCGGATTCCAATGACCCGGAACCGCTTTTTCTGGAGATCAATTATTTTTTTGGCAGACAGGGACTTGGCGGATCCGAAGCCTATTATGCACTTCTGGTGGAGCAGGTCAATTTATGGATTCGAAATATAGGACTGATGGATGAAACCGTTTGCCTGTGATCTGGAGCTGGAGGACATCAACCGGGAACGCCGCAAAGCCCGGGAGCTTCGTGCTTCCCAGTGGTGGAAACGGCAATGCGACAAAGGAAAATGTGGCTACTGCGGCGCCGAAACACCGCCGGGTGAGCTGACCATGGATCATATCGTACCCATTGCCCGGGGTGGGAAAAGCACCAAAGGTAACGTGATTCCAGCCTGCAAAGCCTGCAACACGGCAAAGAAAAATTTTCTTCCCATCGAGGTCGACCCATGGGGAATTCGATAGGCGCCTTGCGATTTTCCCCAACCAGCCTTCGAAAACGGCTTGTTTTTTTTGTGTTGATTCCGGTTGTGGTGCTACTGACGGGCATGGGCTTTTCCGGTTTCTGGTATGCCAGGAACACACTGCTGACCGAGTGGGGGGATGCCGCGATTCTCAGACTTCAGCGGGCTGCCCATAATGTGGATATGCGGCTGGAAGCGCCTAAAAAATGGGTGGAGATGCTTCATGCCAATCCGGGCCAACCCGAATTACGCCTGCTTCAGGACATGATCATCAGCCGTCTGGCCGGTATGGACGGCGTGATGGACGTGAACCTGAGCACACCGGAAGCCGGAAACATCAAATCTCAACCGTCACGATTTCCTGACCATGGGGCAGGCATGATCCGTTCGAATTCCACTGCTCATGGCAGCGGGCATGGAAGCCCTACAGGCTTGGTGAATGTATCCCCGCCCCAGTATCACGCCGAATCCCAAAGCGATGCCGTCACGCTGGTATCCAATCTGATTGATTCAACGGGTCAACCGGTTGGCAGGCTGGATGTGATCATCCGGTTTGACTATGTGATTGAAACCGTCAAAAGCTCGGGATGGTGGCAAAGTCATAAGGCGTTTCTGGTGGATGAATCCGGCCGGATTCTGGCCGCAACCAACCCGGTAAAACAGCAGGTTTTGGGGGATACCGGAGATGATCTGGAATTGCGTGTCCTGAAATCCATCGGTGAAACATCCTATGGTATTGTTTTTGGAAACGGGTTTCCGGTTTCCGAGATCTGTGGGTTTTACCGGTTGGCCGAAGCGCCCTGGTATCTGGTAACATTTGCCCCGGGGCGACCATTCCATCGAACCCGCATTGCTGCACAGCATACACCGAACCTGCCCGTTTTCAAGAAACCGGAATGTGTCCCCGCCGCACAGGGTGCAGCAGGGTTGTTCCGGAATGGTTTTTTCACCAAAAAGGGACTGGCCCAGCGCCATGGCCATCTGCCGGTTGGCTTCGTTGAAAAAGACCTCTCCGGGGAGTGCACCGAACACGAGCCGGGTCTGTTTGATATCGGTTTTCAGAAATGTCAGAAAACTTTGAATATCCAGAAGGGTTCGGCCTTCCTTGCCCGGAATACCGGCGATACCGACGCCGATCGACGGTTTGCCCCACAGGCGGTCGATATGGGCGGAAAAGGCCAGTCCCCTGTCCTGAAACAGCTTCAGCACCGCGCTGGCCCCCAGAAGATAGGTGGGCGCGGCCACAATGATGGCATCGGCTTCCAGAATCGGGTCCAGAATTTTATTCAGGTCATCGTCGATCACGCAGCGCTCTTTGTCAAACAGACACCGGTAACAGGCTTTGCATGGCTTGATGTCAAAATCCTGAAGCCGGACAAGCTGCACGTCATGGGGTTCCGGCACATGGCGGGTCATTTCCTTGACCATGAGTTCGCAGTTGCCCAGTTTTCTGGGCGAGGCAATGATGCCGAGGATATGTTTCATTCCATCACCTGTTTAAACCATCGGTTATGTCGATTCAAAATATTCACGTGGATATGATCGGACATCCCTCTTTCTGCCGAATTCCGGCAACCCGATATCACGCACCCATTGCGGCGGCACTGTGGCGGGCGGATGAAAGGGCTCTTTTAGATAGCTGAGGATATTCCGGAGAAAGGAAACCGTGCCGAACAATCGGGCATTCGCCTGATAAATCGCCAGCCGTTTCAACGCGCGATGGGATGCATAACCATATTCGGGCAAGGCTTGATGAAGGGTCAGGGCCATTTTTAACAGATCGATCAAATCTTCCGGATTTCTGTTGGAGTTGCGCCGCATATCGGACCATATCCGGTGAATACGGGGCGGGAAGAATGCAATTTCATAGGCGGCCTGAAGTTTATCCCGTGCATTCACGATGTCGGCCTCCACAGATGCATATCCATTTTGAGTGATTCCAGATTTTCAAGCACAAGAATGTCCGTTTGAAACGGATCAGGCAGTTCAGATACGGCCTTTCGTATCTGATTAAAATTCAATTGATGCTGAAAGCACAGGAAGTGGATATCACTTTGATCGGTTTCATCATAGCGAATCAATTTACTGGCAACCAGTCTGGCAGGCGCGGCGGTTTGAACGATCAGATTTTTTCCCTGCCAGAGAATCATATCCGTTTCCGGATTCGGTTTCGGCAGACAAAGCCGCAGGGGGCCGACCCACTCGATATGTTCGCCTGCGTAATCGGCAGAAGGATTAACCGGGATTCCGGCAGACAGGCAGGCCTGACAGAAATCGGAATAATCCACTTCCGAGTATGGCGCAGCCACGTCAATATCCAGGCTGATGCGGGTTTCTTCTTCCAGCAGCATCAGCGCTGCACCGCCATAGATATACAGTTTGGCCGGTTTTTGGAGACTGGCGTCCAGTTTGGCAAGATATTGAAGCAAATCATCTTTATTCATCGATATTCCATCATTTTAATATATAGCTTTCAAGATGAAGATCTTGGGTGCGTTATCGGTCGGGGATGACCGACAGTTTTTCAAGGCGTCAGCCGCAAAGGGCCTATCCCTGCCGCCTTGCGAAATGAATTTTCTGAAGGTCTATAGTCCAAGTGCATGAAACAGCGATGTTGCATGATCCTGTAAATGCGTATGAATGATGGGCATCTCCGGCGCACGGGGATTATACGCATCGACGATGGCCCTGCAAAGCTGATCCATATCATCCCGGGTCACGGCATGAACGTATTCCAGAAAACAATCGGCCGGGTGCTTTGGCAGAAACGGAAGCGGTTCTTTTTTCCGCAGTCCGTCCATGAATCCGGCTACGGTAAAATCAATCACCGATGAATCCGCCCATATATAATCCCCGGTTCCATCCAGCCGGTCCAGCCGCGTTCGAATGGACAGGTTGCATAAAAACAGCATCATGGACAGAAAGACATTCTCAGGGCTGTCCATTTCCATATCCATCATGGAATGATACTGCCGGACCGTGATCAGCCGGACATCCACCTGATCCGCATCGGTTCGAACAATAAAATCCCCGGCCGCGTGATGCCATGGAAAAATCTGATTGCCGGTTTCCAGTTGGTAAAAACAGGTCAGGATTTCAGCGATCCGATGATATACCATACCCGACTGATGCGGGGAAAGCCACTGGTGACCCTGTTCAGGATCCCAAACCACAATGCCCGGCTTTCCATCAGAAGGATTTCGGGATATATGCCATTCATGAAATTCGTGAAGCCATTCGGCTGAAAATATCCACAGCGCCAGGCCATTGGTCAGCCTGATTTGTTTCAGATCGAAGACTTCCGGCAGAAATTGGCCACACCCAGTTTGGCTCAGGCGTTCCAGAAGCTTGAATTCGTTTTGTGCAGTCGCCATTCCCGGCTTTGACAGGGCCACATTCACCAGAAAGGACACCGTCTTTCCCCTCAGATGAATATCGACCCGGCCCGGATGATAAAATTCCCCATGCTTGATCAGATGGATATCAATGGCATCGATATCCTGAAAGGACCGGGAGCCTTCAAACAGCCTGTTCAGCGCATGGTATAGCCGAATGCCGTCGTCCAGTACCAGAAAGGCTCGAACACCTGCAAAATAATCTCCATAGGTGATTGCGGTTTCTGAAGAACCGGCATCGGGCTGAAGCGGAAAGGCATCACACCACATGCCGGTTTCGGGCTGAATTTGCAGATCACGCTCTCCAATCCAGTAAGAAAAGCGGATTGAAGGTTCTTTCAGGCTATCCGGATCGGTCATCAGGATTTGGTCGTCTCACCGGATTTGAGCCGCTCTTTGACCGTCCGTAGCTCATCCAGAATTTCAGGTGCAACTTCATACCCCAGCTCGACGGCCCGATCCCCATGCAGAACTGCGGCCGCATCGTCGCCTTTTTCCAGATAGGCAATGGTCAAATTGTTATGGGCTACGGCAAAATCCGGCTCCAGTTTCAGGGCTTTCTGATTGGTTTCGATACATTTATCAATATCGCCTTTCATCAGATAGGCATTGGCCAGTGTGGTAAACGCCTGAATGAACCGGAAGTTGAAAAACGTGGCCCGCTCAAGCGCTGTAATCGCCTCATCGATATTACCTTTTTGCATATGAACAAAGCCGATATTCCCATAGCCTTCCGAGAAGCCGGGCCGGGCCTTGACCGCCTTCTGATTATAGGCCAGACACCCGTCCAGATCTCCCCGGTTCAGGCAGATGCCACCCAACTGCACATATGCCTCTGCCAGACCCGGACTGCATTCCAGCGCCTCGAAAAATTCTTTTTCGGCTTCGTCAAATTTTCGCTGTCCCAACAGGCCCACACCGAGATTGTAATGGGATGTGCCGCATTCCGGATTCGATGAAATGGCCATCCGTTGTTGTTCGATATACTCTTCCGCATTTTGTGCTTTTTGCATTGAATTGTCCTTTTGTCGTGAAAAAAAATCGTGGTTTGTCTGTCGCTTTATATTTATCGGTCGTTCATCCAAAATGACACGTACCGCTTTTCTTCTGACTCCTGAGTTCTGAGTTCTGCATTTTAACTGTAAATTCATTCCGGTTCACAGATCCGAATGACCACCAGCGTGATATCATCCAGCACCGGTTGACCGGCCCTGAATTCATGAATGGCCCCGATGATGGCATCCACAATCTGAATGGCCGAGGCCTGGTGGTTTTCCCGAATGACCTGATTCATCCGGAATTTGCCATACATCTCTCCATCGGGGCTTACGGTTTCCCATATGCCATCCGTCCCGATAACGATAATCTGGCCGGGCTTCCATCCCGTCCGGGAATAATCTTCATAAATCCAGTTTTCATCCAGGCCCAGAACCATTCCAATTCCGCCCAGTTCCTCAAACCGGTCTGTCTCAGGGTCATAAAGAACCGCCGGGTCATGACCGGCCCGGACCCAGAACAATTTCTGACGGGTGACATCCAGAATCATCAAAAACAATGTCATGAAAGCGCCGGATTCTGCCGTATCCATGCAAAGCAGATGATTG
>Ga0351853_1207_pt1 | contig 14456 bp, 10 predicted proteins | sample BONcelHFGM3001C8_FD_206799 | JGI IMG/M metagenome (GOLD analysis project Ga0351853, IMG submission 206799) | Enriched cells from coal bed in the Powder River Basin, Montana, United States - BONCAT cells FGM rep2 HSBNCT.FGM.300.1.C8 ... | reverse complement strand
GTTCGCGATACACGCCGACTTGACGCTTGCCGGACGGTGCATTGTCTGGCGGTGCTCACCGAAAGTGACAGCGTTACAAACAGATCCGAGCATGCCTCAAGCTGCGCTTTCCGGACGCAGCGGCCTGTTCACTGATCTCAACCGGAAGAACAGCCGTGAACTCCACTCGTGCTGACCGACTGTTTGTCCGCCAAGCTGCCGGACCATGAGATCCGAAAAACGCAGTTTCCGCCTCGGAGCAACGAAGCGACCGCCCCTCCATGCCACCCTGTGTGAAAAGAATGGCGACTACCCCACCTTGCAGAAGCTTAACACCCACTCAATAGAACCACACCATTGCACCCGCCGCGGTAATTCGAAATAATTGCCATCGAGATGTGCGGAAAATAGGTTCTGGGGGAGCGCATGTTCGTCATTTGGCTGCCTTCTGGCTACGGGACAAATTCCAGATCTGCCAGGTTACGCCGTGTGAGACGAACAGCCGCCCATTCTTGCAGAATGCATACGGCATGGTGACCGACATGCGAGGCCCACTCAGTGGAGGCTTGACCGATTGCGATGGACGTCCATCTGCACACGCCCTGGTTTTTAGGAGCACCTCTGTCAGGCAGCAAACAACCACCTGCATTGTACCCGATCAATGCGGTGAATGTGACTGCTGGTGAATCCGCATTTGCCCGCGAGAACTGGGACGCCCGTTCCCCGGAATCCGCTTGGAGAGAAATTCCTGGTCCGTGTGGTGGCACGAGGTTGCGTCAAGTCTCGAGAGACCTTCCTCAAATGGCACGCATCCAGAAACGACGAGTTTGCAAAACAGTTGCCCATCTGCTGGGAGAGAGTCGCGGTGTTCGCAGGTGAGCGATACGACCGACCATGTGACGGCGTCACCGGCGTCACCCGATCTTCATCAATGGGTCGTTCTTTGAAGCATCCGAGAAAACGGGTCACTTGATGGTACGCCACCGAGCGGAACGACCCAAGGTCAGCGACCCGGCCCGCGGGAGGCATAGATTTCAGCCAGCGCGCGATGGCCGGGTTCGCTGCAACGCATGGTTCTGCCATTTCGGAGCCCGAGTCATCAACCTGGGATTCCGGAGAAGAAGAACCAGAGCGATTGATTGCCGGATCATGACGGCGACATATCACCCAGCCAATAGCGCTGATAATTGCGTTGTGGCCGCCCAGGACTAACTCCCGATGGTCCAGACGAACGGGCCTCATTCTTTCGACTGCCGGATCGTCCGAAACCACACGACCAAGCCAGTGAGCCCGACCACACCGCCGACAAATTGCAGGAATCCTTGCGTTTGGTCATGGCTGATAAAGGAAGCACCAACCAGAACCAGGGCACCCGAGAGGACGACAATTGATGCACTGATACTCTTCATCGTCGCTTTGTCCTTAACAGGGAGTGCTACTGCAAGGCGTATGTTACGGCTGCCACACCCTGGCTTGGGCAAAGTCGCCAGCCCGCACAGAGGGCGCCACCTCGTAGTCCAAGGCGTGACGCGTGGCTACAACGTTTCAGCCGCTTGGCGGGTTGCCCCGGTGACACCCGGCAGGTGTCACACACGACCCGCCCGCCAAGTCGAATCACCCGTCGAGAACCCAGCCGTCACGGTACTTGCGGCTCAGCAGCTCATTCGCCGGACCGTTGTTTGTGACACGGCCTGCCTTGCTGTCGTACTGGAGCTTCTCGCCGACTCGATAGGCGATCAGGCCCAGCAGCATCTGTTCGATGGCGTCGCCGCTGTATTTGAAGTCGCAGGCACACTTCAAATCGCCTTTGCAGGCGTTGACCCATTGCTCCTGGAATCCGCCCATGGGAGGAATCTGCTCCGACTGCGGACGCGGCGTGTAATGGTCCAGGCTGCCGCCTTCTTTGAGCGGCAAGAGTTTATGGTTTGTGAAACCTGCCGCCAGCATAGCCTTGTCACCCACGAAAAGAGCACCGTGGCCGTTCTTGAAAGGATCCATTTCCTTTCTTGCCTTACCGTGAGCACCCTGATACCACGTGACCTTGATCGCTGGACGCCAATCGTTGGCGGGATGCTCGAAGGTCGCCGTCATATCGACGGGCGTTATGTCGGGATTGAAATCCTCGCCGAACGCTTCGGCCGTTGTGGGCAAGCTGGCGTCGATGGGGTACCAGGCCAGGTCCATCGTGTGGCTTCCCATATCGCCGATCTGACCGCCGCCGAAGTCCCAAAACATGTTCCATTTGAGACAGCCGCCGAAGTAGCCCGGGTTGTAAGGGTGCATGGGCGAGGGGCCGATCCACAGGTCGTAGTGCAGGTGGGCCGGAGGATCGCCGGCGGGCGGCAGGTAACTCGTATTGTAGCGCAACTCGCGATCGCCCCATGCATGGACATGCTGCAAGGTTCCCACGGCGCCGTCGAGAATCATCTCGCGGACGCGATCGAAGTTGGGGTGCGCGTGGCGTTGCGTCCCGACCTGCGTGGCCAGCTTGTCCTTCTTGGAAAGCCACTTCGCGCGAACCACGCGAGCCTCTTCCACAGTATTCGCCAGCGGCTTCTCGCAATACACGTGCATGTCGCGATTCAGGGCCCAATTGGCGATGAAGGCATGGGTATGGTCGGTCGTGCTGCAAACGACGGCGTCGATGCCTTTCTGCTGCAGGCACTTGCGCCAGTCGACGTAGTGTTTCGCGCCGGGGAACGTTTCGGCGGCCTTGGCAAGGTTCTGCTCGTCGACATCGCACAAGGCGACAACATTCTCGTTCTGGATGCTTTTGAAGTGGGCACGGGCCCTGCCCCATGCGCCGATCACGGCGATATTCAGTTTGTTGCTGGGTGGGTTGGGGCCGGCAAGTACGCCGCTGGGCAGGATCGTCAACCCGGCTCCGGCGGCCATCGTCGATTGAAGAAGCTTGCGCCGGGTGATCGTGGGGCGACCGGCGGCTGGTTTCCGTGAGGCGTTCATCAAGGGGGCTCCTTTTGGTGGATGCAAGACGCTGTTCTGAAAATGGGTCGTGGACATATCACAGGGCGGCAGGGCCGCCAGCCAATACGAGCTACCGCTCGGCTGGAATCGTCTGCTCCCGTTGGTCGCGAGTCTTTGTGAAAGACTTCACGATCTTTGAGGCTAGTGGGCGGCAGGGCCGCCAGCCAATACGAGCTACCGCTCGGCTGGAATCGTCTGCTCCCGTTGGTCGCGAGTCTTTGTGAAAGACTTCACGATCTTTGAGGCTAGTGTCACAGACGCCCTTCGCTCCACCAATCTAACCGGTCCGACGTCGGAGGGCAATTCTCCACGATCCCAATTTCCGGCGGGTTATGGCAAACGAGCGGAATCCGCCGTGGAAAGCCGGAATTTACCAACCGCTTCCTGTGACGACATAGGTTTTCAGTCGGGGGTGGAGCGTAGCGGAACCCCCGGAATTGAAGGCGTGCGGCCCATGCCGCGTAGCGGCATTGCAATCGCCGGATTGTGTGCGATCGTGTCGCCGCTACGCGGCTTTTCTTAATCTCCGCGTGCGACCGGGGGTTGCGCTGCGCTCCACCCCCGGCTATTCACATAGCGCCGCTACGCGGCGGATAGCGATTCACCTCCGACTATTCACTTCACCCCCGGCTATTCGATTTACACCAAACTTCCATCGGGTTGCCCCAGAACACACCTGCTTCTCAAGTCAACATACGCTTCAACCGGATGAACCTCCTTTATTCGTCTCCAGTCGAACCCGGGACGTGCCGTGTCGTCGTTTCTTTGGTGTGAAGGTGCTTGCTGGTTCCTTGGGGAGTCCACATGTTCCACAGCGGGTCGGCATGGTCGTCGAAGAATTTGTGCAACTGCTGCTGGAGCAGCGCCTGGGTCTGGGCATGATCCGGATTGCCGCACAGGTTGACCTTTTCAGCCGGATCGGCCGTGAGGTCGAACAGTTGCCACGGGCCGTCTGCGGCTCTTTCGATAAACTTCCAGCGCATTGTGCGGACCATTCGGGCGTCGGCGGCGTACTCGGCAAACACGACGTCGTCCCATTCGATCGACTCGCCGCGCAGCATGGGCGAAAAATCGCGCCCCGGTCCGCGCGGCTTGCCGGGAATCGATTCGGCAAGGCCGATCTGGCTGAGCAGCGACGGCAGAATGTCGTAGTTGGCCACGAGATGATCGACCGTCTTTCCGGCCCCTATCTTGCCCGGCTGTCGCACAATCAGCGGGATGTGCAGTGTCCAGTCGTAGACGGTTCGCGGGCGCGTGTGATCGCCCATCCCCCAGAATCCGCCCTGTCCGGCTGCCATCCCCTGGTCGGCCGTGAAGAGAACCAGCGTGTTTTCGTCGAGTCCGAGCCGCTTGAGCGTCGCCAGCACTTCGCCCACGCCGTCGTCGACCAGGCTCACCTGCGAGGCGTAGTTCCGCATCGAGGCGGCATTGCCGATGTGTTCGCGATTGGCGCGAAGCCACGGATGCACGGGCTCGCGGGGAAACGACATCATCTCGTTGCCGGCGTAGGTCGCCGCGTGACGGTTCTTGGGCTCGCCCCGGATACAAGTGGTCAGGCCGTAGGGACCGTTGTAAGCCAGGTAGAGAAAGAACCGACGATCCTTGTTGCTCTCGATGAACTTGACCGCGTGTTCCGTCCAGAACGGCGTGATGTGCGACTCGATCCGCCGCTTCGTGCCCGTGTCGTCGATCACCTGGGTATCGTAGAACGAAGGCGTGTGCCCGCCATGCTTGACGACCCAATACCTGAAACCTTCCTGGCCCGGTTGATCGAACGGTCCCAGGTGCCACTTGCCCACAATCCCGCACAGGTAACCGGAGCGACCAAGGATTTCGGGGAGCGTATCGAATTCGTCGAGCGTGTCGTATTGGGCAGTCAGATAATTGTGCACGCCGTGCTGGGAAGGGATCAACCCGGAGAGCAATGTTGCCCGCGTCGGCGAGCAGACGGGATTGCTGGCAAGCGCGCCGGTAAACCGCACGCCCTCCGCCGCCATGCGGTCCATGTTCGGCGTCTTGATATCCGGATTTCCGTAGCAGCCCAACGACCACGCGCCCTGATTGTCGGTGACGATCAAGACCACGTTGGGCCGTTCCGAACTCGCTGGGCCCGCGTGCCCGGCAAAGGCAGTCGACAGGTTGACGACGGCAATCGCGGCCACGAGAGCGATTCGGGACCCGAAGGCGGAGATTGATTTGGGGGTCAGCATTGTTGCGGCTCTCCTTGCGATCCTTGGCACGAACCCACGTGCCGGACGTTGGTTCCGGCGGAACAAAGCCCCCAATTCGTCAGCCGTCGGGATGTTCGGCGGAGGCGTAGTGCTGTTGAGAGAGTTTATCAGGTCAGGCCGCTCGACGCACCATGCCGCCGAACACCATCGATACTGGCATGCGAGGGGAACAAGCCGGTGTTTCACCGGGTTCTGGTGCACATAGCTCAGCCGTGCAAGATATGATTTCTCGAACGTCAGTTGCGTGTCCCAGTAATTGTGCCACACACGCCGGCCGGGCGGTCGCGGCATACCTGGCGCGACGCCATTTCGGCTATGCTGCCGCGGACGTGGCCGCCGCGCTCGGGTATCGCGGGCACGGTGGCGTGCAGAGCGCGGTTGCGCGAGTCGAGGGAGGGAGCGACATACTCCAGAAGACGGTGGAGGAACCGGTGAGAGAACTTGGCTAACGAGTAACGGGGCTCTGACGCCAAGTATAACTTAGACCTGGCCCGTTTAATTGCCCTTGTATTCGCATAGAAGACATTGTTGCGAGTGGCTTTGTGGTGGGAGAGGGGTCAGAGTCGCGTCGTCCAGGCCGCCCGCGGAAGTGAGTGGCTTCCGGTGTGTTTCCAAGGTGCAGGGGCAGCGGGCGCGATGTCCGGAGAAATGGAATCCCTGTGCGGTTTCTTTAGCACTGCCAACAAGTAGGCAGTGGCACACCTCGTGCAGGGGCAATCAGGGGTGGCCGGCCGGTAACGCGATCTTTGTGCGGCTTCTTTCGCACTGCCGATAAGTAGGCAGTGGCACACCTCGTGCAGGGGCAATCAGGGGTGGCCGGCCGGTAACGCGATCTTTGTGCGGCTTCTTTCGCACTGCCGATAAGAAGGCAGTTTCGGCTATGCTGCTGCAGCTTGTCGAACCCTTTCGGGGTACGGGATTTTGTGTGGGGCTTCCCAGCGTGCGTTTCGCGGCGATGGGCTGCGGAATGCAACGCCTTCGGCGCAGGCGGCTGCTAGCTCAGCGGGTACCCGCAGGCCTCCAGCAAACATTTCTGGACGAGCAATTCGTGCTGGAGCGGGTACGGATTCTCTCTCTCACCGCGGATGATTTGCGCCAGTTCGATCAGTTGCAAGTCGTATCGCCCCGGCGGCTGCGGGAAGCTGACTTCCTGGTAACCCTTCTTGTAAGAATCGCGATCCTGCGACAGGGCGAGCCGGAGCGTGAGGGGTTGTGGGGGGCTGACGTCGAATGTCTCCAGCGGGCGGATGTCAACCGTTCCCTCGTCGCCGCAGACGACCAGTTGCCGCCGCTTGTATCCTTCGACCTCGAGCGATGCGGTACGGATCGTGACGGTTGTCTTGGGATACTCGAACACGGTCAGCCCGTTGTCGCACATTTCCACGCCCACATCCGACCGCGTTTGCCGCCGGTAAGAAGTGATGCGGTCGGGGCGTCCCATGAGGCCCACCACCAGGTCGATCATGTGGCAGGTATAGATGAACATCGTCCCACCCCGGAACTGGGAGAGGTATTTCCGGTAGCTGACCGGGGAGTGTTTGCTCATGACGCAGTGGATCTCGAAGACCTGGCCGAGCCAGCCCTCGCGAACCGCCCGCCGGCAGAACTGCACGGCGGGATTGTTGCGGTACATGTAACCCAGTTGCACGGTCAGATTGCGCCGCCCGGCCTCGTCGAGCACCTGCTTGAATTTGCTGAACGATTCTCCCCCCGGCTTGTCCAGGTGGATGTGCATGCCGGCGTCGATCGAGCGGCCGGCGATGTCCATCAGGTGGTCGTCGTCGGAATCGACCTCCACGGCCACGGCCTGCATGCCCCCGGTGTTGAACAACTGCTCTTCGGTCATCCATGTCAGGCCCTGATAGGCCGGGTTCTTCTCGTGTCGCTTGCGAAGTTCGGGATCCGGCTCAACGATGCCGACGACTTCGTAGCGGTCGCTCAGTTTCCGAAACGTGCTCATCTTGCCCGCGGCATGCTCGTGCCCCGTGCCGATCTGGCCGATCTTGATCCGCGGCTTGGGAGGGGCGTCGGCTGTTGCAGTCGATTCCAGCCACGGCTTGGCGGCGAAGGCTGCGCCTGCGCCGATGGCGGCGCTCAGCAGATGACGGCGATCAAACGTATCCATAGCGTACTCCTGTCTTTCTTACACCCGCTCCGGCACCACAAAGGGACCGCGGTACGGCCGGCTGAGCAAATCGTTCGCCTCCGGCGCTGCGACAAACTTCTCGGCCTGGACGTCGAACGACAACGTGCGTCCCAGGCGGCAGGTGGAGCGGGCCAGGTCCAACCGGGCGGTGTCGACGAGGTGGCGTTTCATTTCCTCGAACGATTCGCGGAACATTGTATCGCCGTCAAAGGTCTTCGTCAGCCGGTCGAAGGGGACGTCTTCGCCAAGGCGGTAGGAGATGTTGCCCAAGTGGACCAGGAGCGAGGTTCGATGCCCTTCGAGGATTTCGGCGGCAAGGTCTTCACGTTTCCGGCTGCGAACGCAGTCGATGAAGTTCTGCATGTGACGCGGGCCCTGCTCTGGGGCTCCGGGGGGCGGAACATTCTCGATCGGCACGCCGTCGCTCTTGCCTTTGGCGAAGAACTTGCCGTCTCGAATCACGCCTTCGTCGGTATAGTACTCGCTGGTAATCTTCCATTGGTTTTCTTCGACCAGGCCGCGAGCCTCATGCAACAGTTTGACCTCACCACAGTCGATCATGGTCAGGTGGGTATTGGGAGTCTGGCCCTGATCCTCATATCCGAAGCGACCACCCAAGCTGACGACGCTCTTGGGGACCGCCCCTTCGGGCATGGCCCAGCGGCAGACGTCCAGATCGTGCGATCCCAGATTTCCGATCTCGCCGTTGCCGAAGTCCCACATCCAGTGCCAGTTGTAGTGCACGAGATTCGTGCGGAACGGCTGCTCGGGCGCCGGGCCCAGCCAGAGATTGAAGTCCAGTTCGCGGGGCGGCTCCTGCGGGTCCTTGATGCCGATGCTCTGTCGCGACCGACTGTCAAAAGCGCAAGCGACCAGCAGCTTGCCGTACTTCCCGCTTCGAATGTCGCCGGTCAACTGAATCCACTGCGGATCGCTGCGCCGCTGCGTGCCGTGCTGGACGATGCGGTCGTAGTTTCTTGCCGCCTCGACCAGCTTTCGGCCCTCGAAGATGGTGTGGCTGCAGGGCTTCTCGACGTACACGTCCTTGCCTGCCTGGCACGCCCAGACGGCCATGAGCGTGTGCCAATGGTTGGGCGTGACGATGGAAACGGCGTCGAGATTCTTGTCGTCCAGGGCCCGGCGAATATCCTGGACGCAATCGGGGGTGTTTCCCGCCTTGTCTTTGACGATCTTCGTTCGGGAATTGAACAACCGGCTATCGGGATCGACGAGGCAGGCGATCTCGACATCTTTCATTTGGGCAAAGCCGGTCATGTGGGTTTGGCCTCGACCGTTGATGCCGGCGATGGCGATGCGAACACGATCGTTGGCCCCCAGCACGCGGCCCGAGGCTTTCGTGCCGGAAATGCCGAACGACGCGAGTGCGCTGCCAGCGAGGACACGTTTCAGGAAGTCGCGACGATTCTGGGATGACATGTGCTGCCTCGTTGGGAATGGTGGCGATCGATGAAGGTACGGAATGCCGTATGCGGATAGTCGGCGATAGTTCTGGTACGTTGCCGAGTGAGTACAATCAGACGCTTGGCACTGCCTGGCAAGCAAGTGGCACACGGCGTGGACTGGGCTAGACGACCTCCTCGACCACCCACGGCTTGCGGTACTCCCGTTTGAACAGTTTCATGGCCTCGGGGTCGTCGAGGATGTGCTGGGTCTTCGGGTCGATCTGCAGCGCGCGGCCGCCGAGCCGGCAACTGATGTTGGCATAGTGGACCAGGAGGATGCTGCGGTGACCTTCTTCGATGTCGGCATTGGGCCGTTGGCGAGTTTTCACCGACTCGACAAAATTCGCCTTGTGGTCCGGGTCGGGATAGCGGCCGTACATCTGGTCCTTGACCACCGGCTGCCGATCCTTGGTGCGGACGAAGACCTGCCAGCCGCCGCCCATACGGCCGACACACATCATGCCCTCCTCGCCGTAGAGCTCGATCCGAGTGCCGTTTTGAGGCCAATGGGGAAAAATGTCGCCGTTTCGAATCTCGGGGTCGCTCCTGAGCATGTAGGGAGTGAACTCGGTCTGCTCGTAGGTCATCAGCAAGTCGGGAAAGTCGAAGGTGGCCAACTGCGTGTCGGGCGTTTCGGCGTCGCCTTGCGTGAAGCGTTTGCCCATGCAGTAGACACTGCCGGGATAGTCGACGCCGCAGAGCCAGCGGGCCAGATCGATCTGGTGAATCCCCTGGTAGGACATCTGCCCGCCGGCGTAGTCCCACATTTTGCGCCAGCGGGTGTGGATGGCCTTGTTGTATTTGCGGGCGGGGGCCGGGCCGTTCCACATTTCCCAATCGAGCGTTTCCGGCGGGTCGGTGTCGGGCTCCCAGTGGAAGTTGGGCTCGTAGGTCTGCTCGAACACGCGGCAAAGGTGGATCTTGCCCAGCTTACCTTCTTCGAGGTACTGCTTGGCGGCCATATTGTAGGGGGCACTGCGGTTCTGCGTGCCGATCTGGACGATGCGGTCGTACTTTCGAGCGGCCTGGATCGCCTGACGGCCTTCCCAGGGATTGTGGTTCTGCGGTTTCTCGCAGTAGACGTCCTTGCCGGCCTGGCAGCAGAGGATCGTGGCCAGGGCGTGCCAGTGCGGCGTGGTGGCGATCACCGCGGCGTCGACGGAAGCGTCGCCGAGCATCTCGCGGAAGTCCTGGAGGCACTTGGGCTGCTTGCCCCCCTGGCGTGCGGCATAGTCCTTCGCTCGGGGCTCGTGCAACGCGCGATTCACGTCGCAAATATAGGCAATTTCGCAATCGCCGCGTTCGAGAAACCCCGTGGCCAGCGAGTGCCCTCGGCCTCCGCCGACGCCGATCATGGCCAGCACGAGCCGGTCATTGGCCGGAGTCGCCCGGGCCGACCGCGGATTGGCCAGAACGGTGACGCCGCCGGCCAGGCCGAGTGCCGCCGCTGGAGTACGCTGGAGGAAACCGCGCCGGTTGACTTCGGACATGGAATTACCGCCTTTCCATGAAATGAGTTGGTTATCCAGTTTCACTCCACAAGATACGCTGTCCGGTAGCGCCGCGCCAACACAAAAAATCCTGACAAAGCTTTACGTGAAAAGTGCAGCGCCGACCGTGGTCGTCCCGCGGCAGGTACCGTGCGCCGCACCCGCACGGCTCCCTGAATCGCACTTCATCAGAGGCTCTTCCGTCGCAACCAGAGAACGTCCCTGGCGGGTGACTTCCATGGTCGCCCTGCTGGACTCGGGTGTCCAATGGTGTGCTTGTCAGCGAGTATTAGACCTGTTAACCTGCTTCTGCCTGGTGAAACGGAGCCTGTTTTCTCTGGCCCGATGCCGCGCACACATACCACTGGAGACAGATCATGGGGACAGAGAAACACATCACGAGGCGGCGAATGCTCCGAGTTGCGACGACTGCCGCGTCCGGCGCCATCGCCACCCCTTTCCTGCGAAACCGGTCGCTCGGTGCGAGCCTGCTTGCCGACACGGGTGCTGCACCGGATCCCAGGATTCAGGGTCCGTTTCTGATTCTGTCGACGCCCTTCACCGCATCCGGCGCCGTGGACTTCGATGCCCTCGCCCGGCAGGCCTGCTACATGGACTGGTGCGGCTGTCCGGGCATGATCTGGCCCCAGTCGGGCGACAGCGTCGATCTGCTCACGATGGACGAGAAGCTCCAGGGAATGGAGGTACTAGCCAAGACGGCAGGCAATCTGCATACCACCGCGTTGTGTCTTGGCGTGCAGGGAAAAGACACTGACGAGATGCTCGTCTATGCCAAACATGCCGAGAAGTTGGCCCCGGCGGCCTTGATTTCGCGACCGCCGGACTCGGGCAAGACAGAAGACGACATGCGCGAGTATTGGCGAGCTCTCGCCTCGGTCACGAAGCGGCCTGTATTTCACCAGACCACGGGCGGCACGACGTACAAGGGACCGGTTCCCTCGACGCAACTCCTGATTGAACTGGCCGAAGAGTTTGCCAATTTCGGCTACGTGAAGGAGGAGGCCGGTTCCGTCATCGCTCGGATGCAGGCCTTGGTGGTTGCGAAGCCGCCGATCCGGCGGGTATTCGGTGCCCGCGGCGGATTCGGTTGGCTCTACGAGTTACGGCTCGGGGCGGAAGGCCTGATCACCGAGCGAGCCATCTATGCCGACGTCCTGACGCGCATCTGGGAGTTGCACAAGAGCGGCTCGGATCCCGCCGCCCTCCGCGACGCGTACAGCAAGTTCCTCCTCATGATCAACCTCGCCAGGACGCATCCCGGCGATTTGCGCGGCTACCAGTTGTACCTCTGGAAGAAGCGAGGCGTCTTCCGGACGATGGTCTCGCGTCAATATGGGCCGGGCAACTCTATCCCCGCGTCTCCCATTTTCTCGGAGCTGCAATTGACCGAGGACGAGATCGCCGAGATCGAGTATCGATTCGAGGCACTCAAGCCCTACCAGAAGCCGGGATCGCCAAGCTTCACTCCTGCCGTCCAGCGCGACGGGTCTTGAATCGTGGCGGGCGGCGTTTCATTGAGATCAGAGCGCTGTTAGTCATTAGTGGTTGACGCGACGAGTCCCTCTTGCTGGAATCTCCGCATGGCCAGACCTTTGCGGATCGAGTTTCCAGGGGCATTGTATCATGTGATGGGCAGTGCGACGTTTGTGGATCGCCTGGAGCGAACGGTCGGTCGCAGGCTCCGTCGTGGAAAACGAGGCCGTCCAACGAAATTACTCAAACGACCATAATCAGTTCGTGTCTGGAATCCGATCCATCGCCACGTCTATTCGCAACTCCAAAAGCGGTGATGAATCACCGCACTCCAAAAGGGCGATCGAATCGGCGCGAACTCGTCTTGCACCTTTAAGCGGTCTGTTTTGAAACGGTAGACCGTCTTTACCTGCGCCGGTGTTGCCGTGCGCTCGAACCATGCCGCCGAACAGCATCGATACTGGCATGCGAGGGGAACAAGCCGGTGTTTCACCGGGTTCTGGTGCACATAGCTCAGCCGTGCGAGTAACGGCGTTCTGACTCCAATTCCTGGCGGGCACGGGACCACCCGGACGAGCTAGTGGGACTCGGTGGACCGGGAGACAGGACCCCTGATAGGATGGAGGAGTCAGAAAACCATGCCCGTTTGAACCGCAACCGGTCGCGTTCGCACTTGGATCCATGCGGCTGCAGCAGGGATTCTCGCGCTGGCGTGTATGCGAAGGGAACCAGGATATGATTCGAAGAACAAGCCGGAATGAAATCACCGCGATTTGGGGAGCGTTGGTCTGCTTCTTGACGATAGCAGGCGACTTACGCGGCCAAGACCAGGCGCGAGCGATTCTCGCGAAGAGCCAGTTTGCCGGCGGCGTGGCCGTGCACGTTCACGGGGCCGACACCTCACTGTTGCAGTCAATCGGGCAAGAATGTCCGAATCTGCTTGGCTACTTGCTTGCGGCGCAGGAGACCGACGCCCGCAAGGCCCGCGAGGCGCTTGTGGCGGCTGGACTGCACGGCAAGATGCACGTCGGCGTGTGGCAATCGGGAACCCTGCCGCTGATCGACAACTTCGTCAACCTCTTGATCGTCGCGCGGGCGGACGCGGTATCTCGGGAGGAAGTGCTGCGCGTGCTTGCTCCAGAGGGAACCGCGTTTCTTGGTTCGGAGGTACTCGTCAAACCTCGCCCGGCAACGATCGACGACTGGCCGATGCAGTTGTACGACGCGTCGGGGAACGCCGTGTCGAAGGATAAGGCTCTCAAGCCGCCGCTTGCACACCTGCAATGGATCGGCGGGCCGCGGTGGTCGCGTCACCACGACAAGATGTCGAGCGTCTCCGCCTGCGTGAGCGGCGACGGTAAGGTGTTCTATATCTTCGACGAAGGGAGCACCTATTCGCCATATCTTCCGTGCCACTGGGCGCTGATCGCCCGCGATGCCTTCAACGGAGTGGTTCTGTGGAAGTGCCCGATCGACCGGTGGATCGGTAATCTGTACGGACTGAAGAGCGGTCCTGCAACGCTGCCTCGCCGGCTGGTCGTGGCCGGGAAGCGGGTGTGCGCCACGCTGGGCATCGAGGCGCCCGTGTCGGTGATGGATGCCGATACCGGCGAGATTCTGCAGACGCTTGCGGGCACGGAAGGCACGGAGGAAATCATCTATGAAGACGGGTTCCTCTACCTGGTGGCCGATACGAACGAGAAGAAGGATGAATTCGAGAACGGGCCGCGGATGAACTACTTCCGTAGCGAGTGGATCCAGCGGGAAAAGCACGTGCTGTGTTGCGACCTCGAGGAGGGGAAAGTGCTTTGGTCCCGGTCTTTCGATTGGGTCGCGCCGAGCACGCTGGCGACGTCGCGGGGGAAGGTCTATTTTTTTGACGGCCAGCAGGTGGTCGCTTTGAGCCGCGAGGACGGCAGCCTGTTGTGGAAATCGGCCGAGCTTCCCGTATGGAAGGAGATGGCCACGTTCTACGCGCCGAAGCTGGTGGTGGAAGGCGGGGTGGTGATGTTCGTGGGCGGCGAGGGCTACGTGCCGCACCGAGGGACTGCCGAAGGGCAGGTGGCCGGGCTGTCGACGGAGAACGGGAAAGTGCTCTGGTCGGCGAAACACCCCTCGGGCGGCTACCAATCGCCCAGCGACCTGCTGATGATCGACGGGAAGATGTGGGGGGCGAATGTCACCGCCGGATCCAAGCAAAGCCCGACAGGAACCGGCGAAATCCTGGCGCGCAACCCCGGATCGGGCAAGGAAGAGGTGTTGTTCAACGACATTCCCGCCTATTGGTTTCACCATCGCTGCTATCCGGCGAAGGCTACCGAAGACTACCTGATCATGAGCCGGACCGGCACGGAGTTTGTCAACATCAAGACCGGCGAGTGGACGCTGCATCACTGGGTGCGGGGGGCCTGCCTGTACGGTGTCATGCCCGCCAACGGCCTGCTGTACGCTCCGCAACATCCCTGCTCCTGTTATATCGGTGCGAAAATGTACGGGTTCACGGCGTTGGCGCCGGCCAATTCGTCGCAACGAGCCCTGCAGCCGACCGCCGACGAACAGCGATTGACCGTTGTGGGCGATGAAACGCCCGCGTTTCCGAGAGAACAGTCGCACGAGCAGGGCGAGTGGCCCACCTACCGGTGCGATCTTGCCCGTAGCGGACTTGTTG
>Ga0351853_1197_pt1 | contig 14508 bp, 15 predicted proteins | sample BONcelHFGM3001C8_FD_206799 | JGI IMG/M metagenome (GOLD analysis project Ga0351853, IMG submission 206799) | Enriched cells from coal bed in the Powder River Basin, Montana, United States - BONCAT cells FGM rep2 HSBNCT.FGM.300.1.C8 ... | reverse complement strand
GTCCAGCACGGTGATGGGCTTCATCAATTGCTCCCATACCCAAGCCTCGTCGGTGATGTCATACTTGTAGCCTTCGTCAAACCAGTCCTTGCCGGTACGGAATCCCTCCAGCCACTGGGCCACCGTCTTGGCCTGTGCCTGGGGAACGGGCAAAAGGGCGATTGCCAGCACGATGCAAACCAGCAGTGCAAGCAGCCGCAGATACGTGGTCGAAACCTTCATGGATAACCTCCTTGTCCTGCGCCCGCGGAACAAATACGCGGGTGTTGAGGGGAACGGGGTTGCGTTCAGGGCGGCCCGCCCCGGGTCAGTCGGCCTTGCGGCTGTCCTTCTCGCGCAGTTCCACACGGCGGATCTTGCCGCTGATGGTCTTGGGCAGCTCGGACACGTACTCGATGATGCGCGGGTATTTATATGGCGCGGTGATGTGCTTGACATGCTCCTGCAACTCCGTCTTGAGCGCTTCACTGGGTGCAAAGCCGGGCTTTAAAACGATGGTCGCCTTGACCACCTGCCCGCGCAGCTCGTCCGGTGCGGCGGTGATGGCCGTCTCCAGCACGGCTGGGTGCTCCAGCAGCGCGCTTTCCACCTCGAAGGGCCCGATGCGGTACCCACTGGACTTGATTACGTCGTCGGAGCGGCCCACGTACCAGTAAAGGCCCCACTCGTCGCGCCACGCGGTGTCGCCGGTGTGGTAGATGCCGTTGTCCCATACGGTTTTGGTCAGCTCCGGGTTTTGGAAATAGCCGCCGAACATGCCGATGGGCAGATCGTCCCCGGCGGTGCGTACCACGATCTCGCCCGTCACGCCCGCGGGGCACGAGTTGCCCTCCTCGTCGATGATGTCCACATCAAAGATGGGGCTGGGCTTGCCCATGCTGCCCCAGCAAACCTTCATGAAGGGAAACGTGGCCAGCGTGACCACCAGCTCGGTCTGCCCGAAGGCCTCCAGCAGGTTGATACTTGTGCGTTTGAGCCACTCGGCGGCCATATCGGGGTTGAGCGGCTCGCCCGCAACAGCGCAGTGTTTCAGGGCGGACAGGTCGTACTGGGCAAAGTCCTCCTGCAAGATGTAGCGGTACATCGTGGGCGGCGCGCAGAAACTGGTCACGCGGTGCTCGCACATCTTGCGCAGCACGTCTTTGGCCACAAAGCGCTCAAAGTCGAACACAAACACGGCACTGCCGGTGAGCCACTGGCCATACAGCTTGCCCCACACGCTCTTGGCCCAGCCCGTGTCGCTGATGGTGAAGTGCAGCCCGCCGTCGACACACTGCTGCCAGAACAGCGCCGTCACGATGTGCCCAAGGGGATAGAAAAAATCATGCGTGACCATCTTGGGCATACCCGTGGTGCCGCTGGTGAAGTACAGCAGCATAGTGTCGCGGTTGCTGGCGTAGCGGTCTCCCTCGGGCCTGTGCCACACGGGCGAAGCGGCTTTCAGGCCGTTTTCAAAGCCCGTGAAGCCCGGGCGCTCGCCGCGCAGCACCAGCAGTGTGGAAAAACCCGGGCACTTCTCGCGCGCGGCTTCGGCGGCCTTGAGCACCCCTTCGTCCCTATCGGTGATGATGGCGGCCTTGATGCCCGCCGCGTTCACACGGTATACAATGTCCTTTTCCGTCAACAGGTGCGTGGCGGGCACGGCGATGGCGCCGATCTTGTGCAGCGCCATGATGGCGGGCCAGAACTGCAAATGTCGGCGCAGGATCAGCATCACCTTGTCGCCCTTGCCGATGCCAAGGCCGGTTAGCAGGTTGGCGGCGCGGTCGCTGTCCTCTTTGAGCTGCCCGAAGGTATAACGCACGCTGGCGTCGGTTTCATCCGTCCATACCACGGCGGTACGATCCGGTTCCTCGGCGGCGATGCGATCCGCCACGTCGTAGGCAAAATTGAAGGTAGCGGGCCGCTTGAGGCGGAACCGCTTGTTAAAATCGTCATACGTGGCATAGGTGACGGGGCAATCCAGATAGTCCAGATATAGCGGCTTCATCATGCCTTTGCCCCCTCCTTGACCACCACGGCGATAAAGCGGCAATCGCCCTCCAGCGCGTACATCACATGCGGAAGCGAACTGTTGTAATAGATGCTGTCACCCGCCTGCAAATAGAGCTCGTTGCCGCCCAGTACGATTTTCAGCTTGCCGGTGAGCACGTAGTCAAACTCCTGCCCCTCGTGGCTGTGCGCCTGCTTCTCCGCGCCCGGCGCGTCCTGCGCCACGGTCACGATGAACGGCTCCGCCAGCTTACCCTGAAAATTGTAAGCAAGGTGATGGTACACATACTGCTCGCGGCGGTTGAACTGGAGCCCCTGCCCCGCACGCGTGAGCACATAACCGTGCAGTTTGGGGCTCTCGCCCGTCAGCAGGTCGCTGATGTCCACGCCCAGTGCCTCCGCAATGTTGAACAGGTGCGAAAAGCTGAAATCGCGCGTGCCGGTCTCGTAGGCTTCGTATTCCGACAGGCTGATGCCGGTCGTCTCCGCCACCTGAGCGGTGGTCAGGCCCGCGATATCGCGCAGGTCTTTAATTCGAAGGGCGATTAACCCAAGTTGCTCCGCATTGCCAGCCACCGTCGGTCGCCTCCTTTGATTTCGCAAGCCATCAGGCAAAGGTGTGGCTAGCATACCATGCAAAGCAAGGCGCTGTCAAGTTTTGCGGGGCGGGCGCATTGGCGCGCAAAAGGCGCGTGCCGCTTCCCGGCGACGGGTTTGCGGCGTTTCAACAACCCCGGCAAGGCCCGCCGCGCGGGGCGCTGCAACACCATGGCGCGTGCGCGTGAACCGCCCGACCGGCCTGCGCCCGCCCGTGCGCGCCACATTTTACAGACGACCTCGTTATGTAAAAATCACATGCACGCGCGCAAGGGCCGTGCCGCAGGCCCCGCGCACCCCTCCGCAGCTCATCGCACTTGCCTACCCTGTAAAACATGCTATAATGAGCGTTGACCATACAAGCGGAGGCGCAAGGGTGAGCGAGAAACAGAGATCCATCGTCGGCGGTATGACGGTGCTGGGCATCACAGGCCTTATATGTAAAATCGTCGCGGTACTCTACCGTATCCCGCTGGCGTGGCTCATCAGCGAACAGGGCATCGGCACGTTTCAGCTGGTGTTCCCCACCTATAATCTGCTGCTGACGCTCTCATCGGCGGGCCTGCCCGTCGCCATCAGCCGCATGGTGAGCTACAACCTGGCGCAGCACGACCCGCGCAACGCACAGCGCACGTTCCGCATGGCGCTGGTCGCGCTGACGATTCTAGGCGCGGTGGGTACGCTGCTGATGGTCGTGTTCAACCCGGCGCTGAGCGAGCGCGTGGGCGACCCTGAAACCAAAATGGGCTTTGTAGCCATCGCGCCCGCATTAGTGATCGTGTGCACCATGAGCGCGTTTCGCGGGCTCATGCAGGGGCAGCAGAACATGTTCCCCACGGCCATCAGCCAGCTGATCGAGCAGGTGGGCAAGGTGATCATCTCGCTGCCGCTGGCCTATCTGGGCTCGCGCGTGGGCGTGACTGACACAACGAAGATCAACATCGGCTATGCGGCGGCGGGCGCGCTGCTGGGCAACTCCATCGGCGAGGCGCTGGCGCTGTTCTACATGATCGTCGTCCACCGCAAAAACCGCCCCGTTCTGCTGCGCCGCCCGCAGAATGAGGATATCCCGCCCATCAGCCGGAAGGCGCTCATGGCGCGGCTGTTTTCCATGGCCATCCCCATCACGCTGGCCGCCTGCATCGTACCGCTGTCGGCGTTCATCGATTCCGGCATGGTGGTCAACAACCTGATGCACTCCGCGGGGTTTTTGCAGGAAGAGGCCCGCGCCATGTATGGCCGTTATTCCGGCTATGTGATCAACTACATCAACGTGCCCACGGCGTTTGCGCAGGCCATCTCCATGAGCCTGGTGCCCGCCATCTCCGCCGCCGTGGCCCGCGGGGACTGGAAAACCGTGCGCACGCAGAGCCATACGGGTATGCGCATGGCGTTTCTGATCGGCCTGCCAAGCTCCGTGGGCATGAGCATGTTAAGCCGCGAGTTGCTCACGTTCATGTACCGTTTCCAGAGCCCCGAAGCGCTGAACCAGACGGCGGAACTGCTGTCCATGTCCAGCTTCACCATCGTGCTGTTCACGGTGGTGCAGGCGACCAGCGGCATTTTGCAGGGCCTGCGCAAGCAACGCATCCCGATGTATACGCTGCTGTTGGGTGTAGCGCTGAAGATCATCATGAACTACAACCTCATCGGCATCCGCGAAATCAACATCTACGGCGCGCCGCTGGGCTCGCTGGTGTGCTACCTGGTCAGTATGTTGCCCAACCTGTACTATGTTCACAAATACGCGCGCCTGCCCTATGACCTCATGGGCCTGTTCATCAAGCCGGCGCTGGCCACGGCGGGCATGTGCGGCGTGATCTGGCTGCTGCGCGCGGCGCTGCCCTCCAGCCGCGTGATGACGGTGCTGCTGGTGCTGGCAGGCATCGTTGCCTTTGCGGGCTTTGCGCTGCTCACCCGCGCCATGACCATGGATGATCTCAAACCATTTACACGCCGTTTGCGGCGCAGGCACGCGCCCGTGCGCCATGACGACTGATGACATGAGGAGGGCCCGCCATGCACGGCATAACCGTGGTGACCATCTCTACGGGGGACGCTTCGCTGTTGACCCAGGCCGCGGTGGCCGCGCTGACCGACCCTGCGCGCACGCGCGTGCTGCGCACGGCGCGCCACCCCGTGGCTGCGTGGCTTGCGGCGCGGGGGCTTGCCTTTGCCTCGCTGGACGACCTCTACGAGCACAGCGAGGATTTTGACGCGCTGGCCGAGGCCGCTGTCAAGCGGCTGCTGGCGCTGGCCCATGACAGCGAAATGATATACGCCGTGCCTGACCCCGCCACCGACGCGACCCTCGCCGCCCTGCGCGGTGCCCTGCCACGGGGTATGAAGCTCGCGGTGCTGGCGGGCGTCAGCCATGCCGACCGCTGCCTAGCCATGATGGACGACGCGCCCGCGGGCGTGCGCCTGTACGCCGCCGAGGCCTTCCAAAGCGAGCGCGTCAGCCCATGCGAAGCGCTGCTGCTGACCGAACTGCACAGCCGCGCCTGCGCAGGTGCGTGCAAGCTGAAGCTCATGCGCCTGCTGCCAGAGGACGCGCCCGTCGCCTTCTTTACAGGCGATGCGAACGGCGCGCTTTCGCTGCGCACCGTTCCCCTCTATGCGCTGGACCGCCAGCCCGCCTACGACCACCTGACCGCCTGCTGCACACCCGCTCTACCCATGGCGCAGCGCAAGCGCTTTGACATGGACGACCTGGTGGCCGTGATGGCCCGCCTGCGCGCGCCGGATGGCTGCCCGTGGGACCGGGAGCAGACGCACGAAAGCCTGCTGACCTACTTGCTGGAGGAGTGCTACGAGTACATCGGCGCGGTGCGCGAGGCCGATGTAGACCACATGTACGACGAGTTGGGCGACGTGCTGCTGCAGGTGGTGTTCCACGCCGAGATCGCCCGCCAGCACGGCACGTTTGACATCGAGGACGTTACCACCGCTATTGTGCAGAAAATGGTAGAGCGCCACACGCACATCTTTGGCGCTGCCAAGGCGGACACCGCCGCGCAGGTGCTTAGCAACTGGGACGCCATCAAGCGCAGCCAGCGCGGCATCACCACGCACGCGCAGGCCATGGAGGACGTGTCCGGCGGCCTTTCCGCCACCATGCGCGCGGACAAGGTGCAGCGCAAGGCCGCCAAGGTGAAGTTCGACTTCCCCGACGCGCTCAGCGCGCTTGCCAAGGTGTACGAGGAGGCCGACGAGGTGCGCCAATGCCTTACGCAGGGCGAGGATCCGGAGATGGAGCTGGGCGACCTGCTGTTTGCCGCCGTCAACGTTTGCAGGCTGCTCAAGAAAAATCCAGATATTGCCTTATTCTCTTCGACCGACAAGTTTATCGACCGTTTCCGCAAAATGGAAAATTCCATCCGAAAGGCCGGAAAATCAATAGAACACTTGACTTTATCCGAAATGGATGTATACTGGGAAGCAGAAAAGCAAGCGCAGCCAACAAACGAGGGGTAAGTGACTGCTTTTCAGTGGTTTGCCCGAAATGTACCATGCTGCATGGTCCAATAACGAAGGAGGTTACTCTATGAACAAAGCTGAACTGACTGCTGCCATCGTAAAAAAGACTGCCTTCACCAAGAAAGACGCTGAGAAGGCCCTTGGCGCCGTTACCGAAGCGATCACCGAAGCGCTCGCCGCCGGTGAGAAGGTTCAGGTCGTCGGCTTCGGTTCCTTCGAGGTACGTAAACGCCCCGCACGCGTGGCCCGCAACCCCCGCACCGGCGAGCAGATCAAGATCGCCGCTTCCAAGGCGCCCGTGTTTAAGGCCGGCAAAGCCCTCAAGGACAGCGTCAACAAGTAAGCGCACCCACCGCGCGCCCTGTGTGTGCAGGGTTCTCAGGCAGCGGGCAGGCAACTGTCGGCTGCCTTTTTCATGCGCAAGAAGCACGTGTAGGCGGCTGCGCGATGGGGTATGCTATGATTGCAAGTCCTTTATGCGTCATCGACCGCGAGCGATGTTGCACAATGGCTGGGAGCGGAGGCAAGGGCGCAACGTCATTACGTTAGGCCTTCGCGCCCAAGCCACGAGATGAACGCTCCGCGAAACGGATGTGTTCATGATGTGAGATCGTATGACGGGGTCGGTGCAAAACGAACCCATTGACGGGAGGGTACGAGGCATGAAACGAAGCATCAAAGTCTATATCGCGGCCAGCCTGGACAGCTACATCGCCACGGAGGAGGAAGGGCTGGACTGGCTCACGGGCGTGGCAGGCGAGGGTGACAACGGCTACGGCGCGTTTCTCCAAACGGTGGACACCGTGGTGATGGGCAGGCGCACGTATGAATGGATTCTGGCCCAAACGGGGCGTGAAGCCTTCCCCTACCTCGGAAAAACGTGCTACGTGCGCAGCGGCAGCGCGCCGCATACGGACGGGCTTGCCACCTTCACCAACGAAAGCGCGGACGCACTGGCCGCGCGGCTGCGCGCGACGGAGGGCGGCGACATCTGGCTGGTGGGCGGCGGGCGGATGCTGGACGATTTTATCAGGCGGCGGTTGATCGACGCGTGGATTGTGACCGTCGCGCCCGCAATATTGGGCGGGGGCATCCCGCTGTTTCGCGCAGCGGGCGTGCCCGCGGCGCTAACGCTGACGGACGTGCGGCGGTACGGGCAGTTTGCGCAGCTTACCTATACCGCGGCACCGGCGGACACGGCTGCCACGCCAGCGCCCACGGCCTAGCAACACGCTGCGTATAGACGCCCAGAGGCCGCCCTCACGCCGTCGGGTGCAGTTGCACGCGTGAATTTCCACAGGTTGTTCCCACTTTGGACACAGTTTGTTTACATATTATGCAACAAACGGCCACTTCTCTTCGTCATAATACAGGAGAGGTGATCGTATGGCTAGGATACTTATCTACGGTACCGAGGAAAACATCACGCGCAAGCTGACACAGCTTTTCACACGGGAGCACTTTTCCGTTGCCGCCTGCAATGCGGCGGAGAAATTGCCCGCCGCCACCGCCGAAGCGACACTGGTGGTGCTGGATGCGCGGCTCAAATGGTCGGTTTGCCGTCCATTGTTCATTGATATCCAGGCTGCCGGGTATCCGGTGCTGTTTCTGACGGCGGACCGTGAAATGACCTCGCACCTGCGTGCGCTGTACCGCGGGCAGAGCGACGTGCTCATGTTGCCCTTCGCGCCGAAGGCCGCTGTGGCCAAGGCCTCGCTGCTCATGGGGCAAAACGAGCCCCTGCGCGAGCTGGCTATCGACCAGCGCGAGCGCGTGGCGCTGCTGGACGGCGAGCGCGTGGAACTGACTGCGCAGGAGTACGCGCTGCTGTTGGCCCTGATGGAAAACCCTGACACGCCCGTGAGTCGCGAGCAACTGCTGCGCAAGGCGTGGGGGTATCAGAGCATCGGCGAAACGCGCACGGTGGATGTTCATGTGCAGCGCCTGCGCAAGAAGCTGGGAGAAGAACGCATCGAGACCGTTTACAAATGCGGCTATCGGCTCAAGATGGCATAGCCGCGTCAGCCACGGAGCAGGCTGCCCGCGCGCCCACACTTCCCCGTATGGAAGCAAAGGCATCCCATGTCCACAATGGCAGCAGGGCCCCCGCCACATCATGTGTGGCGGGGGGCCCTGCTGTCTGCTGCCTGTTAAAAACACAACCATCTGGTAGCGGTGCTCGCCTCATTGCCGCTTCACGGCTGTTCGCTCGCTTACGAAAAGTGTTACGACATAAAGCTTTGAGACTCCGCCCCAAACCCCGCAAGGGGCATCGCTCCTTGACCCTTCATCGCTGCGGTGGGGGTTCATCGATAATCCGATGCCAGCAGGGCGTACGCTCAGCGGTACACACCCATGGCATAGAGCTCCTTTTCTTCTGGCACGTGGATCAGCACCGCTCGGCGTGGCCCATAGAACACATACATGCTGCCCGCCGCCGCCGCGTGCGCCCCGCCCTGCTCCAGCGCGGCCTTCATATCCGCCGCGCTGCCCGCGCCACCGCTGGCGATCACGGGAATGCGCACCGCCTCGGCCACACTGCGGATCAGCTTGAGGTCGTAGCCCTGCATGGCGCTGTCGCGGTCGATGCTGCCCAGCAGAATCTCGCCTGCGCCCGCGGCCTCGGCCCGGCGCGCCAGCTCGGCGGGCGTGCCCTCCACGGGGCGCGTGCCGCCGCAGGTCATGCAATGATAACGCCGCAGCACATCCTGCCGCACATCTATGGAGGCCACAATGCTCTGGGAGCCGAACAGCCCCGCCGCCGTTTCCAAAAGCGCGGGGTCGTTTTGCCACGCGGTGTTCAAAATCACCTTTTCAAAGCCGATATGAAACAGCCTGCGGATCTGCTCCACCGTGGTGATGCCGCCGCCGTAGCTCAGCGGCATGAACGCCTCGGTCGCGATCTCGGCCAGTAGGTCAAAATCCGGCCCCGCGCCATTCTTGCTGGCCTCGATGTCCAGCACGCACAGCTCGTCCACACATTTTTCGCTGAAAATCTTGACCGCGTTGATGGGGTCGCCCAAATACACGGGGTCGCGGAAGCGGCGGGTCTTGACCAAATTTCCCTCCGAGAGAAGCAGGCAGGGGATGAGCCGCGGGCGCTGGAACATGCTAGCACACCTCCGCGAAGTTTTGAAGCAACGCCATGCCAAAGCGGTGGCTCTTCTCGGGGTGGAACTGTGTGCCGCGCACGTTGCCGCGCCGCACCGCCGCAGCAAAGGGATAGCCGTAATCGCACAACATGAGCGCGTCGCCCCCGTCCTCGCACAGGGCGTGGTAGCTGTGCACAAAGTAATAACGGGGCGTATCTGTGATGCATCGCACGAACGGGTCTGCTTCGTCCGTGAGGGTTACGACGTCCCAGCCCATGTGCGGCACCTTGAGCGCGGGCTGATCGCTAAGGCGGAAGCGCACATTGCGAAAGGGGATGTAACCCAGCCCCGCCCGCGTGCCCTCCTCGCTGGAAAGCCCCAGCATCTGCATACCCAAACAGATGCCCAGCACGGGCTTGCCCTGCCGCACGGCCTCGTCCAGCGCGGCGCGCATTCCGCTGCCGTCCAAACGGTCCATCCCGTCGTCAAACGCGCCCACACCGGGCAAAATCAGCTTGGCGCAGGCGGCCAGCTCGTCTGCCGTGCGCACGATCCGGCTCTGCGCGCCCGCCTTTTTAAGCATGTTGCAAATGGAGCCCACATTGCCGATGCCATAGTCCAGAATGCCGATCAAGCCAAAGCACCCCTTTCCCTGCACGGTGGTTGCCCCGCGCGTTTTGCCGCGGCGCGGGCCCCGCTGCACGCCCGCCGCCGCAGGCGTAAAAATACGACAAAAGCGCGGACGCCCTTGTCGTTTCATACCATTTCCATTCATGAATGCGCCTGTGCGCGGGCCATGTTACACTGTGGCGATGCGCGAAAGCGTTACGCGGCTGCATTGAGCTTTCGCGGTGAAGCCATGTGTCAGCCGTGCCGAGCGATGGGGCACTCATGCGTTGAAGCAGTATGCAAAGCCATTTGCGCCCTGCGCGGGCGAGGCGGCGCGTCAGGCCAGCCGCTTGCCGAGCGTGAACACGTTGCGCCCGCTCTCGCGGGCGTAGGTCTGCCGGTCGGTCAGGCGGCGCACCATCATTACGCCCAGCCCGCCGATCTCGCGCTGCTCCGCGGGCAGCGTGGTATCCGGCGGCGGCAGAGCCAGCGGGTCAAAGGGGGCGCCGTCGTCCTCGAAGCGCAACACGATCTCGTCGCCCGCCAGCCGGAGCGTGAAGTCAACATCCGTCGCGCCCGAATGCAGCGCGATGTTCATGAACACTTCTTCCACGACGGTTTCCAGCGCCATGCGCACGCGAGGGGCGCAACCGGCTTCCCTCAGAAGAGCGGAAAGCGCTTCCATCGCCTGCGAAAGGCTTTCGGGTTTGGGCGCAATCTTCACCGCCAGCCCTCCAAACGGTCTACTCGATGGTCAGTATGTCCACAAAGCCGGACATCTCAAGCACTTCCATCACCATCTGGTCCACGTTGCGCACCACCATATCGCCCTGTCTGGCCATGGTCTTTTGCAGCGCCAGCAGCACGCGCAGGCCCGCGCTGGATACATAGTTGATCTTCGTAAAATCCAGCACCAGGTGGGTTATGCCCGTCAGGTCGGTAAGGGACTGTTCCAGATCCGGCGAGGTGATGGTATCCAGCCGCCCGTCCAGTGTTACGGTCAGCGTGGAGCCCGTCTGTTCCTTGGCGATGGTCATGGGGATCGCTCCTTTCCAAATACAAGCGCGGTTGCGGTTTAGCGGGTATCGGCCATGCGGCGGGGTTGCCCGTGCGGTATGGCCCCTAAGCGGGGCTGCCTGCGGCACGCCGGCCAGTCAGGGCTTTGCCGCCGCGTCCGGCAGTTTCTTGACCACAGTCAACTCCGCGTGTGAGGGCCGCGCGCACACGGTCACGTCATCGGCCATGCCGCGCAGTATGCTGGCCTCGACGTTTTTAAGCTCCGCGGGCGTATCGTCCTGCGCGGGCGCGTCGTAGCCCGTCAGCAGCGACAGCGGCACATAATAGCTGGACGCGCTCTCCGCGCTGTCGGTAAACAGGGGCACATACCCCGTGGCGTCGCTTAGAAACGCGTCCGAGAAAAATGCGCCAATGCGGGCAAACAGCCCCTTGGGTGGCTGGTTGCAGCGGCTTCTGGCAATCTCGGCCAGCCGGTCGCGTGCCGCGTCGCTGAGCACGCCTTGCAACCGCAAGTGGATTTCCATGTTCTGCTCAGTGGTTTCCACCCACAGCGTGGCGAAGGTTTCCTCCAGCACAAAGCGGATAGCGCTGATCAACTCTTCAGACAGGAGCCGCATCCGCGCGCCGAAATCGCCTGAGTAGCCGATGTAGCGAACCGTTTTTTCCACCATGTCCAGCGCTGGGCCCAGGTTATTTGCGTGAACCGCGATCACGTCCGATTGCATGGTATATCCCTCCGGTTCCCTGCCGCAATGTCGCGCAGCTGGCGGCCTTTTGCACAGAATACCACAAAAAGCGGCGTCTGCAAAGGGGCGGCTAGCGAATTTACCGGTTCAGGAAATGCCCGTTGCCCGTCATATAGGCGACCAGCGTGCGCGCCTCGTCGTAGACCGACACGCGGTAGAGGCACATGGTTCCGCCACGGCTGATTTCGCAGGCTTCGGCGTAGAGGCACGCGCCTTTTGCGGGCTTTAGGTATGTAATATCGGCGCTGCGGCTGACGGTCAGGCGGTCGCCCGCGTTGGCCGCTACGGAGAAAGCCGTGTCGCACAGCGTGAAGATCGCGCCGCCCTGCACGGTGCCGTTTGCGTTCATGTGCTCGCGCTTCAGCGGCATGCTGCATTTAGCCCCGTTAGCGCTCACCTCGTCGATCATGATGCCGCACAGTTCAGTGGCGAAGTAATCACGGGCAAACAGCGCACGCACCTGCGCCAGGTTCATGCGCCCTCCGGCAGGGCAAAGCGTTTGAGCACCGCGCCGCTGAAATCCTTGATTTCAAACACGCCCGCGTCCCAGTCCAGCATCATGTAGCTTTTGGGCTGGTCTTCCTTGGGCAAAGCAGCGGAACCGGGGTTGATATAGGTCAAGCCCTCGCTGGTTTCCACGGCGTGCACATGCGTGTGGCCGTGGATGAGCACGTCACCCGTGCGGTAGGGCGGGCGCGCGGCGAGGTTGAACAGGTGCCCGTGGGTCACAAACGCCTGCGCGCCGTTTTGAAGCGGCAGCAGCAGATAGTCCGCGCTGATGGGGAACTCCAGCACCGCTTGATCGATCTCCGCGTCGCAGTTGCCGCGCACGGCCAGCGGCTTGACGGGCATGGCATTGAACAGCGCCGCCACGCCCATGGGGTCGTGCCCTTCGGGCAGGGGGTTGCGAGGCCCGTGGTAGAGCAGGTCGCCCAGCAACAGCAGGCGGTCGGCCTGCTCGGCCTCCATGCGGGCCAGCACCGCCTCGGCGGCGGCGCGGGAGCCGTGCAGGTCGCTTGCGAACAGGTATTTCATACAAATCACCTCTTTGGTCGGTTTCAGGTCAGATGTCCAGCGTGAGCAGCACGGGGCAGTGGTCGCTGCCCATCACGCCGTCGTCGATATCTGCGCTTTGGATCTTTTCCTTGATGCGCTCGCTCACCAGAAAGTAATCAATGCGCCACCCGGTGTTCTTGGCGCGGCTGTTCATCATGTAGCTCCACCACGTATAGCGTTCGCGCGCGTCCGGGTACAGGTGGCGGAAGCTGTCCACAAACCCGCGGCCCAGCAGGCCGGTCATCTTCGCGCGTTCCTCGGGGGTGAAGCCCGCGTTGGCCACGTTGGTTTTGGGGTTTTTCAGGTCGATCTCCTGATGCGCCACGTTCAGGTCGCCGCAGACAATCACAGGCTTCTTGGTATCCAGCGCGGCCAGATAATCGCCAAAGGCGTCCTCCCACGTCATGCGGTAGGCAAGGCGCGCCAGCTCCCGCTGGCTGTTGGGCGTGTAGACGGTCACCAGATAGAAGTTTGGATACTCCAGCGCAATCACGCGGCCCTCGTGGTCGTGCTCCGTCACGCCCATGTCATAACGCACGGAGAGCGGCTCGTGTTTGGCGAAGACCGCCGTGCCGGAGTAGCCCTTTTTCTCTGCGCTGTTCCAATAGGCAAAATAGCCTTCGGGCTTGAACGCCGCCTGCTCGGGTTGCAGCTTGGTTTCCTGAATGCAGAAGAAGTCCGCGCCCTGCGCGTCAAAGTATTCCGGAAACCCCTTGCCCATGGCGGCGCGTAGGCCGTTTACGTTCCAAGAGATGAATTTCATGCGTTCGGCTCCTTTCGGCGGGGAAATGGTCATGCCCCTGCCTTCATTGTACCTGCGCGGGCGGGGTGCGAAACAGGCGCGCGGCTATAAAAGCCGCTTGAGCAGCGGCACGCGCTTAAGCAGCCACGCGATGGCAAACGCCACCGCAAACACGCCAATCTCCCAGATCAGCGCAGCCAGCAGCGGGTCGATCGCCTTGCTCATGGGCACAAAGAAGCGGTAGCGGCTTTCCGCGATCAGCAGATCCTGCAACAGATAGATACCAAACGCCGTGCCGCCTACCGCCGCCCAACGGCGTATGCCCGCCTCGCCGGCCGGGCGGCGCGCGAACGAGGCCTTTGCCCACAGCATGGCGGCCAGCGCGCCCGCCACCACGAATACCGACGGCGCGGTGCGCTCGTCCATGAACCAGTATTTCACGCCCGAAGCCACATGGCCGTACTCCAGATACGTAAGCCACACCGACGCGCCCAGTGCGGCAAGGATCGCCAGCAGGCACACAAGGCGGCTGATGCGCACGGCATGTGCCTGCACATAATGCCCCGCGAAAAACAGGCCCAGAAACACCGAGAACAGCGGCAGGTCGAAAAAATGCGGCAGCACGGCCTCCGGCACATAGTGCGTAAGCAGCGGCCACGCGGCGTATACGCCGAAGCTGACCGCCATAAAGTATTGCAGGTCGCGCTTGCCAAGCGCGGCAGCCAGGCGTTGCAACACCGGCAGCATGACCATCATGCCCAGATAGAAGTACAGATACCAGAACGCATCGGTGATGCGCCCGCTCCAGATGATCTTCAAAAAGGCGCCCGCGTCCAGCGCGCGGCTCCACGCCCAGCTGTCCTGCCAGATGCTGACGAGGTAATACCCGTAGGAGAACAAAATCAGCACCAGCAACACGCGCACGAAGCGCCAGAACGCCTGCCGGTAAGTATCGCGACGCGGCAGCAGGCACGCGCCCGACACCATCACAAACAGCGGAACGGCCACCTTGCTTGTGTAGTACCACGCAATGGACAGCCACCAGTCCGCATGGGCGGGCGTGAGCGCCTTGAACACAAGGCTGTTGGTGTGGTTGACAATCACCAGAAACGCGGCCAGTATGCGCAGAAAATCAAGGTAGGCATAGCGTGGTTTTGCGGCGGATACCGTCATGGGG
>Ga0351853_1206_pt1 | contig 14536 bp, 9 predicted proteins | sample BONcelHFGM3001C8_FD_206799 | JGI IMG/M metagenome (GOLD analysis project Ga0351853, IMG submission 206799) | Enriched cells from coal bed in the Powder River Basin, Montana, United States - BONCAT cells FGM rep2 HSBNCT.FGM.300.1.C8 ... | reverse complement strand
AGGTTACCAAACAACAACAAATGGAACTGGTTCTACGGCTGTTGGTACATTAAATGTTGCAGATGGTTCTTATTCATTTGTTAGTGGGTATAAATCGAGAGCGGCGGGCTTATCATCTCGTGCTATGGGAGATCAAGTGGTCGCACTTGGTGATTATTCAACTGCCATCGGCATAGGTGCAACGTCCACTGGTCAATTCTCTATGGCACTTGGAAGAATAGCGGAAGCAGATGGATTGTATTCTTTTGCTCTTGGACATTTTGTTCGGGCAGGGGCATTTGATAACACTACAGTAATTGGCGAAGGTGTGGATGCTTCCAATTTCTTAGTTAATAATACAGCTAAATCATTTATGGTTGGGTTCAATAGCACTGTTCCAACTCTCTTTGTTGGACCAGCTTCTGGAATTGGAACATACGGGAAGGTTGGCATTGCAAACCCCACACCTGCATTTACGCTTGATGTTGGAGGTGCCATCGCTGCAACTGGAACGCTTGTTTCAACGAGCGGATACATGAATTTTGGAAGCGTTTCCGGATCAGGCGGATATGGATTCCGTGACAACGCGGGCGTCATCGAACTCAAAAACTCCGCGGGCACTTGGGACCCGGTGGCAACAGGCACCGTGGGCAGCAGCTTTGTGAACGACACAGGCGACACCATGACCGGATCCCTTGTGATCAACGCATCCAGCGCCACGGGCACACTCGATGTTCAAAATTCCGGCAGCGGTCGCGCGGGCACATTCATCACATCCGGCGCAACCGCCGCTCTATATGTGGAAAACACGTCCGGAGTGGCCAACGGCATGGGCGTGGTCGCCATCAATAACGCCAGTGTCACGGGCGGCGGCCACGCGGGCAGCTTCACCAACACGGGCGCGGGCAATGACGAATCCACCATATATGCTTTCCATCCGGGCGCAACAGCCACGATTTACGCGGAAAACACCAATGCGAGCGGCTTTGGCGTGTACGGAGTCAACACCGGCAACGGCGTGGGCATATACGGCGTGAACGAAAACGACGGCCATGCGGGTTATTTCAAAAGCTCGGCACCGGCCATGGCAACAAGCACAGTGTATATCGAATCCACAAGCACCAGCCCCGACAGCGCCCTGCTGGGCGGCGACCACGCCGGCACCGCCGGCAACCTGATCAAAATGGGCAACGGCGCAAATCCCATGTTCGTGGTGGACCGCCTCGGCAGCGTGTACGCCAGCGGAACCCTGTACGCCAGCGACACCCTGGCTACGCAATACGTATCCTCAGCCAGCATCGCGGGCCAGACCGCATTCACTGCCACCGGCGGCAATGCCAACGGTATCTATATCAACAACCCCGGCACGCAGGGCGCTCCCGCCCAGTTCATTATCACCAGCGGCGGCAACAGCAATCCATCCGTCAAAGCCTCCAACGCGGGCCCGGGCCACGCCGGTTATTTCAAGACAATGGGACCATCCGCAACAGCCTCGGTTTACATCACCACATCATCCGTAACAGCCGGGGGCAAGGGCCTGGAAGTGGACCACACGGGCACGGGCGGCCCCGCAGCCCTGTTCACCAACTCAGACACCAATAACCAGAACGCCGTGGTGCAAATCAATACCGCGGCCATGCTCTCGGGCGGCCGCGGCCTGTATGTGCAGCACACAGGCAACCTGTCCAGTGAAGCCGCACGGTTTGAATCCACAGGCAACAACCTCGCCACGTCAACGGTTTCCATTTTCACGTCCTCGAACAACGCGGCCGGCATGGGCCTGTCCGTGCTCCAGTCGGGCCAGGGCAGTTATGCGGGCATGTTTAAAACCACGGACACAGGCCATTCCACGGCCACTCTGTTCGTAACCTCGGACTCGGATATCGTGGGCGGCCAGGGCCTGGTCGTGGAACACACAGGCGTGGGCGGCAGCGCAGCCATCCTCACCACAACCGACAACACATCGTCCAAGCCCGCTGTGAAAATTTCCTCCAATGCCGACAGCGGCTCGGCCTATGCCCTGCAAGTGACCAAATACGGCAACGATGCGCCGGCTATCCTCGCGGAAATCTCAAATAACGCCAATGCCACGGCCACGGTCTACGCCACTTCAAACAGCGCCAACGGCAACAGCGCCCTGTACGGCGGCAACCACTCCGGCAACGGCAAGCTCATGAGCCTCAGTTCCGCGGGCACGGAAAAATTCGTGGTCTTGAACAACGGCAAAATCGTAATCCCGGACACTAATGTGGCGGGGACAGCCACGATTGCCGGCGGCACTTCCTGCTTCACAGTGAACACGGGCGCGGTTTCCGGCGCGAGCATCATCATGCTCACACCCGCGGGCGGCACCGACACGTTCGGCGGCCTGCGCGTGACCAACAAGATAGCCGGGGTGAGTTTCGACGCCTGCACGCTCAGCGGCGCAAATGCGGGAGCAAACTATCCGTTCAACTATCTGATTATCAATTGATTCTTTATACAGACTTCAAAAGGCCCGGCGTTTTACGCCGGGCCTTTTTTATTGCAAATCACATTCAAAAAAAGCTTAACATCTTTTCGCCCTAATCGAATGCATATTCCGCGCCGCTGTAGGCCAGCACGGACAGGGCAAACCACAGGGACACGGATACGATCAGCGGATCCAGGGGCGCTTACAGGCCCGTGGCGATTGTCACCATGTGCGCCAGCACGATGATGACCATGGCGCCCAGCAGCCCGCTGTGGCCCACAACCCAGCCCGTGCGCAAAAACAGGATCACGCCGATGATGGTCAATAAAGTTTTCCTAAGAAGAGCGAAATATACTTCCAATCAGCGGCATTCCTCATTCTATGAAAATTGCATCATTCGCGATCATCTCGTGATTCCGGGCAGAAACCCGGAATCCAGGGAACAGGATGTCATGGGTGGATTTATGGGAAGGGGGAGGGCTTTCTCGGGGCGACACAGTGTGCGAAATAGCACTTCAGCCTCAAATGGAAATATTATGTGCTCCCGGTAGTAACAAAATTGGGGAATTGAGATCATCGGACGGAAAAAAACCGGGACCGCGACCGCCGGGTCAGTACACTTCTTCGTAGAGCCCGGCGCCGGCCATGATTTCCTTGACCGCCGCGATGTCCGCAGGCTTGGTGTACTCCACAGGGCCCCACACGTGCCTGCCTTTTTTGTTGATGTATCCGAAGCGCACACTGCCGTCCCTGGTGAACGTGGCCACACGCGCCAGGCCGCCAATGAAAACATCCGCAAAATCGAACTGCGGCTTGATTTTCACCTGCCCCTTGCGGTTGATATAGCCCCACTGGGCTTCTTCATTTTTCTGCTGCTCGGTTTTCATCTGCACCATGGCCAGGCCCTCGGAAAAATCCCCGGCCCGCTCATACCTGGGTTGAAGCACCAGGCGCCCCTTTTTGCTGATATAGCCCCACTTGTTGCCCACCTGCACTGCGGCCAGGCTCTGGTAGAAACTGCGCGCCCCGCGGAACTGCAGGGGAATCACGAAATTGCGCACGTCGTCGATATACCCCCACCGGCCGTCGCGCATGACCGCGGCCAGGCCCTCGGAAAAATTCATGGCCGCGCCGAACTGCGGGTTCACAATAAGCCGCCCCTTGCGGTTCACAAATCCGTAATCCCCCCCAAGGTTCACGCGCGCCAGCCCCTGGTAAAACGGTCCCACGGCATCATAATTCGACTCCACGGCAGATGCGGCGTCCCGGTTGATGTAACCCCACTTGCTGCCCGACACCGCCGGCGCCAGACCCTGCGAAAACAGGCCCACGGCCTTGTACTGGCACGGAATAACTTCTTTGCCATTCTTTGCCACATAGCCCCAGCGGACCTTGCCGCCGTCTGTCTTGCTCACCGCGGCCAGGCCATCGGAAAAATGCGCCGCATCCGCATACTGCGCCTTGATTGTCTCCTTGCCCTTTTTATTGATAAATCCATATTCGCCGCCCCTGCGCACCACGGCCCGCCCCTCGTAGAAATCTCCGCCCAAATCGAACTCCGGCTTGATCACCACTTTGCCTTTGCCATTGATATATCCCACCTTGCCGTTCTCCACCATGGGATACAATCCGCTGTCCTGGCGCACGCGGTCCGTGCGGTTGCGGCACGACGCCGCGCCCAACATCAGCACCAGCAGGATCGCGAGGACAAGCGGGGATATGTGTCGAATACGCATCAGGGCCTCCAGGGCTACCGCACGCGCACAACTCCGCACGGTTCAGTCTTGCCTGCATTTTATCTTTATTACAGATTCGATTCAACACAAGGCCGCGCCGCCCCGAACACGCATTTGCCGCCCCGGGCCGCTTTGGAGTATGATTGCCTTGAGAACCAAACCCGGGAGAAGCGGATTCTTTTGAAGCCCGTGCGCACATTATTCGTAACCCACGCCGCCGAATTCGGGGGCGCGGAACGCAGCCTGCTCGAAATCCTGCAGCACCTGGACCGCGCGCGCGTGCATCCCATGCTGTGCAGCCTGGCCCAGGGGCCCCTGGTGGACGCCGCACGCAGCGCGGGCGTGGCCGCGCACGTGATTCCCGCGCCCCCGGATGTGCTTGAGGCCACACGCGGCGACCTGGGCCTGAACCCGGCGCGCGCCGTGCAGGGCGTGCGCCGCGCCCTGGCCGCACAGCCCGTGGTGCGCGCCCTGGCCCGCCTGGCCGGGCAGGAACACGCCGCACTCATCTACACCAACTCGGCCAAAGCGCACATCCTGGGCGGCCTGGCCGGGCACCGCGCGCACATCCCCGCGCTGTGGCATGTGCGCGATTATCACGCCGCAAAACCAGCGCGCGCGTTTATCACCACCCTGGCGCGCTCCCTGGCGCGCACGGTGATCTGCAACTCATGGTTCACCGCAGCCCCGTTTCGCAATCACCCGGACTGCCGCGTGGTGTACAACGGGCTGGACCCGGACGCCGTGCGCGCCACAGGCGACCCCGCGGCCCTGCGCCGCGCGTTCACCCTGCCGGACAATGCCCTGATCGCGGGCACGGCCGGCCGCCTGGACCCGCTCAAAGACATTCCCACAATCATTCGCGCCGCCGCGCGCATCGCTCCCGAAATCCCGCACGCATGGTTTCTCATCGCCGGCGGCGCCCTGTATTATCGCGCATCCTATCTTGATGAACTGCGCGGCATGGCCCGCGCCGCAGGCGTGCAGGACCGCGTGATCTTCACAGGCCACCGCTCCGACATCTACGACCTTATCGCCCTGCTGCACGTGTATGTGCAGGCGTCCCGCGAGCCGGAATCCTTCGGCCGCAGCATCGTGGAAGCCATGCTGCTTGAAAAACCCGTGGCGGCCGCGGAACACGGCGGCCCCCTGGAAATCATCGAACCGGGCCGCACGGGCGTGTTCTTCCCCCCCGGGGACGACAAGGCGCTGGCGCGGGAGCTGTCATCTCTGTTCAGCGACCCAGGCCGGCGCGCGGCCATGGGCGCCGCCGGCCGGGCGCGCGCCCTGGAGCGCTTCACCCTGGACCGCGTTCTGCGTGATGTCACGGATATCCTTTGTGAACTTGGGAAATAATATGCGCGCGCCCCGCGGCGCGCACGGCCGCGCTATGCCATTCCGGTCACGGGCCCATGATTTTCAAAAACAGGTCCCGCGTCTGCTGCGCCAGCTTGCGCCAGGTGAATAATTCCATGGCCCGGGCGCGCCCCTTGGCGGACAGATCCCGAAGAAGCTCCGGATTGTCAATAAGGGACTGAAGGCAAGCCGCCAGAGCCTTGTGGTTCCGCTCCGGGAACACAAGCCCGGCATCCCCGATAACCTCCGGCACCGCGCCGGAATCCGAGCCCACCACCGGCAGGCCCATGCTGAACGCTTCGGCAATCACACGCCCGAACTGCTCCTTCCACGTGGGCGTGGTTTCCGAGGGAACAACGAGCGCGTCAAACTCTTTCATGACCCGCGGCACCCCGGCATGGGGCACGGGATCGAGAATCCGCACCCGGCCCGCCACGCCCAGCCCGGCCGCCTCTTTGAGCAGCGCATCGTGCGCCGGCCCCCCGCCCAGCATGTCCAGCCGCACCGGGCCGCGCACCAGGGCCAGTGCGCGCAGCAGCGTGAACACGCCCTTCGCCTCAATCAGCCGGCCCACATAACCCATCACGAAATCGCCGCCCGCATTCACAGCGCCGTGCTTGGTGTATGCAAACAATTCAGGGTTCAAGCCCATGGCCGCCACTTCGAACGGTCCGGCGAACCCCTTGGCGCGGACAACGTCCTGCACTCCTTCGCAGCACCCGAACCCGCCGGCCGCGGTGCGAAATGCAACCCGTTCAATCACGGAAAAAGGAAAGGGATACGTTTTCAAAATGTTTTGAGCCGATGCAAACACGAGATGCGCATTGGGCGCGGACATGCGCCGCAAAGCCATGGCCTGGGCCATGGCCAGCGACCACGGCTCTTCCTGCACACTGATGATGTCCGGCTTGAACCGCCGGATCATGGCGCCGAATTTTTCGACGTAAAACGTGGTGGCGTAATGCGAGGTGAGCAACGTGCGCGCCACCGTGATATCCTCGTGCGCTGATTCCTGTATCTCCCGGCGGTTGCCGCTCTCAATGCCCCATGCCGGACACAGCGCACGCACTTCCAGATCCGGAAATTTTTGGAGTTCATCAAGGAGCGCATGATTCGTGGGCTCCACAAGGCTGTGCTGCACGCGCAGAACGCGTATGCGCCGGGACATAGTGATCCGATTCTACGGCGCGGCGCGGCGTTTGTCAAAAACACGCGCCCCGCGCCGGAACGGATTCTTTTCCCCGCGCGTTTGCTGTACAATATGAAACCATGTGTGGAATTTGCGGCATCGTGAGCAGGGAACCAGGGCCGGACCGGGCCGCGGATGTGCGCGCCCAGTGCGCCACCATCCGCCACCGCGGACCCGACGACGAGGGCGTGTTCTCGGACGCGTGCGCGGCGCTTGGCATGCGCCGCCTGTCCATCATCGACCTGTCCACAGGCCGCCAGCCCATGGGCAACGAGGACGGCTCCGTGCAGGTGGTGTTCAACGGCGAAATATACAACTTTCAAACCCTGCGCGCAGACCTCGAAAAAAAGGGCCACACGTTCCACACACGCTCGGACACCGAAGTCATTCCCCACCTGTACGAGGAATTCGGGGAAAACTTCGTGGACCACCTCAACGGCATGTTCGGCATCGCCGTGTGGGACGCGGCCGCGCGCACCCTGTTGCTCACAAGGGACCGGATCGGCATCAAGCCGCTCTACTACGCGCCCCTGCCGGACCGCCTGGTGTTCGGCTCCGAAGCCAAAGCCGTGCTGGCCGCCCCGGGCGTGTCCCGCGCCATGGATCCGTTCGGGCTCAACCAGTACCTCACCTATGAATACATCCCGCCCCCGCGCAGCATATTCCGGGACATTAAAAAACTCGCGCCCGGCGAGCAGCTTATTTATAAAAACGGAACCGTGCGCGTGCGCCGCTACTGGGACCCGCCCGCGGACCCGCCCATGCGCATCTCCGAACACGAGGCCGCCGAGCAGTTGCGCGAACTGATTCTGGACGCCGTGCGCCTGCGCCTCATCGCAGACGTGCCCCTGGGCGTGTTCCTCAGCGGCGGCCTGGACTCCACCACCACCACGGCCTGCGCGGCCCGGTTCTCGCCCCACATTAAAAGTTTCTGCATCGGATTCGACGAGCCCAGCTTCGACGAATCCGCGCACGCGCGCCGCGCGGCCCAGGCCCTGGGCACCGACCACCACGAGGACTGCCTGTCCCTGAAAAAAGCGCTCGAGTTGCTGCCCGGCATTTTCGACCTCCTGGACGAGCCCCTGAGCGACCCCTCGCTTTTGCCCACGTACCTGCTCTCGCGCTTCACGCGCCGGCACGTGACCGTGTCCCTCAGCGGCGACGGCGGCGACGAGCTGTTCGCGGGCTACCCCACATACCAGGCGCACAAGCTGCACGGCCTGTACCGGCGCGTGCCCGCGCCCCTGCGCGCGGCGGGCCTGCGCGCCGCGCGCATGCTGCCCGCCTCCGAAAAAAACATGAATCTGCCTTTTAAAATCATAAAATTCGCCGAAGGCGCAGCCTACGATCCCATGGCGCGCCAATTCGTGTGGCTGGGCCCGATGGCTCCAAACGAGCGCAACGCCTTTCTCCACCCCGATTTCCTGAAAACGATCAAAAACCAGGACGTCTTCGAGCCGGCCCGGCAGGCGCTCGGACCCGTGCGGGAAAAATGGTCCGATGTGGACATCGCCATGTTTACGGATCTGCGATTCTACCTGGGCGAAAACCTTATGACCAAAGTGGACCGCACATCCATGATGCATTCTCTCGAGGCGCGCACCCCGCTTCTGGACCACCGCATCGTAGAATTCGCCTGGCGCCTGCCCACGCACTTCAAGCTCAATGGATTAAAGACCAAACACATTCTGCGCAAAGCCGCGGCCCCGCTCGTGCCCGATTTCGTGCTCAAGCGCGGTAAAAAAGGGTTCGGCATTCCACTCACAAAATGGATTAAAGACGATTTAAAAGAAATGTTTCGGGAAACACTTTCGCACAAAGCGCTTGCGGACCAGGGCCTGTTCAACCCGGATGCGGTGCAGCGCCTGCTGCAAGCACACTTGTCCGGGCGCGAGGACCAGCATAAAAAATTGTGGAACTTGTTCGTGTTCCACCAGTGGCAAAGCCGCTGGGCGTGACCCCGCAAACCCGGCCGATTCACTTCGATAAGCATTGCGTATTTGCGTTATTTAAGGTTGATGCCATTGACCTGTGCGAACTCGCGGATCCGGTCCTTGTGGGAATCCGGGAACTCGGGATCGCGCACCAGCTTGAGCAATCCAACCCGCCCTGCGGTTGGGCCCTGGAGGTGGAAAACACATATGGCGTCAAAAAGCCTTGCGGTCATATGCGAGGGATTCACCTCCAGCACTTTGTGCGCATGCGCCCTGGCGGCTTCAAAATCATTTGTACGCATCTTTTCATGAATGATGCCCATGTATATATAGATGAGCGCGCCGTTGCGCACCTCTTCGCGGGTCGCGGGATCCTCGACCAGCCTGTTCATGATGCGAAGCGCCCAGTCCTCCTTGCCCATTTTCCCGTGGCACAATGCGATATAGTATTTGACCCGCGAATCCTCGCGCAGTCCGTGTTTCTCCGCAAAGCGCAGGTGAAGCATAGCCTCTTCATACTGGGATTTTTCAAACTTGTCCCGGGCCAGGAACAGGTTTACATATTCAAAAATTCCCGGCGATTCTATTTTGGAAAAAAACTCGCTCAAATCATAAACCCGAACGCGGCGATCCTTCTCGCACGGATCCATGCGAAACCGGTTCCAGGGTGCGACATCGATGGGACCTTCTTTATACACAGCGCTGCGCATATAGATTTCCGTTTCCATGCGCAGCGGAAAAAACGTGGCGCACGGATCCTCCACTTCATAAACCGAACCACAGTGCTGCTGAATGAGATCCTGGGTTTCATCCCACTTCATTCCCGGAAAATGCTGGTGGTGATCCAAGACAATATACCGCAGCTTTTGCTGATAATGCAAATGGCAGACAAAACTGTAATCGCGCGGCGCCACGGGGCGTGAGTTACTATAAAGCAGCGTAAATGGGGCGGACGTGGTGGCGAAACCCTGATCGCCGCGCGCACGAATAAACTCCGCAGACAGGCGCATGGCCGACGTCAGGCTGCCGATGCGCCAGCAATACGCAAATCCGCGCACAAGAATCCACGCCAGCACGGGCAGGCCCAGCCACACCGGGACTTGCGCCAGGGCCAGGCCCGCGAACAAGCTGAACAGAGGCATCCAGAACACGCAGGCGCGCGCGGCTTTCTGGGGAACCACCACAAGCATGCCCAGGATTATCACTATCTGAACGCCCAGCATGAGCCCGGCGGGCGTGTGCCTCGCGAATGCCAAAACAATACCCGCAACCGCTGCGGCCAGAACTACAGCGCCCTCGGTGTGGCGCAGCAAATCCAGATAAAACCGCAGGTGATAAAATCGCGGCAGCGCCACGCCGAGTTCGTCTTCACTGTCACCTTCCGCACCCCGCCGAGCCAAAAATCCCTTGAGCAGAAACGAGACCATTTGGATCAGCTTCACACTATGAGGAACCAGATTGATTTTCGGGACCAGCCGCGCGCTGAGAATGAAAGGAATGTCGGATATCAGCACTGTGGCCGCGGCTGCGGCTGCGATAATCCCGATTGAAACCACGGGCGCCACGGCCCCGCCTCCCGAGGCAACGCCGTAAACGATCTCTCCCATTAAAAAAACAGGCGGGGGCAAAGCAATCCAGCCCGGATTGAACAGCACCGTGCCCGCCAGGAACACACCACACCCGGCCAGCAGGGCCACGGACGGCGCGCTCCACAGATACGCCGCGCCCCCGGCCCCCAGTCCGGCCTTATGCGCCAGGGAACACAGCAGCATCAGGGTAAAACACAGGCCCGTACCCGGCTCGGGCTCGGCCGACCGCGAGTGCATCACATGCATGCCGCTCACCGCCAGCACCGCGGCGCCCAGCACCCCGGCTTCGCTCCCTTGCAGCACGGTTCCCAATGCGCAAACCGCAACCAGTGCGGACATTCCGAATACCAGGGACGGTATCACTACGGCAAAATCCATTTGCCGGCTCAGGGCCACGCCCAGGCGCAACGCATACATATGCCACGGCTTGTAGTAAACGTAATCCTCGGTGACCTGCTCACGGTATTTTTTGTGCAGTTCGTCGCGGATATCCTTGTCCGTGCTGTGGCGCGCGGCCCACAATTCACTCCAGTTGCCGAACAAAAACCCGAATGTGCGAAACGCAACCCGCATTTCACGCACAAACGCAGCCTCGTCCCACAAAAACAGACCCTTTTGCCGCAGGCGCCGGGCGCGCAGCAACAGAGCCAGAGCAAAGACCAACATAAATACGGGGATTGGATACATGTTTAATATTTGCATTATTATGCATACCTATTCAATGGAACGAATGTGCCTGACAAAAATGCAGCACATTTTCTCCTGATAAAAATGTTAGTATATCACAACTGGAAACAACGCGGAAGACCGCGCACTCTGCACCCGAAACAGCACAGCGAGCCAATGCGCCGCGCACGGGCGGCACGTTGACAATACTTAAGGATTTGCCGAATAATTACTTCCTGACGCTGCTCCGGCCGCCATCACAGACACTTTTTGCCCGGCCGGATTTGTGACTCTTTTGTAAGGACCTCCGCTTCATGTTCGAATTCGGCAAAAACTGGAGAGCTTTTTCCCAGGCGGCCCTGGACCGGAACACCGTGCAAACAGCGCAGGAATCCGTGAGCGGTTTATTGGGCCGGCCGGATCTTGCCGGACTGTCTTTTCTGCACGTGGGTTCCGGGTCCGGCCTTTTCTCCATCGCCGCCGCCCGGCTCGGGGCCGGGCCCGTGACCGGGCTGGACATAGATCCCGAGTGCGTGGAAACAGCCCGCGCCAACAGCAACCGGTTCCCCGGACCGGGCGCGGCACCTCAGTTCCTGCAGATGTCCGTGCTCGATGAACAGGCAAATAAAACCCTGGCGCCCGCGGACATCGTTTACGCATGGGGATCCCTGCACCACACGGGCAGCATGCACCAGGCCATGGCCAATGCCGCGGGCCTGGTCAAACCCGGCGGCGCCCTGGTGCTCGCCATTTACAACCGCCACTGGTCATCCCCGGCCTGGAGCCTCATTAAAAAAACCTACAATGTGTCTCCACGCCTCATCAAACTGCTGATGATATACCTGTTCACAGGCGTGCTTTTCACTGCCAAAGCACTGGTAACACGCCGCAACCTCCTGCGCCAGCAGCGCGGCATGTACTTCTTTTATGACGTGATCAACTGGGTGGGCGGCTACCCTTATGAATACGCAACCACAAAGGAAATCACCCGGTACATAGAAGGCCTGGGATTCCGCACCGTCCGAACCGTTGCGCCGCAGGTGCCCACAGGCTGCAATGAATTCGTTTCCCAGAAAACCGGCGGCGCGGCTTGATCCGAACACAGCGAAACAGCCTGAAAGCATTGGCCGAAAAACGCTGGAAATCAATCGGGAAAAATGACAACAACACACGAATCCGCCATGAACTGGGAAACCCCGGACTGCGTGCATTGCGGCAGCTCGCAGAGGATTCCATTCGCAACGTCGTTTGACTACGAGATCCCTTCAGAACATACATTCACCATTGTTCAGTGCGGCGGCTGCGGTTTGTGCTACACATGCCCGCACCCGAGCATGGACCAGCTCATTGAACGGTTTTATCCAGACGCATACCATTGCTACCAGTATGCGGACTGTGCGCCCGGCTCCCTGCGCGGCCTGTCCCGGATATTTGACAACCGCACGAACGGGCCGCGCCGCAAACGCCTCAAGCGCCATTTCAAAGGCCGGAAAATCCGCCTCCTGGATGTGGGCTGCGGCGACGGGGGGTTGCTCAAGCACCTGGCCTGGCGCACGGACTGGGACCTCAAAGGCGTGGAACCCAATCCAGCGGTTGCCGAGGCCGTGCGGCGTTCGGGCATTGATGTGGACTGCGGCCTGCTCCATGACATGCATTACCCTGCGGAGCACTTCCACGCCGTGACGCTCACACACGTGATTGAACATGTTTCGGATCCGCCCGGGCTGCTTAAGGAAATCCACCGGATACTCAAGCCGGGCGGTATGCTTATTGTGGAAGTGCCAAACCTCCGCGCCATAGAACGCACACTGCTCGGCCCCTACTGGTGGGGCTACCACCTGCCGCGCCACCTGTTTCATTTCACACAGCACACCCTGGAAATGCTGTGCACATCAGCAGGGTTCCGGCGCGCGGGCCTGCGCTATGTGTTCACCATGGGCTCCATGGCATGGAATATCAGCATCCTGATGTCCCACGCCGCAGGCGGCCGTTTGCGCAAGGTCGCGCCATCCAACACCAACCCCCTGCTTCTGGCAGCCGTGGCCCCTTTGGAATGCCTGAACATTCTCCTGCGCCGGGGAAACCTGATGGAAATGGCTTTTGAGAAACCCGCGATACAGGGAGCAGCCAATGACGCATAACAGCGGCCCCCTGTTTCCCCGCGCTGATACGTCCCTGGAAATAGCCTTCCGGGAATTCGTGCGGGTGACCGCAGAATATTTCAAAGATGTATTCCCTCCGGGCGCTGACTGCGAACGGATCTGTCGCGAATTCATGAGCCTGGAAAGAGCCAGGGAGCAGTTAACCCTTGTAAACAACGCCATAGACGGCGGATTGCGCGGCAGGCGCGTACTGGAAATCGGTGCGGGCTGCGGCGCGCAGCTCATGAGCGCGGCCCGTGATTTCGGCGCGCACGCCGTGGGCGTCGAGCCCGGGGATGAGGAATTCCCCGCGAACATCAACCTGGGGCGCGCGTTCTTCGCCTCCATGGGCATGAGCCCCACCCTGGTGGATGCGCCGGGAGAATGCCTGCCCTTTGCAGACAATACGTTTGATGCTGTGTTTTCCTTCAATGTGCTGGAACACGTGAACGACCCGGCGCGCATGCTTTCCGAAGCCGTGCGCGTGCTCGCCCCCGGGGGCACGGCCTTTATTCTGGCCCCTAATTACGGATCCTTCTGGGAAGGGCATTACAGTATTCCCTGGATTCCGCACATGCCACGGCCCATGGCCCGTTTATTTGTCAAAATATTCCGGCGCTCCCCCAAATATGTGGACACCCTGAACTTTGTGACCGAGGGCCGCATGAAACGCTGGCTGCGCCCCCATGCGCACTGTATCCATATTGTTGATTGGGGATTCAATATATGGGCCGCACGCCTGCGCACAGCCGATTTTTCGGAATGGGCGGAATTGAGGCGCTTGAAGCGTATCGTACAATTAATCGGCCGCCTGGGCCTGGTTCCCATGGTCACGGCCCTGGGCAAACTCTTGCGCTGGCAAACACCTATTATCCTCGTGTTCAGAAAAAATAATTTGAACGGGCAAACTCCGTCTTAAAAAGAAGATGTGCGCAATAAATCGCCCAGACTCTCGGGCACACACCGCGAACATAGCCAGTGCGGCGAGCAGCCTCTTTTAAGACCCCGACGAAACGCTTTGGCCTTGTCACTGTTTAAGCCCGCCACGATATCCTCTTCAAACACATTGCTGAAACGCATGTCGATAGGGGCGAAACTGCAGCAGGGCCGCAGGTCGCCCTCCACGGATATGTATGCGCTGAACCAGGGTTTGGCGCAGCGCCGCAGCAGTTCGGGACGTTCCTGCTTACGGTATTGAACGGACAGGAAATCATCCAGATTCTGCAACAGGCGTCCCAGGTTGTTGGGCAGGCGCAGGTCCGCAGCGCGTGCGCGGGCCTGCTCCAGGGCCGCGCGCAGGGCGGCGTGGTCCACGCTTTGCGCCAGTTCCCCGTACAAATCCTCATCCATTTCAAACAGCAGTAAGGGTTGAAACAATACAGCGTCGAGTTCGATTTTTACAGCCAAATCCAGAAACGGGACGATTTCATCCAGATTGTGCTGCTGGATCACGAAGGTTCCGCGCACCTGCGGGTCAAGGCGCGCACCGCGCGC
>Ga0351853_1203_pt1 | contig 14746 bp, 3 predicted proteins | sample BONcelHFGM3001C8_FD_206799 | JGI IMG/M metagenome (GOLD analysis project Ga0351853, IMG submission 206799) | Enriched cells from coal bed in the Powder River Basin, Montana, United States - BONCAT cells FGM rep2 HSBNCT.FGM.300.1.C8 ... | reverse complement strand
CAAGCAGAATTGGATTCCATAAAACAAAAAATTTATAATCTTCCCTTCTATGAGGGCCTGCTTTTTAATAAAGAAACAAATGTAAATATGATGATGATCACCCTTGATCGTCAGGTTTTAAATACAAAAAACAGAATATCCCTGGTTCACACTATTAAAGATTCACTTGACACATACACGAGTGAATTCCAGATACCACTTCATTATTCAGGACTACCATACATTCGCACGATTACTTCGCAAAAAGTTCAGCACGAACTCATGCTATTTATCTTCTTGTCGTTAGTAATTGCTTTTTTAATTCTATACGCCTTTTTCCGTTCAGCAGGAAATGTAAGTTTTATCATTCTTATTGTAGTGATTTCTGTAGTCTTTATGTTCGGCATTCTTGGATTATTAGGGTACAAAATTACTGTGCTAACCGGCATTCTGCCTCCTTTGATGATCGTTATTGGTGTTGAAAACTCAATATTTCTTTTAAACAAATATTACAGTGAGTTCTTTATCCATGCCAACAAAGTCAAGGCGCTTTCTAGAGTAATAAGAAGCATAGGTTCTGCCAATCTTTTAACAAATGCCACAACGGCTGCAGGTTTCGCCGCCTTTATCATTACCGGAAACGAAATGCTTGTTGAATTTGGCATTGTCGCCTCATTAACTATATTGATTGCATATGTTGTGAGTTTATTGATGATTCCCATCATATTTAGTTATTTACCCGAACCCAAACCCAAACACTATCAGCATTTTGAGAAAGGAAATGTGAATAAAATTCTGAAAGGGATCGTTTATGTTGTTGTAAATCACAGGAGTATTGTTTACATCACTACTCTTACACTGATTGTGGGAGGAGCTTTTGGCGTGACGTTGCTAAAAACCACAGGTAACGTAGTGGACGATATATCACATAAAGAGCAGATGTATAAAGACTTAATGTTCTTTGAAAAGCATTTCAACGGGGTAATGCCTTATGAAATTAGTATTGATACCCGTAAAAAGAAAGGGATTCTGAGAGCATCAACCATTCAAAAAATCGATCAATTGCAAGATACGCTTGCTCTTTACCCTCAAATGAGTAAAGCACTTTCGATTGTTGAACTGGTGAAATTTTCGAAACAAGCCTTTTTTAACGGAGACCCATCTTTCTACTCGCTTCCAAACAATCAGGAGCGGAATTTTATCTTGTCATATATTCCTGATTTAAATAGCGATAAAAAAACGATCATGAATTCTTTTGTTGATACTTCATTGCAAATAGCACGTATTAGTGTGCAACTTGCCAATGTGAGCACCAAACAGATCGATAGCATTGAACAAAATTTGAATCCAAAGATCGCAGCAATTTTCCCTCCAGAAGACTTCTCAGTTACTACAACAGGAACAAGCGTCGTTTTCCTGAAAGGAACTAACTATTTGGTTCATAATCTAATATCATCACTACTGCTTGCACTGGCAATAATTGCACTTTTGATGGCACTTACATTCTCCTCCTTTAAGATGATTGTAATTTCAATGATTCCCAATCTAATTCCACAATTACTTACAGCAGCAATGATGGGTTATGCTGGTATCTCGATCAAACCTTCTACTATCTTGATTTTTAGCATCGCTCTTGGAATAAGTGTTGATAATACGATTCATTTCCTTTCTCGCTATCGTCAACAATTGTTACTTAACAATTGGAAAATTCACGAATCGGTCATTGCTGCGTTACTTGAAACTGGCTTTAGCATGATTTATTCAGCAGTAGTGCTGTTTTTTGGGTTTGCGATTTTCATTTTGTCATCTTTCGGGGGGACAGAAGCACTAGGTTATCTAGTCTCCTTTACGTTATTGATTGCCATGCTTTCGAACCTTTTCGTTCTACCTTCGTTATTATTAACGCTCGACAGATGGAGCACAACTAAATCATTCAAAGAGCCATTACTTGAAATCCTTGATGAAGAATACGATATCGATGTGGATGAACTCCAGATCGAACAAATAAAAGACAAATAATTTCAATTGAGTCAAACTTAAAATCAAAACCATGAAAGGCATTATTCTCGCCGGAGGTTCCGGTACCAGATTACACCCATTAACGCTCGCCGTTAGCAAGCAACTTATGCCTATCTACGACAAGCCGATGATATACTACCCAATGTCGATCCTCATGATGGCCGGCATCAGCGAAATACTTATTATTTCGACACCACAGGACCTCCCCCATTTTAGAAAACTTCTTGGCGACGGCAGCAATCTTGGTTGCTCATTTTCCTATGCTGAACAAGCTATTCCGAACGGACTAGCTCAGGCTTTTGTGATCGGAGAGTCGTTTGTTGGCAATGACAAAGTTGCCCTGGTTTTAGGCGACAACATCTTCTATGGAAGTGGATTACAACAACTTATGATTCAGAATAGCGATCCTGAAGGTGGTGTTGTGTTTGCATACCATGTTTCTGACCCCGAACGTTATGGGGTTGTTAGCTTCGACGAATCCAACAAAGCTATTTCAATTGAAGAAAAACCTAAAAACCCTAAATCGAATTACGCCGTTCCCGGTCTTTATTTCTACGATAACTCAGTGATAGAAGTTGCTAAAAACATACAGCCAAGTCCTCGTGGCGAGTATGAAATCACTGATGTCAACAGGTACTATCTTGAAAAAGGCTTACTAAAGGTCGGTATTTTAGGTCGTGGAACAGCATGGCTCGATACCGGCACCTTTGAGTCGTTGCTTCAGGCTTCACAATTTGTTGAAGTAATTGAACACCGTCAGGGATTAAAGGTGGGCTGTATCGAGGAAATGGCTTATAATAAAGGTTTTATAAATAAAGAACAACTTGAAAAACTAGCCCAACCTCTTATGAAAAGCGGCTATGGGCAATACCTGATGAATCTCATCAAATAAATTATTATGGATCGAATAGCTGAATTTCAAAATGTTATAAACAAACTTGTTCAGGAACAAAACTTCAAACGCTCGCCGGAGGCCCTTTATGCTCCTATAGATTACGTGATGTCGCAAGGTGGAAAACGTCTGCGCCCCATGCTTACGTTATTAGCATGTGACATTTTCGGTGGCAATATACAGAATGCTTTTTATCCTGCCCTTGCCATCGAGGTGTTTCATAATTTTACCTTAGTCCATGACGACATTATGGACAAAGCTCCCATGCGAAGAGGCCTTGAAACGGTATATAAAAAATGGAATTCTGATATAGCCATTCTATCGGGCGATACCATGTTTGCTATGGCTTATCAATTTGCTGTTAAAACTGACCCTTCACTAATTCCTGATATTCTGGATGTTTTTAGTAAAACAGCCATTGAAGTATGCGAAGGGCAGCAACTTGATATGGATTTTGAACAGTTGGAAACTGTAACTATTGAGGATTATCTTCAAATGATTACACTCAAAACTGCTGTCTTATTGGGGGCTAGTCTTAAAATCGGTGCTTTGACTGCTTATGCTGATAAAAAAGCGGTCGAGGAAATGTATCAATTCGGAATTAATCTTGGAATAGCATTTCAACTTCAGGATGATCTTTTAGACGTTTATGGTCAAGAAGAAAAATTTGGAAAAAAAACAGGAGGCGATATTGCGGCGAATAAAAAAACTTATTTATACCTCAAGGCCCGGCAACTTGCCAATGAAGATCAAAGCACAACACTAAAGGAGCTGTATAGCAACTCAGCGATAGACACAGAACTTAAAATAAAAAAAGTAACTGAGATTTTTAACGAACTCAACATCAAGGAGGAAGTATCAAAAGTAATGTCAGATTATTACAAAATGAGCATTTCTCATCTTGAGCAAAGTAGTGCTGATCCTGCAAAATTGTCTCTTTTAAAGTTGTTTGCTGACACGCTGTATAATAGAAATCACTGATACTATTCGCTGATCACTTTTTTTATTTCTTCCTCCGCAGTTTCAAGAAGTGCGTGCTTATCTTCCCAATCTAACATAAGGGAAGAAAGACCCTCTTTAACTGAATTGTAGTTTTGATACCACTTCTGATCAAATAAAAACTTCGCATGACCTTCAGGATTGGCAAGTAATGCATCCATCTGTACCAGCTGATTCTCGCTTTTTTGAATCTCAGCCTCTATTTTTTCTATTTCCTTTTCAATACGCCTTTTATCTTTTTCCAGTAATTTCTTTCTTTCCCAGTTCTGCTTACTAATTGAAGCTTCTTTTTCGTTATTAAGCATCCCTTTCACTAACAATGGAGCATCCAAATCCTGAAGTCGAGCCAATTCTCGTGCCTGCAGAAAATCATATATATCTCCAAGATATTCTTTGATTTGAGGTTTTCTAAACTCATATACTTTGTTTGTTAACCCTTGCAGGAAGTCCCTGTCATGTGAAACAATCAACATGGTACCTTCGAATTGAAGCAATGCACTTTTTAATATATCTTTTGATTGCATATCCAAATGATTGGTTGGCTCATCCAAAATCAACAAATTAGTCGGATGAAGCAACATCTTAGCAAGTGAAAGCCGAGCCTTTTCTCCCCCAGAGAGCACCTTTACTTTTTTATCAATTGCTTCACCACTAAACATAAAAGCCCCTAAAATTCCTTTCAACCGGGTTCGAATATCTCCCACGGCTACATCATCAAGAGTTTGAAAAACAGTCTTTTCCATATCAAGCATATCATGCTGATTTTGTGCATAATATCCTATCTCTATCTGATGCCCAAACTTCAACTCCCCTTCATACTCAAGCAAACCGGTAATGATTTTCGCTAATGTTGACTTTCCTTCACCATTTCTGCCAACAAAGGCAATGCGCTCACCACGGGTTATTAAAACATCCAAATCCTTAATAACCTGAAGATCGCCATATGATTTAGAAAGGGCTTTCGTTTCTATTGTAATTTTTCCAGAATGAGGGGCAGGAGGAAACTTAAAGTGAATTCCCTTCATGTCCATCTCATCTATCACAATCTCATCCATTTTCTCCAAAAGCTTAATACGAGATTGAACTTGTTTAGCCTTGGTAGATTTATACCGAAAACGCTCGATAAAACGTTCTATATCTTTAATTTCCTTTTGCTGATTCTCGTAAGCAGCTGATTGTGTTTCAATACGTTGAGAACGCTTCTCGATATAGTCAGTATATGATCCTTTGTAATCGTAAATTTTTCCCTGACTTATTTCAATTGTACGTTTAGTCACATTATCAAGAAATGCTCTATCATGTGAAACAACCATCACAGCACCATAATATGTTTGTAAAAAACTCTCAAGCCATTGAATTGATTCAATATCAAGGTGATTGGTTGGTTCATCCAAAAGAAGTAAGGAGGGTCGTTTTAGTAGAATCTTTGCAAGCTCAACCCGCATTTGCCAACCATTACTAAATTCAGGCATCAAGCGGGACATGTCCTCATGTTCGAACCCGAGCCCCGTTAAAATTTGTTCAGCATCACCTTCCATTGAATGGGCACCAAAAAGAACAAGTCTTTCATTCAGAAACGAAAGTTTTTCCAATAAACGATGATATTCTGTTGATGTATAATCGGTGCGTTCCGAAATCTGTTGCTGTATAGTATGAATTTGTTTCTCCATACCCTTTACCTCTTCAAAAGCCAATAGAGCTTCTTCTAAAATAGTGTGTTGACTATTCAATTCCTTATCCTGGGGTAGATATCCTATGGTAACTTCTTCTGGTACAACTACTTCTCCTCGGTGTGGGTTTTCCAACTGACATATCAATCGTAACAAGGTAGTTTTACCGGCACCATTTTTTCCAACAAGTCCTATCCGATCCTTTTCACGAACTAAAAAAGTAATATTGGAGAACAGGTCCTCTCCAGTAAAATGCATGGTCAGATTTTGAATGGTTATCATTTATAAATAATTTGAATCGGATTGACTTTTATTAGAACAGCAAAAGTACAAACAAAGGATTAGGTAAGTGGGGAAAAAGAAGGGGTTGATTTGTTGATGCGTTGATTTGTTGATTTGTTTAGGTGTATAAAAAGGTGTACTATATATATAAGGTGTAGAAACAAAAAAAGGGGAGCTGATCGGCTCCCCTTTTCGCTGTTATTGACTTAGGTTATCTGTTGATAACGATAGTTCTGTTATAGATCTCACCTTTGCTGTTAACGAACTGCAGAGTGTAAGCGCCAGCGCGCAGTCCTTGCAGGTTGAAGCTGGTGGTCATCTTGCCTGTGACATCGCTCTGAAGAACTGATTGTCCCATGTAGTTAAACATGCGGATCATCTTAACGCCTTCAACAAGGTCTATCGTGAGCTGGCTGTTAGCCGGTACTGGATATACGTTGATGGCACTCATCGGGTTCTCGTTCAAACCTACGCCTACATGTAATTCCGTTGGAACTAACTTAACAGGGGTGTCTGGGTCGTTGCTGGCGATACGTACGTTGGCATAGTAGCTGCCTACGGAAAGACCTGCTGCATTGGCTGTAGCTGTAACCACTTGTGTGGCTCCAGGGGCTACCGTTCCACTCATGGTACTCAGTGTGAGCCATGTGTAGCTGTCGCCATTGACAAGGGCACGGATGTTCCAGTTGTAGTTCAAGCCAAAGCCTGCAAGGTGATCCCATGCTGCTCCGTCGGTGGAGATCCAGTCGCCATTAGGGTTAGCCGGACCTGCATCACAACCTGCGGGATAAGTGCCGCCTGAATGTGTCACGGTGTAGCCTACCCAGATGTCTTCGCCTGTGAGGACGACGCCACTGTTCAGGGTGATGGTCATCCAACTCATGGCTGTGCCTGTGAAGGCTTGCTCATGTAACAGTGCTCCAGGAGCATTGTTGGTGCCGGCGCCCCAAATCTTGAGCGTGGTAGTGGTGGCCATATCGTTGATATAGACATCTACGCTTTCCATGGTGTAACCTGCATATGGACTTACCATGGCACTCGGGAAACGAGCTGCTACATGGAAGGTGCCGCCTGAGGTCAATCCGATAGCGTCTGCATTGTCGCCGTCATAGTTCAGGATCGCTACATCACGGGTGTCGGTCTGTGGCGCTCCGCCTGGCTGTGCATTGGCTCTTGAAAGGTCAAGGATGCCATGTTCTACCTTTGGTCCGCCTGGTACTGCTACCGGTGCTGTCTGCTGACGGGTGAGGTATTGTACACTGGCTGTCCAGTTGAGTGGGCCTACGCCGGTGTTACCGATGGTCATCGGCTGGCTTTGGCTGCCTCCTACTGGTACCCAGTTCTCCATAACAGCTGGAGTAACGGTGATGTTTGGATCGAGTACGGGTTCGCCGTCAAATACCTTCACATTGTCAATGTACCAGTAGTCGATATCGAAGGTGGTGGCTCCACTTGCTTCGAACTTCACTTTGGTCATCTTGCCTAAGGCATGGGTGGTTACATCGTAGCTCTTGGTGGTCCATGGGATATCGGCTGCGTTGACAAAGGTGTCTATCAGTACCCATGAGGTGCCATTCCATACATATACCTTCATCATCTCTGCGCTGGTGTTGGAGTAGTCGTCTAACATGATGTCAAACTCTAAGGTTACATTATCTACTGCTTGTGTGGCTGCAATGTCTTTACTTACCAATGCAAAGCTGTAGTTGGTGGTGGATGGACTCCAGCCAAACTGTGCTGCCGGTGCAGGGTTGCCCATGGTGGACATAGCCCAGTTACCCTGACTTGGAGCAAATGTCCAGCCATTGGCTGTGAAGTTGTTGCTGGTCCATGGTTCTTCGAATGGGAACACTGCGCTCTGGCTTACCGTTACACTTACGTTAACAGGGGCTGACTCACCTGGGTAAGGCTGGCCATAGACTGCTGTCACTCCGTAGTTGTAGGTGCCGGGGGCTACGTTGCTGTCGATATAGGTGCGTACACTGGCTACTGTTTCGCCAATCTTGCTGCCACCACGGTATACATTGTATCCTAACAGTTCGCCGTGTGGGCATTCGCCACCGCCGCCGCCTGCTGTTCCTTCTACAAGGAATGGGAGGCCTTGTGCCGGTGTGCCGGTGCCTGTGTCAAGGAAGTCGACCCATGCGCTGGTGCTGCCAAGGTATTGTTTGGCGTTGCCTGTTACGGCTTGTCCGTTGATGGTGATAGGTGGTGCCCATGGTCCGCTGGCTAGGCTGCCGTTGAGGGTGTATTCTACCCAGTAGGTGCCTGGCTCAAGGGTGAGGCCTGCTGTAGCACAGGTGATGCTCATGACCGGACGGGTAGTACCAGGGGTGCCTTCGCTTAAGCGGTAGGCGTTGGTCCATGCGGTGCTGCTCATCAGATTGGTGGTCATATCGCCCCAGATAATTTGTCCGCCTGCCGTTGGATCGCCGTCCCAGATTTGCAGGTAACCGCCTGTCATTGTGCTGGTGGTTGGACTGCCTGTCTGATAGCCATAGAAGGTGAAGCTTTCTACGGTCCAGGTTTGATCTACTACGAAGTCATCGGCCATATGGTTGCCTGAGAGGAACTGGATACCGGCGCCAAGGGTGTTCATGCCTAAGCTGGTGTTCTGTAGTATGCTCTGGTCGGTGCCGTTAGGGCCGGTGCCGGGGGAGTTGATGAATGGTCCATTGTCATAGAGTAACGCTCTGCTGCTGCTGCCACTCATATGCTTGATGCCTTGTGGAAGGATCTGTGCCTGGCCGCCTGTGGTGGTGGTTTCGGCTGATTCTCCATAGGTGTAGCTCACTTGTGGATTGAGTTTGGCGTTGATCTCGCTCTGGCTCATGCCCTGGGTCTTGAAGCTGATAGCTTTTTCGGTTCCGGGGGCTACGGCTGCGGTGTAGGCGGCCTTGGTGCTGGTAGCTGTTACTGTTACATCATCTATCTTGATGAAGTATTGATCGGTAACATTGGCATGCTGGAAGGCCAGATAGATGGTCTGTCCGGCATAGGCGCCCAAATCTACTACTACTTCTGCATAGCTGGTGCCTGAGATGGCGCTGTGCAGGGTGGTGGTGAAGTCGGCTACCGCGTTGCCTGTGGTGCTTACTTTTACATAGTATTGCTCTGCTGCCCAGAGTGGGTCTTGGGCACTTACCCAGAACTTGAGCTGTGACTCGGCTGTTACAGCTAAGGCTGGAGTTACCAACCAGTTGTTAGGTGTGAGTGCTCCTACGCCATTGATGTAGCTGGCACTGGTCATGCAGTACAATCCTGTATGTGCAGGGAAGGTGCTGTAGGCTACTGCTGTGTTTTCCCAGCTATAGGCGTCGCCGTCTACGTTGTAGGTCATCCAGCCTGTAGGTAGGGTACCTGCCTCAAAGCCTTCTTCGAAGTCCTGGGTGGTGCCGCCTCCGCCGCCGCCACTGAAGTCGGGGGCTTGCCATGCAAGGGTTACATTTTGTCCTTGAACAGTGCCGGTGAGGTTGCGTGGGCTGGGGTAGCATACATTGCTCTCTTCTACATTGAAGGTTACCGGTACAGTTACTGTTCCATTTACAGGGTCGTTGCTGGTGAATACCAGGCTGCCGTTGTAGGTACCCAGGGCCACGCCTTCACTGTTGAAGGTGACGGTGATCTGGGCGCTGCCGCCGGCTGGGATGCTGCCTGTTAATGGATCGGCACTCAACCATGGGCTGGGTGGTACGCCTGCGCCTACCTGGATGGTGTATTCTTCTACTTCTCCATAGCTGGCACTGCCGCATGGGGCTGGTGCGGTGCTGTAGGTCAGACGAACGCGCATGCGGTACATGCCTTCTGGGGTGCCTGCTGGTACGCCGATAGCGCCGGTGAAGCTAGCGCCGGTGCCGCCTACATTGGTCAGTACGTATTCTTCTGATCCGCCGGTGGCATAGGTGTAGTCCATATTCCAGTCTACCCAGGCGGTTACCTTATCGCTTGAATAAGGTACCGGATTGGTAACGGTGATGTTCTCTGATGCGCCTGACTCAATAACGGTGTACTGAGCTGTGTAGTCGGCTACGCCGCCTTGCCATCCACTGGTGTTATTGATTGCGCCAAAGAGCACGTTGCCGATGTATTCGTCTTCGGTGTTGGTGGTAGCTCCGCAGTATACGGGCATCACATTGGTTACACTGTAGCTCTTGCAGTTGTTGGCTGCGTTTTCATCGCCTGCTACGGTGGCACATGTGTTGAATACATAGGTTTGTCCTACGGTGCTCAGGTCTACGGTGCCTGTAAAGGTGTAATCAAAGGTTGCGCCTGCTGCTAATGGGCCGGCTACGGTGCCTGTTACGGCGGTGCCGCCGTCGAGGGTGTAGCTTACGCTGATATTGCTTTGTGGGGCAGTGCCAAAGTTTTTGATCTTTACTGTTACGGTTTCATTGCCAAGGTCAGCGCCGCTTACCGGACTTACCAGGCTTTGTACGCCGATGTCGTTGGTATAGGTGATGCCTGGTACCAAATATCCGGCGATGTTCCAGTTGTAGTCGAGGCTCGGGGCTAATACGTGCAGCTGATCCCATGCTACGCCATCGGTGGAGATCCAGTCTCCGTTGGTTACGTGTGGGCCTGCGTCACTGCCTGCTGGGTAGGTGCCGCCTGTATGGGTAACCTGATAGCCGATCCACAGGTCTTGACCTGTGATGTCTACCTGGTTGCTTAGGGTGATCAGGTTCCATGACATGCCTGTGGGGGTGATGGTCTGCTCGTGTAACAGCGCTCCTGGCGAGGTGGCACTGCCTGCTCCGTAAACTTTCAATACACATGGACTTGGTACATCATTGATGTAGATCTCCATCTGATCGAGTTTCATGCCGGCATATTGGCCCATCGTTGCCGCTGGGAAGTAGGCTGCTACCTGGAAGGTGCCGCCACTGGTCAGTCCTATGGCGTCGTTGTTGACTCCGTTGTCGTAACGGATCACTTCGTCGCGGGTCTGACTTGGGCTCTTGCTGCCTTGTACACCTGCTAAGCTTAGGCTTTGGTCAACGATGCCGTCGGCTGCCATGCGCTCGTATAAACGGGCATAGTCTTCTGGGGTGTTGACTTGTGTTTTGCTCGCTGTGGTGTTGACGGATAAGTCCCAGGTGAGGTCTACTCCGCCTGTATTTGTTACAGTTACAACCTGTGTTGTTGTCTGTGCAGGAGGTACTAAATGGGTCTCTGTTAGACTCATTGGGTTGACATTGATTGTAGGAACTGTAATCTTTTGATCAACAGTTACATCATCCAAATACCAATCATGAGCATCACTACCTTCGTAACGGAAAGCAATAAATACTTCCTGTCCTGCATAAGCAGAGAGGTCGTAAACAGCTTCGGTCCATGAGGCAGCAACAGAGGCTACAGTCCAAATTTCTGTAAAACCACCATTTGCAGGATTGTTTCCAGTTGTACTGATAAGAACGCTGTTCTTGCCATAATAAGTTGGGAATGCATTGTAGCTCCAGAAAGCTAATTCAATTTCGATACCTACAGGCAATGGAATCTTAGGTGTAACCAACCAACCATCTTCAGTTTGTGAAGAAGGGCCATATGCATGTTTTGCTGATTTTGAACCACCAGTTGTGTGATTTTGTGATGTAGAGCTAGCCCATGTTCTAACAGTAGTGGTACTTGCATCAACATCATATACACCCCAACCCAGAGGAGGGAATGTGGCATCTTCAAAATCTTCACTAAATGGGAAAGTAGCAACATATGCTAAATTGAAGTTAGCAATTAAGGTTACATTATCTGTTACAGTTACATTGTTTGCAGGAACAGTTGAAACAACAGTTCCCGATGGATCTGTCCAGTTAACAAACTCATAACCCGGAGCAGGAATAGCATTTACTGCTGCAACTGCACCGTAATTGTAAGTTCCTGCACCGGTAACAGTACCGCCCGCAACAGGATTAGCTGTTAGAGTAACTGTATAGGTATTCAGGACAAAGTTTGCAATTAAGGTGATATTACTTGTAACTGTAAGGTTGTTGGCAGCAGTTGTTGAAACAACAGCACCAGAAAGATCTGTCCAATTAACAAAGGAATAACCAACATTAGCAATTGCATTAACAGCAGCAACAGAACCGTGTGTGTATGTTCCAGCACCTGTAACTGTACCACCAGCAACTGGGTTAGCTGTTAGAGTTACAGTATACGTGTTCAGAACAAAGTTAGCAATTAATGTGATGTCACTTGTAACTGTAAGGTCGTTAGCAGCACTTGTAGAAACAACTGTTCCTAAAGCATCCGTCCAATTAACAAAGGTATAACCAACATTAGCCACTGCATTAACAGAAGCAACTGAACCATGTGTGTAGGTTCCAGCACCAGTAACTGTTCCACCTTCAACAGGATTAGCAGTTAAAGTAACTGTGTAAGTATTTAAAACAAAGTTTGCTGTTAAAGTCAGATCAGAAGCTGGCATAGTTATCGTATTTGCAGTAGTGGCAGAAACGACAGCACCAGTACCATCCGTCCAGTTAACGAAGGTATATCCAACATTAGGAATTGCATCAACTGCAACCTGATCACCATAATGATAAACTCCGGCTCCGGTAACAGTGCCACCGACAACAGGATTTGCATTAAGGGTAAGGGTATAGTCAATCTGCACAAAATTAGCAGTAATTGTAAGGTCGTTTGAAGGCATTGTGAAGGTATAGGAAGCTGTTGTAGCAAGAACATTGCCATTCGCATCTGTCCAATTAACTCCCATCCAACCAACATTTTGAACTCCTGTTATAGTAACCTGATCGCCGAAATGGTAAATTCCACCACCGCTAACAGTACCGCCAGCAGCAGGATTAGCTAATAAGGTCAAGGTGTAATCGATCATTTCGAAATTCGCTGTTACAGCAAAATCATTGATCATATTTATCGAAGTATTAGCAGCAGTAAGGTTATTCACTGAGCCTTGCCAATGAGTAAAGGCCCAACCCTCATTACCAGCGGCTTCCAAAGTTAGAACAGTTCCATAAAAAACGGTATATTGATTACCGGCAGGAACATCAGGTGCCAAAACATTTGCACCATCTTTAACTACAACAGAGCCATTTCCAATTTTAGACAAAGTTAGAACTCGATAATCAATATTGCAATCTACTAAACCATTCACAAAAGTGACAGGTAAATTAAAAGCATTGATGCCAGTAATTTCCGAACCAGCATTAAATGAAACAGGGCTCACCATACCAGCATAATCGAAAACTAAGTCGAATAATTTTCCATTAAGATTAACACCATTTGTCTGGTTCCACGCAACACTAACAGTATTAGCAGTAAAGTTCAACTGATAACCAACTAAAAGAGGGTTAACGTTACGTAACTCGACAAATGTCAAAACAGTTGGATCAAATCCTATAGGAAAAGTTAATGATGTTACATCACTAACATTTAAAAGAGTTACAGGAACGATAGCTGTATTTTGTTCGCAATTTGTAACATTCCCAATTATTGCTTGCATTAAACCTGATTCAGGATTAATTGAACCATTATTAAAATTAACATTAATTGGAAGCGCGTTAGTTCCAGTAATTTCACTACCATTACCAAAATTAATATCAGCTACGCCTCCACCTAGATATTGGAATTCAAGATTGATTAAATTACCGTCAGTAACAGTAGCACCGGCTATATCTTGCCATTTAAAACTAATCTGATTCGCAGTCTGATTGACTAGCCAATTGGATAATTGAGCAAAACTATATGCGCCTAATGTAACCTTTGTATTGTCGAAATTAATATATATATCAAGAGCTCCTATAGTACCAATTGAAGTGGCAGTAACAGGAACAGAAACAACCTCGCCAGGAAAAGCATCAACATCAGCAATAGTTAATTGACGAGGGCTTGCAAGCGGGGAGACAAGCCCGTTAATGTAACTAACAGCAATAGGTGTCGCACTTGCATTATTCACCTCACAACCAGGAACAAATTCTAAATTTGCCCCAGAAATTCCAGTATACACGAAATTCAAATTCATTATAGTTGCAACATTAAAATTCGCTGCAGCACCTTGCCAAGCAAATGATATTGTTCCAGGCACATGACTAATTTGAATATCATTGGAGATCAAATTTGAAGTTCCTGAATAAATCAGTTTTGAATCATCGTAATCTAAGAATAGAGTGAAAGCAGAAACATTTGTAAATCCTGTTCCACTGAAAGAAACAGGCAGACTAATAGATTCTCCAGTAACTGCACTGACAGAGCCAACAGTAACTGTTCCAACTGAAGGTACTTGAGTGATAGATCCTTTTATGAAAGAAATTCCAGAAATAGGTAAGGCTCCATAACTAACTTCGTTGCCAGGTAACCAAAGTAACTCAGTATTAAATCCACCTAGATAATTTAAAGTAAGGTCAAAAACATGTCCGGTAGGAGTAAAACCAACTCCTGCTGACTGCCATTGAATTGTTAATAAATCTCCAGTATGATTGTATAAAAATGTTCCTGAGGCAAAACCAGGATCAGTGTTCGCTAATTGAACAAACTGAACAAGGTCACCTGGTACATTAACTTTGAAAGTCAATGAATTAATGTTATTAGAGAAGTTTAACATCTCCACTCCAACATTAACAGCTCCTGGTGCAGTAATCACATCAGAAATTTTAACAACAGGATCTGGTATCGGCTGTGTCGTCGATATCAGACCATTTGTATAAGTTATGTTTGCAACAGGAAAAATACCGGCTGTTACTTCATTTCCAGTTGCCTGAAAAGTAAGAGAGGTATTTGCAGCTCCTGTATAATTAAACTTCATATCAAAAACTTTACCATCAGGCATATATCCTGCACCCAAATCGTAATAAACGATACTTAACAAGTTACCATTTTGGTATGCCTGGTAATTAGGTCCGGTAAAACCACTTTTGTTTGTCAATTCTACAAACTGAAGAAGATTGCTGTT
>Ga0351853_1198_pt1 | contig 15012 bp, 3 predicted proteins | sample BONcelHFGM3001C8_FD_206799 | JGI IMG/M metagenome (GOLD analysis project Ga0351853, IMG submission 206799) | Enriched cells from coal bed in the Powder River Basin, Montana, United States - BONCAT cells FGM rep2 HSBNCT.FGM.300.1.C8 ... | reverse complement strand
GAGCGAGGCCAAGGACATCAACTCATCCGGCCACATTGTCGGGATTTCGTCGACCCTCGGCGACGGGCTGCACCCCTTCCTCTACACCGAGGCGACGGGGATGCTCGACCTGTGGAGTCTTGTGGTCAACCTGCCCCCAGGTTTCGTCACAAGAGACGTAAGGTACGAACTGAGCATCAACGATTTTCCGGGTCACAAATTTGGCCAGATCTGTGGAAGTACCTTGATGAGCGAACCGTTTGTGCTGACGCCCGATCGATAGTGGGCTGCCCCGTTTCAACGCGGAACCCGCGAGTGTTAACAGAATCAGCCAGTCGGAGACGCGATCCACCACGCGGGCCGGTGGTCGTGACGCGCCTTGTTGATCGACGTGGACTAATGTTTGATGGACGGCCCTTCGCGGCTTGTCCAGGCGTAGAAATACAGCCCGCACTCGCGTGGGCTGAAAGGAGAGAGACATGAAACGGCGACCTGTTGCTAGCTCTGATACGTCTCGACCGCGTAAGACCGCCAAATTCCGGCGACGCAACCATCCTCATGGATTCCGGCCGCATTTGGAGTGTCTGGAAGACCGCCTGTGTCTCAGTCCCGTGAACCAATTCGACATCATTGCGAAGACCGGACAGGGGGGCCTGGAGGACATCTATTGGGCGAGTTCGATTAACGACTCCGGCACCGTGGCCTTCGTGGGAAACACTGATCAGGGGCAAGCCATTTTCGTCGGTAACAAATCTGGGGATCTCCGCACCATCACTGCACCGACCGAATGGAATTATGCGCCACCCCTCCAGATCAACAACAGCAATCAGGTCGTGGGATTGAAGAGTTGGACGGGTCTAAACAGACCGAGTGAGGCCATTATGGTATGGGATGCTGCAGTCCCAAACGAAAAGTACGAAGTGATGGCGCAGAATCAGGGGGCACCGCGCCAATTTGACGTACTGGACGCCTACACAAGTATCAGCAATGAGGGGCTGGTGGCATATGCGGGGCGCGGTGTGTCCAGCGAATGGGAGGTACAGATCAGCCCAACGGGTCTGGGAGTAAATCTGGGTACTACGGTGGGAACCTTGTACCGCGACCCGTACTTTAGCGCGATGGCTGCGGATGGAGGAAGGGTAGTCGTCGGGTGGAGCGATGACGCGGACACACAAATTGAAATCTTCGACATCCTCGGTCTTGATCTGAAAGAGACTATCGCAACTACGAAAGGTGGAGTTTGGAGTGAGCTGGGATACTGTCCAGGGGTCAGCGATGATGGCAAGATTGTGGCTTTCTACGGTGAACTCACCGAAAAGGGAGCCGGGACATTGAACACCGACCAGCTCCCATTTGGCTTGCCGAAGTTGTACAAAGGCTCGGGAGTTTTCGTAAGCATCAACACCGAACACGGCTGGGCAATTCTGCGGATCGCCGGCAAAACTGCGAACGGGTGTCCGGATCCTGGTGAAAAATGGGTGTGGAACGAGAAGCTTCAGAAAAAGACCGACCAGTTCGGCTTTAGCGACTTCGACTCCTTCATTAACGAGCGCGTGAGCGTCGAGCGAACGCTTTCCGTACCCAATGAGGAAGACTCGGCACGGGTCGTTTTCAAGGCGAAAGACGCCAAAGACGCCAACAACAAGGAAGGCATTTTCACGGCTCGCTTATCCGTATCCAAGACGGAAATCCTGGCCGCCCCCACGCCGATAGTGCTCGTGGGAAGTGACACGACGGACATCGGATTAGGCAGCTTGACGGACCTCGAAGTCTGGGATTCGACAAACAGCGCAAATCAAGTTGCGTTTTGCGCCAGTGCAGGAAAAGAGGATGCAGTCGTGCGTGCCACTCGCAATCTGGATCCGCTTCGTCAATTTGCCAGCCCATGGGGGGAACAGGACTATGCCCCTAAGGAATTGCAGGACTATATCAATACCCTCGACTCCAAAGATCCACAGCGAAAGCGCCTTGTAGAGTTGCAGGCATCGCATCGCAACAATCTTGCAGCGAAAGGTTGTACGTTGACCGCCTACGCAATGGCGCTCCGCCAACTCGGAATTGCGGACATTAACCCTGGCGAATTGCACGACCAGTTACAGCAGCTAGAGAAGCCCAAGTCAGAGGGTGGCAAAGGTATTCAGGCATTCACAAAGATCAAGAGCATACTAAAGTGGCCGGACGATGGTCTGCCTACGTTCGATGGCGCGGATTTGAATCCTGCTGCCGTGCAAGCACTCTATCCATCCCTTCGTCAACGCGACGCAAACCTGGACCAGGTCATGGCAGCACTGAAAGACGGTCCGGCGCTCTTGAAGCTTTCGATGGGATCGCACGGGCAGCACTGGGTACTGGCAACGGGACTCGATAGTGAGGGAAAAGTCCAGATCATCGACCCGGGCAGTCAGTGGAATGACAAGGCATACACAAAGCAAGAACTTCAAACCGATAAGAAATTCGCCCAGGGGCGCATCCTTCGGGTCGACGACGCTTCTGCGGCCACGTTTAGAACTGGGTGCCCAGTCGAAGTCCTGATTGTGTCTCCGTCAGGGATGCGTCTTGGCATCGATACCCGCACCGGTTTGTCTTATGCTGAGATACCGAACAGTTCCTATGGCGAGGAATTCCCCGTTCTTAATCCAGATGAGGAACTGACACCAGCGGAACTGGCCGCCGTCAACAGCGATCTACCTCGCGTGGCGTTCATCAACTCGTTGGAAGAAGGACCTTACACAATTCAGGTCTTCGGCACCGGAGACGGGCCGTTTACCTTGGACTTCGCCTGGGGTGGCGGATCGATGCCCTATTCCGCGATCCATACAGGAGGCTTGATCAGCGCGGGTGAGGTGCTCACCTACACCGTCGACACGACGCATCCTACCGATCCCCCGCTTGCCCAGGACGACAGCGCCGTCACGCACGAGGGCGCCGGTGTGGATATCGACGTGCTGGCTAACGACAGCGATCCGGATGGCTCCCTGGATCTTGCCAGCGTGGTTGTGACGACCCGGCCAGCCCACGGCACCACTCTCGTTAGCCCAACGACGGGAATAATCAACTACATGCCCAAGCTTGGCTATGCCGGAACCGACACGTTCCGCTACACGGTCAAGGACGACCTTGGGGCGGTCTCAGCCGAGGCCATCGTTACGGTCAAGGTTTGGGGAGCGAACGACCCGCCCGACGCGCTGGATGATTGTGTGGCAACCAGCCAAGGGGTAGCCGTGGCCATCGACGTGTTGGCAAATGACCGCGACGGCGAGAACTCCCTCGATCCGGCCACCGTGGTCGTGGTAAGCCCGCCGGGACATGGCACGGCGACCGTGGAGCCCACCACAGGGCTGGTGATCTACACGCCGGCGGCCGGCTATGCCGGGCCAGACAGTTTCGGGTACACGGTTCGCAACGGCAAACGCCAGGTCTCGAACGAGGCCACCGTGATGGTTTCAATCGGACGCGTCGCGGCCTATGGATACAAGACCTGGCTCACGTCGTTCGATTCAGATCAACGGGGTGAGCAATTCGGGTCGTGTATGGCAGCTGATGGGGACTTACTGGTCGTTGGGGCCCCTGAGTTCGGCCAAAGCGCCTGGTCATTGGGAGGAAAGGACTTAGGTGGCAAAGTCTATGTTTTTCAACGAAACGACCAGGAAACTCCGGGGGATTCGTCCGATGACACCTGGGAATTACAGGCCAGACTCAGTGCCTCTGATGCGACAGAAGATGATTGGTTCGGGCAGTCGGTGGCGATCAGCGGCGACACAATCGTCGTCGGCGCAGAACGTGCTTATAGTGACGACATCTCAGGCGCCGCTTACGTTTTTCAACGGAACGGCGAGACTTGGATTGAACAACAGAAGCTCGTCCCTGCCGATCTCGAAGAGAATGATTGGTTCGGAAATTCAGTAGCGATCAGCAGTAATACGATTTTCGTGGGAGCACCTTCTACACGGCAATCAGGCTCGGTCTATGTGTTCTCTCGCATCGGTACTGCCTGGGCTGAACAACAGAAACTTAAGGTTAACGACGCCGCGCTAGATGACTTTTTCGGAGTGTCAATGGCGGTCAGCGGCAAGACACTGGTCGTCGGTGCGCCGGGCGATGACGAGCGAGGCTCGAACTTCGGCGCAGCCTATGTGTTCCGTCAAAGCAACACCACATGGACTTTAGATAAACAACTCACGGCCACTGACGCGGCATTTGGTGCTAATTTTGGTAGCGTAGTGTCGATCGACGGGGAAACCATTGTCGTTACCACACGTCACGTGGTCTACCTATTCGAGCAAAGCGCCGGCGACTGGGTTCAGCAGCAGAAGCTCACAGCGGCCAGCGCCACTTGGTCTGACTGTTTTGGCGACTCTGTGGCAATCACGGGCGACACCCTCGTCGTTGGGGCCCCTGGTACCGGCGATGAGTTCGGGGCATATTCTTCCGGCGCCGCTTACGTCTATAGGCGGATTGGCGGCCTATGGGTCGAGCAGAGGAAGCTCAAGGCGAGCGATGCGGCACATTCTGATGTATTTGGGTCGTCAGTGGTAATCAGCGGCGAGACCCTGCTTGTCGGTGCTCCAGGTGACGACGATGGAGGCAGCTACCCTGGTGACGGTGATAGCAGTCGAGAAGCCGGCTCCGCGTACGTGTTTACACGAGGTGATGACGGCTGGACGGAATTGTCCAAGTTGGAACGCGACCCAAGGTACATCGAGGCTCCCAGTGTTTATGCCTATAACGGCTACTCGGTAGCCATGGACGGCGACTTTATGGTCGTGGCTACGCCTTATCGCAAAAGGTATTTCTCGTCTGGCTGGAGTCCCGGCGCGGCCTATGTGTTTCAACGCAACAGTCAGGGAACACCGAATGACCCGAGTGACGATACCTGGGATCCGTTTGCGAGACTCACCTCTGATGAGTTTGCTCAAGGCGGACAGGTTTCCGTGGCGATCAGCGGCGACACGATCGTCATTGGTGCGGAGCTCGATTGCGAATGGGGAGAGTTGTGGTATGCGGGTGCAGCCCACGTTTTCCGTTACAACGGCAGCACTTGGACCGAAGAGCAGAAGCTGACGGCCAGCGACGCTGGGTTCGGTTACAGATTCGGCTGCTCTGTGGCGATCAGCGGCGACACGATCGTTGTTGGCGCCGAGGAAGATGGTGATCGGTATGCCTCCGGTTCGGCGTACGTCTTTCGGAGGAGCGGCAGCATTTGGGCTGAAGAGCAGAAACTCACGCCCAGCGATGCCAGGGAGGGCGACGAATTCGGCGGCGCGGTGGCGATCAGTGGTGATACGGTGGTGGTTGGCGCCGCTTGGTACTGGACCGACGACCCGGCAGGCGCAGTTTATGTCTTTGAACGGAGCGGCGGCACCTGGAACCAAATTCAAAAGCTCACGTCCAGCGACCCCGCAGAGGGCGACAGGTTCGGCATGGCGGTGCTGATTAGTGGCGATACTATTATTGCAGGATCACCCTGGGATACCGACAGCGGCGGGCACCCTGGTTCAGCTTACATCTTCTCGCGCAACGGCAACACTTGGAGCCAGCAACAGATGCTCACCGCAAGTGACGCCGTGACGTCTGACTTGTTCGGATGTTCGTTGGCGATCAGTGGCGATACGCTTGTTGTCGGAGCCAGTGGCGCTGAGCCCTCAGGTGCAGCTTACGTCTTCTCGCGCGGCCCCGACGCTTGGACCGAGAAACAGAAGCTCGCCAGATACGATGCCTACTTGACCATGACCCGGGCAGAAACAGGATTCTCCGTGGCCGTCTGCGACGATACCATCGTTACCGGTGCACCTTTTGTGAATGTGTTCTTCGGGGAAGACACTTACTGGGAAGACACTGTCTGGGAGGCTGGTGTGGCCTTTGTCTTCGGTCCAGCACCGCCACCGCTTGTGGCGATTGCCGCCTTGGACTCGCACAAGGCCGAGGGAAACAGCGGAACAACAGAATACACATTCACGGTAAGCCGCAGCGGCGATTCCAGCGGCACGGCAACCCTCCATTACGCGATCACCGGCGCCGGCGACAGCCCCGCGGATGCCGCGGACTTTGGCGGCACCCTCCCGGCCGGGAATGTCACTTTCCAGCCAGGCGAGACCAGCCAGACGGTCACTGTGCTTATCAATGGGGACCTCATGGAAGAGGACGATGAGCAATTCGCCGTGATCCTGACCGATCCCGCAGGCAGCGTTGCGATTACCGCAGCCTTCGCCACGGCTACGATTCTCAACGACGACGTGTGCTACCACTTCCAAGACAAGCTGCTGCCAGGAGACCTGCTTCAGGGCGGTGAGCATGTCGGTTACAGTGTGTCCGTTGATGGCGACTGGATGGTGGTCGGCGCTCCCGCTCAAGACGTGGTAGCAGCGGATGCCGGGGCAGCCTATGTCTTCCGTCGCAGCCAGCAGGGGACGCCTGACGATGCGTCGGACGACCTCTGGCAATGGCTCGCCACGCTCGTTGCGGACGACGGGGAAACCGGCGACCGATTCGGCGCCTCGGTGACCGTCAGCGGGGACTGGGTTGTTATTGGCAGCCCGGGCGACGACGATCGCGGCACGGATGCAGGTTCAGCCTACGTCTTCCATCGAAGCGGAAACAAATGGAGCCAACAAGGAAAGCTGATCGCCAGCGACGCCGCGGAGAATGACCAGTTCGGCACGTCGGTAGCCGTCGCCGGCAACTGGATTGCCGTGGGCGCCCCCTACCGCGATGACGCCGGCAGCAACTCGGGTGCGGTCTACCTCTTCGGTAACACAGGCAGTGGTTGGACCGAGACCCACAAACTCGCGGCCAGCAACGAAACGGAGGGGGACTGCTTCGGTGCCTCGGCGGCCATCAGCGGCGACTGGATCGTGGTCGGCGCCCCATTAGGCGACACCGGTGGTTGGGACTCAGGCTCGGCCTACATCTTCCATTTCGACGGCGAGAACTGGTGGGAAAGGCAGGCACTTAACGCCAATGACGCCGCCTACCAGGACTCCTTTGGCGTTTCGCTGGCGATCCAAGGTGGAACCATTGTCGTTGGCGCCCTGTACGGTGACAGCGCGACGCCGGACGCAGGCTCGGCGTATGTCTTTTGTCGCAATGATCAGGGCACTCCCGAGTACCTGGAAGATGACATCTGGGACTGGCAAGCCACGCTTGCCGCCAGCGACGCCGAGGGAGACGACCGCTTTGGCGCGTCGGTGGCGATCGACGGCAGCACCATTATCGTGGGGGCTCCCGGCGATGAGATTTCTGGCTCCCCCGGTACCACCGCGATCGACGCGGGTTCGGCCTATGTCTTTCGTCGGGCCGGCACCGAGTGGCTGGAAAGTCAGAAGCTCACGGCCCCCGATGCTGCAGAGGGCGACCAGTTCGGGTTTTCGGTGGGAATCAGCGCCGACAGCATAGTGATCGGTGCTCCCTGGTACGACAGCCTCGACGACTCCGGCAACCCACTGGTCGACGTGGGCTCGACGTATGTCTTCGGTCCGACACGATCGCCGATTTTGTTCATCTCGGCACTGGATGCTCACAAGGCCGAGGGAAGCCAGGACACATTTGCTCACACGTTCACGGTGAGACGCCTGGGCGATCTCAGCAGCGCAACGACCGTACACTATGCAGTTACCGGAAGTGGAACCAGCCCGGCAGATGCCGACGACTTCGGTGGTACGCTTCCCTCCGGCACCGTCACCTTCCAGGCCAACGAGGCGAGTCAGACGATCACGGTCTGGGTAGCCGGAGATACTCTCGTGGAGGCCGTCGACGGCTATACAGTCAGGCTGAGCAATGCTTCAGGCAGGGCGCGGATTGCCACCGCCAACGCGTCTGGGGCGATCGACAATGACGATACAGCAGTCCTCAGCATAAGCGACGTGACAGCGATGGAGGGAAACGGCGGAAGCACGGTTCTCCAATTCAGTGTCGTGCTGTCCCGGGCGGTCCAAGGTGGGTTGCGCGTCCCGTTCACCGTCCTGGACGGCACGGCCACGGCGGCCGACGACTTCACGGTCGTCAACGCCAGTCCCCTGATCTTCAGTGGTGTGGCAGGCGAGACGCAAACCATTACGGTGCAGGTCAACGCCGATCGCAAACTGGAAGACGACGAGCAGTTCCAGGTGCAGTTGGGGACTCCGGGAATCCTGAGGACAGGAATCCTTGCCGGGAACATCACGGTCGATGATAGCTCAGCAACGGGCACGATTCTCAACGACGATGAGGACTATATTGTCGTGGACCTCGGACACGTCGATTTTCGTCGGTTGGAAGGGCTCAATCCCGGGGCTGGCGAACTCTGGTTCCGCCTGGAAACCGCCCGCGACGGCTGGCTCACCGTGCAGTCGGTCGCGCAATGGACAGCCGACCGACTGACGATCCGTCTCTTCGATCCGAACGACCTGAACCAACCGCTGGCTGTGTCCAATGCGTCGGATTCGATGCCGCGGATCGATCACGCTGCGGAAGAGGGACAGATTCTCCTGCTCAAGGTGACCGGCTCGGCGTCGGACGTGAGTCTGCTGGTGGCGAACCTGGTTCATGAGGCGGGCGGTATCGTGACCGTCTACGGCACGGACCAGGACGACGAATTCATCTTTGACGCCGCCGATTCTCGCGAAGTCACGATCAACGGCGTCACCTATCACTACGAGGACACCGAGGTCTCGACGGTTAACTTCGACGGCGGTAGCGGCACGGATCTGGTCTGGCTCTACGATTCGGCGGGGAATGAGAACCTTGAGGCCTGGCCCGGTCGGGTCGTTTTCGCGAACAGATCGGGCGACAGCGAGCAGGACTATTCGGTGGAGGCGGTCGGCTTCGAACACATGCTGGCGTACGCCACGCGGGGCGGCAGCGACTCGGCCATTCTGCACGGATCGGAGGGCTCCGACAAGTTCAAGAGTTATGAAGACTACGTCCGGTTGCGAGCGATGAACTCCATTTATTCGCTGCGGGCAAAACAGTTTGATTCGATCGTGGGCGATTCCGGGGCAGCGGGCAGGGATGTTGCCGTATTCAACGGCACCGACGGCAACGAAACCTTCACCTACAGCGGCGGCAATAACTCCGCCCGGGTTCAGGGCAAGAATCGCGACCACTTGGCGCAAGGGTTCATTTCGATCACGGTGTATGGCGGAGGCGGACAAGGCGACGTGGCCCACTTTACCGACGTCCCGGGCCCGCAGGGTCGAACCGACGACGTTCTCTACTTCAGGAGCCACAAAACCCAACTGGTCGGTCAGGACGTCAAGGTCACGGCCCGGGCGTTCGACGAGGTTCACGCGACGGCCAGTGAGAGCGGATTCGACGTGGCACGGGTCTACGACACCACGGGCGACGACCACCTGGAAATCGACGGCGACACGGCGCGGCTCTACCGTCAAAATGGTGATGAACTGGATCTGCTCTACGAGGCGGTGGCGTTTGAACGGGTCAAGGCCTACCGTAGCGAAGGCAATGACACGAAGAACGTTCGACCCCACAGCATCGATCTGCTGCTCTACGGCTGGGATCAGTAGGAGTTGCCCGAAGATGTGTCACCTCATCACTCGGGTTGAAGGCCGCGCTATGCCAGGAGTTCGTCGTCCTGCATATGCCGACAGGATCGAACTCCCAGCGGTCCTTGGCAAAATGCGACTGGATTCGAACCGGTAATGAAACGCCCGAGAGCGGACTGACGTTTATCATTACCTCGCTGCCTGCCATTGGTGTGCTGAAAGACAGTGACGGCAATCTCGTGGAGGTGGGCGACCGCTTCACCGGTCCGCCGACGCTCAGTTATGAACCAGGCGCCGCCCGAGAGGGGGCGGGAGCCGACTCCTTCACCTTCACCGTCACCGACCCCGGCGGGCTCAGCGGTTCGGCCACCGTCGAAATCAGCATCGTCAAGAGCGTCGACGATGGAGCCGTCACGATCGACGGTGACGGGATCGTCCGCATCGGCGGCACATCGGGCAACGACGTGATCTTCGTCACGCAAACCGTCGATCGACAGTACCTGAAGGTCACGATCAACGGAATCGTTGTCAGCGATCAGATCGCGCTGAGCTGCGTCAACGAAATCCGTGTCTGGAGCCGCGCCGGCAACGACCGCGTCGAACTTCTGGACCTGGCCCTGATGTCCTTGCTGCACGGCGGAGAGGGCGACGATCTTCTGATCGGCGGAGCCGGCGACGACCTGATCTACGGCGGCGCCGGCATTGACCATCTGACCGGCGGCGCGGGCAACGACTTTCTCGTTGGCGGTGACGATGCCGACCGTATCGTCGGCTCGGCTGGTCACGACGTGCTGGTGGCCGGCGACGTGGCCTGCCACTTCACCGATGACGCCCTCAGGGCGATCAGCGCTGCTTGGGCCGCCAACCGGACACAGGACAGCGGGCTGGTCGAGGAAGTGCTCGACGAAACCCTCACCACCGGCGATTTCGACCAACTGACCGGCGGCTCCGGCGCCGACTGGTTCATCGTCAGCAAAGACGATAAGGTCACCGACTTCAAAGGAATCCTCAACAAGGAGGGAGATGTGCTGACGATGGTGTAGCGGTGTGAAGATCGGCACCCAAGAGACATGTTGGCCGACATTGAGCATGTGCGGGCGACGAACAGCATGATGATCGTTGGTTGAGTGTGGCGACCGCCATTGGCGCGACAAGCGACAACGGAAGCGGCCGGAATGGCGATCTGCCAGATAGGGGGGCCTTGCTTTCGTCGTCTGGTCACCGTTGCAACGCGACCCTTCGCAGAAGATTCCTGCCCCCCATCGGCAAACTGCCCAATCACGGACAGTTTCGAGGCGTTGGAGCGAGGTGCCCGACGCATCCGAATCTGGCCCTATAGCGGCGGGCGACGTGGTTTAGGACTGACTTTCGCTGACGCGTCGTAACTTACTTGGGCCACATCGTCCGGGTGCACGAAGACCTTGGCGGCGAACCGCGTTAAAGTCATCAGATTGATGGCGCGGTATGACCGTTCGGGATCCGCAGCTCCAGGCATTTCTGCTCCGGCGCAACGCGCATAGGTGAAGCACACCCAAGCAGCTAAGACTCCGACAAAACAAGCCACCCTCCCGACGGGCCCCTGCAAGTCGTTATGACCGCACTGCCGGTGATGGGCGCTCGGGCTGCGGAGCGAGGCGGCCATGACTTTCGCCGGCTCCACCAGGGGTAGATCGGATGGTGCCATGCCGTGCGAGCAATCTCCGCGTTTCGAATGCGGTCAACTCGCGAGGAAACCCGGCGAAACGCAGCGGCGGCGAGGGGCGAACCTGCTGCCTGAGGCTGACATGTTCACCCCGGTTGCCGCATGCGTCACGCCCCCAGAGTTTCGCCGGGATTGGGAAAAATCGGCGGTTTCGCGTTCGACTTCAAGGCTCCGCCGTTCCCATCCCGGATTCGACGCACATTCTACCGCCCGCCCATCTTGGTTGCTAGAATCGAGATCGCCCCAAGGCAATGCAACAGGTCTGTTGGCCAGTCCATCATGAACAGCCCTTATGTGCCAAGATGCTCCCCTGCAGCGTCTCCACGAAGTGCGCAGTTGCCCTCGTCTAGTACTTTGCCAATCGGAGCGGACATTTGGTATACTGCTCTCCTTGAGACTCCCAGTCTCGTACACGGGACTTTCACCCGATGAGAATCACGCCCATGCCGGGCGTACACAAGGCGGTGAACCCAAGCGGCGGATCGGGCGTTTCCTGAAATCAACACCATTTTGCCGACGCTGGGTTATCGGTGGCGTTCGGCAGCTTCAGTGAGGGGAGCATGGAACCGACTTGTCGGCCAAGTTCTGGCTGCAGCCGGTCCGACTTGCGCGAAACTTCGGTTTCTCACCCACAGAATTGCGGCGGATTCATCAGTTGACTAACGAACATCAAGCAGAGTTCTTGGAGGCGTGGCATGGGCATTTTGGCGCTGGGGGCTGACGAGCGTGTTGTCGATGTGAAATTCACTAAGGATACGCTAAGCGTTGCCTTGCGGGATGGGCGGACCATCACGGTCCCCCTGGCTTGGTATCCTCGCTTGTTCGAGGCGACTGCAGCGCAGCGGAAGAACTGGCGTGTCGCCGGTGGCGGCTACGGCATCCATTGGCCGGACATAGATGAAGACCTGAGCACGGAAGGATTACTTCGCGGTGCCCCGGCGCCGCGACCCCGTCAGGTCGACGATCCAGACAGAACCACGAGCCGCCGAACCAAGCGCTCAAGCTGACCGACGGCCCCTCACGCCGTTTGGAGACCTGCCGTCCCACCAGGGCCGGCGGCAGCTTAGACATGGCAATATTCACCGGAGACCGGGGCCGGAGCCCGACACGGCACCTCCCTGGTTCGCGGTGGGCCATCAACCATCCACAACCCGACTAATGTTGAGGGCACAGCCAGCCCGAATGCAACACTTCGACTTCATCGCACTCGACCACGGGGTAGTCGCAGACGGTGATCGTGTCGGCCGTGAAGGACTCGATTTCAAAGCCGGTTCCCGGCCGGGACGCTTTTTCAGACATCGGCATGGGACCGCTGGCAAGCAGATAGGCGCCGACGTCGACCGCTCCGGGCGGCAGGCGCTCGGCCAGGTGGAAGGTCCGCTCCGAGACGGATCGCACTTTCAGCGTCGTGTTCGCCTCCGGCAGGCTGATCTTCAGCTCCCCGCACACCAGCTCTCCGCCGGCAAGCAGATACCCCTGAACGCCGCGGCCCTCACCGTCCACAGTCGCTAGGGCGAACCGCCCGGCGACGGTCACCGGGCCATAGCGGCGCCGTTCTTGATCCATCGTCGAGACGATGTAGTCCGTGCGACCCGCCAACTGCACCTCGACGGCGATGACGCCGGTCTTCGCATCGTTGGCCAGCAACCGCGCGGCGATCACCGGCGAAGCGTCCGATTGGTACGACACGATCACCGCGGCATACTGGGTCGCCAGCGTGGCTGCGTCATCCCGGGCGCGGTTTTCGACCAGTATCTGCTGGACGGGCGGACGACCCCGCGCGGCCTCCGTATGGTTTCTCCAGCCCGGCGCGTCGGTGACGACGATCCGACCGACCGTGTCGCTGGTGTTCAGCATCACCAGGTCCAGGTTCACTTCGTTGTGCCGCCAGGTGAAGGTGTACGGCGTCTGGGGCGCGACGGCTCGCGGCCGCTTTACCCACAAGCTCCAGGCATCCGACAAGTCCACCGGCTGGGGCTCGGGCTCCGCCGGCTTCAGGTCCGCCAGGGTGCCGTTCGAGTGGAAGGTGTAGTGGTGCGACTTCCCGCCCGTCACCCGAAACAGATCCACGACGTAGTGCCCGCCGTCCGGCGTCTGTACCATCGCGCAGGTACGGCGGTAGTCGTCGCACTGCGGATAGACGGCCGGTGCCCGGGCCTGGACCACTTCCACGCCGGGGGCGAGGCCGAATAGCTCCAGGTTCGAGCCGCACTGGCTACGGGCCTGGTCGGCCTCATCCACGACCACCAGATTGTGCGAGAGTGTTCCCGATGTCCAGATCTGCCCGTTGCGGCCGTCCGGGGTTCTATGGCCGCTGCCGGAGAAATAGCCTCGGTCGGCAGCCATTTCCTCTCCGAAGGCATAGTAGCTGAGACTGAGGATGTCGTTCTGGCGGTGTCCCGTGCGGAGGGTCCGCTGGTGCTCGTTCCCGTTGAGAAACAGCGCCGTGTTGCTCGCCTGGCGGCCTCCGCGGAGCACGGCCACGTGCCAGCCCGGAAACCATTCGGTTCGCAGCGGCAGTTGTATCTCTTCTCGGGCCTGCAGATCGGGGGCCCGGTACCACAACGAGTATTCGCTGCCCCACTCCGACAGCGGTTTGCCGGTGATGGTCTCCAGGAGACCCGCATACGGGCCGCCGAGCCGCGCCGCCAGGATTTCGGCGTAAAGCGGGCTGATGGTGCTGTGATGGTGCGTGTCGCCGATGACCGGCAGCCGGTTTCCGGGGCCAAGCTGCCGCACCATGGACTCTAGCGCGAGGCTGAAGTGGCCGTGCCGGAAGGGGTTGAAGTCGTCCATCCGCGGGCCGTCTTGCGGCCGGTAGCCGGGCGGGTCGCTATAGCCGAGCAACAGGTCCGGCAGCTCGCACATGTTGGAGAAGTTGTGGGCCGCATAGCCCGGCGATTCCGAGTAGAAACCGTCGAAATGGTAGCGGGTTCTCAGGACCTCGCGGAAACCGTCCAGGCCGCGGCGGATCCGCTCGGGCTGCTTCAGAAGGGCGCCTGCGGCCGCGCTCACGGAGCGAGAGGTCACGCCCTTGTTGCTTAGATCGTCCCAGTGCTCTACGTCGGCGCAGCCCGCGTCGATCAGGTCTTCGACGATGCGGCGGTGCACGGCTTCATCGGCCAACGAGCGGCCGTCGGGATAGCACGCGCCGCGGACCAGGTCGTAGGCGATGATCATGTTCAGCAGCGGTCCCGAGTCGCTGCCTTTGCCGTGGGTGTGGAGTCTGCCGGCGCCCCAGAAGCCGTTGTACAGCGTGGAGTACTCCCCCTTGGCGTCACTGCCCGTGTGCTGCCGTTTGAGCCCGTAGGCATGCCGGACGGCGCCGGGTGGAAACCGCCCGCCGCGCGGCGCCGCTGGGTCGCCCATGCCCGCGGCTACTTCCGCCGGCGGCCAGTCGGCATAGCTGCCGATGTAGGACTTGTAGAGGTAATTGGGAAAGACACGGGCGAATCGGTCCAGGATCCACAGGCTCCGCTCGGCATACCCGATCTCACCGGTCACCGCGTACAGCTTGGCCAGTGTCAGCACCTGCTCCCACGCCCATTGTGCCCGGTAGTAGCGGATCAGACTACTCATGCTGACCATCGTCGGAAGGTTGCTGACCCCCAGCATCGCGTGCTCCGCCCGCTCCGTGTCGGTGGCATCCGCCGGCAGCGCCCGCTCCCCGGGTGTTTGGTAGTAGGTGATGATTTGCTCCATCCGCGGCAATTCCAGCACCCCGGTTTCCGGGTACTCGGGGTTGGGGAACACCGTGCCGCAATTCGCGCAGGTGAGCCGGTCCGGGTCGCTGACGCGCCAGTGGAGGTTTCCCGTGGCCCGGTTGAGACCGGGGTCCACGCAGGCGGGGCA
>Ga0351853_1160_pt1 | contig 15172 bp, 6 predicted proteins | sample BONcelHFGM3001C8_FD_206799 | JGI IMG/M metagenome (GOLD analysis project Ga0351853, IMG submission 206799) | Enriched cells from coal bed in the Powder River Basin, Montana, United States - BONCAT cells FGM rep2 HSBNCT.FGM.300.1.C8 ... | reverse complement strand
ACACTCAAAGCACCGGCATTGTGTCCGTTCTTTGTATGACGGTGGAACTTCTCGGTGAAACATTCACTTGAAATGTTGTATTTCCCAACTGACAATGACGACAACCCATTGGTTTTCACAAAAAATATGGATATTTACGGAAAAGATGCTTTCTATCCTGCATCCCCGGTTACTATTTCTGAAGTATCCCAAATCCGTGGCGCCGACGCAATAATCCTTGGCGTTACCCCATTTCAGTACAATCCTGTGACCAAAGAGCTGATCGTATACAGAGATCTTCAGATTGCCATTGATTGTGACGGAGGTTCCGGCGTTTATGGAAACGACCGCTTACGCAGCCCCTATTGGGATGGAATGATGGCCGATGCCCTGCTAAATTACACGGCTTTACCTGCCATTGATTATACCGAAAGGATGAACATTGCCCTCCAGAACCCGACTGAGGATGACGAGTGTGAATACATTATTATCTCTCCTACAGGAGCCGATTTTTTGCGTTGGGCAGACTCGATCGCCAAATTCAGAAACGAACAGGGCATCCTTACGAAAGTATTTACAGTGGATGAAGTCGGTGGAAATACCACCAATGCGATTGAGACCTTCATCAACAACGCTTACAATACCTGGAGCATTCCTCCGGCCGCCTGTCTACTTTTGGGCGATTACGGAACTGATGGAACTGCCAGTATCATTTCTCCCATCTGGAATAGTTACTGTGCCTCCGACAACATCTATGCAGATGTCGACGGCGACCAGATGCCCGATGTGATCATGGCACGGATGACGGCCAACAACGATGCCCAGTTAACGATTTTCATCACCAAATTCCTCGATTACGAAAGAATGCCGGAAACCGATACTGCATTCTACAACCACCCCATTACAGCGCTTGGGTGGCAAACCGAACGCTGGTTCCAGATTTGTTCGGAAGTGGTTGGAGGGTATTTCAAATATGTGAAAGGACGTCAACCTACCCGTATCAATGCCATTTATCAGGGAACACCCGGTACCCTTTGGTCCACTGCAACCAATACGTCAACGGTTGTTAATTATTTCGGGCCTAACGGATTGGGCTATATCCCTGCCACTCCTCTTGAGTTAGGAGGCTGGTCAGGCGGCACTTCAACCATGGTTACCAATGCGATTAACGCCGGCTCATTTATGCTCCAGCACAGGGATCATGGAAATATCACTTTGTGGGGGGAACCTGCTTACAACAACAACAACATCAACCAGCTTACGAACGAACAACTTATCCATATTTTTTCCATCAACTGCTTAACCGGGAAATACAACATTTCAAGTGAATGTTTCACCGAGAAGTTCCACCGTCATACAAAGAACGGACACAATGCCGGTGCTTTGAGTGTAACCGGTGCATCTGAGACCTCATATTCATTTGTTAATGACACCTATGTATGGGGTATGATGGACAATATGTGGCCCGATTTTATGCCGGATGAAACCTCTGAAGTACCTCTTCGCGGTATTATGCCTGCATTTGGCAACGCGGCAGGAAAATACTTCCTGAAACAGTCGAGCTGGCCTTACAACACAAATAACAAAGCGGTAACCTACAACCTCTTTCACCATCACGGAGATGCTTTCTCCTGCCTTTACGATACGGTTCCTTACACCCTCGATGTGACCCACGACCTATCCATTGCTTATGGCAATACCACATTTAACATTACGGCTACGGAAGAGAGTTTCATCGCCTTGAGCCACGAAGGTGTATTACTTGCCACTGCCTATGGAACCGGATCTATTCCGGTTGTCATGACGATTCCAGTTCTGCCTCCCGGAAGTATTATGAAAGTAGTTGTTACCAAGACTAACCACTTCCGCTACGAAGACTATGTGCCCGTTGTAACGGATCTGCTCATCGCTAATTTCTCTGCCACACAAACCCAGGTTTGTGCTCCAAACGAGATTGATTTTACAGACCTTTCTAGTGGCAGTCCAACAGCATGGGAATGGACATTTGAAGGTGGAACGCCAGGCACTTCAACCGATCAGAATCCAACCGGTATTGTTTATGATGTAGCCGGCACTTATGAGGTTGCACTAACTATTACAAAAGATGGCAACACTTCAACTGAAAGCAAGTCGAACTATATTCATACATTCAATACTCCTACCGCCGACTTTGAAGAGGGAACCCTCTGTGAGGATGTTGCAATTGAGTTCACCGACTTCTCAAATCCTAATGGTGGAACAATCACCAATTGGATGTGGAACTTTGGCGATCCCAATTCAGGCATCTACGATACTTCCACAATGCAACATCCCAGCCATATATATACAACGCCAGGAACTTATATAGTTTCACTGAGTGTGACCAACGATGGCGTATGTACCGATACCCATAACAAGGAGATCGAAATCGGGGCCAAGCCCGCTCAGGCAGGAATACCGCAGGGCGATGCAACTATCTGTCAGGCTTCCATGGGAAATATCTTTACAACCGATGGCGCACCGCTTGCAACTTCCTACGAATGGATCATCGATCCCACAACCGCTGGAATCATCACCGGAACAGGGACAGAGATCACACTGGATGTGGACGAGAGCTTCTCTGGCAGTGCTGTTCTCCGTGTTAGAGGTATCAATGATTGTGGCGATGGTGGCATCTCTGATGCGTTGACTCTGAACATTATGGAGATTCTGGCAGCGCCTTCTGCCGCACCTGAAGGGCCTGGTATTGTTGACCTGAAAGAGGTGACCAGCTCCGATTTCACAGCTATTGAGGTAACAGGAGCTGTTGGCTACACCTGGATGATCGATCCCGCAACAGCTGGTGAATTAACTCCGAATGGTCTCCAACTATCCGTTACCTGGGATCCTGATTTCAGGGGCGACGCCAGCATCACCTATGCCGGTGTTTCGGATGAATGCGAAGGACATTTCTCTCCTGCCAAGGTTGTTACCGTGAAGAATACTCTTGGAATCAATGAATTCAATGCTTATAACATCGCGGTTTATCCAAACCCGAATGCCGGAAGGTTTAACCTGGCTCTTTACACCAACGAACAGAGCATTGTAAGCATCCGAATCTTCAATCTCCTTGGAACGATGGTATATTCTGAAGAGAATGTAAGTATCTTCAACCAGTTGACAAAAACACTTGATCTTTCAACACTTCCGAAGGGAATCTATCACCTGAAGGTTGAAGGGACAAAGGGGACCTCGATTATCCGCATGGTAATCGACCGGTAACCGGCAATTTTGACCATCATATCCCGAAGGGGCGAGGCATGCCTCGCCCTTTCGGGATATTTTTTATTATATTCCAACTTTTTTCATTTCTTGTCGTCACTATGGCAAAACAGGTCGGCAAAGACAATATCTTTCCCTGAAGGCTATATTGCTCCTTTCCCGTTCAAACCCTGGATGGATCCGATGAAAAAACTGCCCCCTTTCTGAAACTGAACATGTATGAAGGGAACTTGATATTGAAATAACGGACATTCGTTTTTTTTGTATCTTTAACCCCGAAAGAATCAAAAAATCGACCTTCCATGAATAAGCATTTTTTTCAGCATTCGGCAGGCTTGTTGTCTGCTGTTTGCGTTGTCGTAATGAGCGTATTCCATACGCCAACATTAACCGCCCAGGTGTTCAGCTATCCCGATGCCCTCTCAACTGAAGGGTTTTCTCTTAAAAACAGTTCTGAGAAAGGAGTATCAATTGATTACTCTATCCATAGTTTTGAACTGGTGGATGTTATCATCAAGGGAGAGGTTTTGAAAAGTGTTGCCCTCTCCGGCTCATTTCTTTTTAACGAAGAGGGTGCACCTGACCTGCCCGGATATAGCCGGTATATAGCTATCCCACAAGGATCCACTGCCAAATTAAAAATCATCAATATCCAATCGGAGATTATCCACGACGTTGATGTAGCTCCTGCCCCGCGTATTCCGAAAGATAATGAGGACGAGCCTCTTGTTTACCATAGAGATCGAAAAATCTATCAGAAAAACAGTTACTACCCTGAAAATCCAGTGATGTTATCAGCCCCAAAGAAGCTTCGGGGAGTAGATGTTGTCATGTTGGGGATAACCCCTTTCCAGTATAATCCTGTGACAAAAGAGCTTGTGATTTACCGTGATTTCAAGGTGGAGATTGAGTTTGAAGGCGGGAACGGATATTTCGGAGAGGATCGTTTAAGAAGTCGTTTCTGGGACCCAATTCTGGACGATGCCATCCTCAACCACACTTCTCTGCCGGTAATTGACTATGCTGCACGTATCCATGAACCCACTGACCTGGCAGGATGTGAATACCTGATCATCTGCCCGGATGGCACCGAATTTCAGTCATGGGCTGATTCGATTCGTCAGTTCCGCATTGCTGAAGGCATCTCAACGATGGTTAAAACTCTGACGGATGTTGGAGGAAATACAACAACAGCCATTGAGAATTACATCAACACTGCATATAACACCTGGACACCTGCACCGGCAGCGATTCTGTTGCTGGGAGATTATGGAACCAATGCCAGCAACAGCGTCATTTCACCAATTTACAACAGCTATTGTGTTTCAGATAATATCTATGCAGATGTGGACAACGATCAGCTTCCCGAAATCTGCCTGGCCCGAATGACCGCAAACAACGCGACCCAACTCCAGGTAATGTGTTCCAAGTTCCTTAACTATGAACGAAACCCTCCTACTTCCCCCCTCTTCTACAACAAACCGATCACAGCTCTGGGATGGCAAACGGTACGCTGGTTTCAGATCTGTTCCGAAACTGTCGGAGGTTTCTGGAAATATGAACAGGGTAAAGATCCTACACGTATCAATGAAGTTTACGTGGGAAACCCCGGTTCCGACCCCTGGTCAACAGCAACCAACACTGCAGCAGTAATGAATTATTTTGGTCCTAATGGCGAAAACTACATCCCGGCCACTCCTCAGGCAATGCCCTGTTGCTGGACAGGCGGAAATGCTACTGCAATTAACAATGCATTAAATGCTGGAGCCTTTTGCCTGATGCACCGCGATCATGGCTCAGTAACTGGATGGGGAGAACCTTCTTATAACAGCAATAATATCAACGGGCTGACTAATACAAACCTTCTCTCCTTTATCTTTTCAATCAACTGTCTCACTGGAAAATACAACTATAGTACCGAGTGCTTTACAGAGAAGTTTCACCGGTACACATACAACGGTCAGAATGCAGGAGCCCTGGGGCTCATCGCGGCATCGGAGGTATCATACAGTTTTGTGAATGATACCTATGTATGGGGGATGATGGATAATTTCTGGACCGACTTCATGCCTACCTATGGAACTACGCCGGCATCAAGAGATTTCCGCCCCTGTTTCGGTAATGCAGCCGGAAAAATTTTCCTGGAACAGTCAAACTGGCCTTACAATACAGGAAACAAAGAAGTGACCTACCACCTCTTCCACCATCACGGGGATGCATTTTCTATGGTCTATTCTGAGGTGCCTGTGGCCCTTTCCGTCATACACAATACAAGTATCCCTGAGGGAACTACATCATTCACAGTTACAGCAAATACAGGGTCATTCATCTGCCTGTCCGTTGATGGTGAGATTCTCGGGACTGCCAATGGAACTGGTTCTCCTGTAAATATCACAATTCCGGGGACCCTGGTAGTTGGTGACGAACTTATTGTAACAGTAACAAAACAGAACTATTTCAGGTACAAGGGGGTGGTTCAGGTCATCTTCCCGTCAGGTCCGATTCCCGATTTTGAAGCCGACACCACGCTGATCTGTGCCTTGGGAGCCGTCAACTTCACCGATCTCAGTACAAACAGTCCTACCTCCTGGAGCTGGACATTCCCCGGAGGAACACCTGGCACATCTACGGCTCAGAACCCACAAAATATCGTTTACAATGTATCCGGGACATACAATGTATCACTGACTGTTGGTAACGGGACCTATTTCAACAGTACGACGAAACCTGGCTACATTAGTGTGAGTTCATCTGCCGGAACTCCTAATACGCCCGATGGTGACACATTACTTTGTGAAAACAGTGCTAACACTCTCTATACAATCTACCCTGTTTCCAATGCAACATCCTATTCATGGACACTCATACCCGATACCGCCGGTGTTATGAATCAGAATGACACCTCTCTCATCGTCGACTGGTCGAACACATACGTTGGTTATGCCAGCATCAGTGTGCAGGCAGTGAATGGCTGCGGACCTGGCGCTTCCAGTCCGCTGCTACAGGTTCACCTGCGTCCTTTTCCTGAGATCCCTGAGACCCCCGCAGGACCTACAACGATGTGTGAAGGTACCGTTTCCTCCATCTATACGGTGAATCCGGCGCTGAATGCAGAAAGCTATATCTGGAAACTCGAACCTGCAAATGCCGGTTCCATTTCCGGGACCGGACCCGCCGGAACCGTTACATGGGATCCTTTCTTCTTGGGAACAGCGCAGGTAAAAGTCAGAAGTGCCAATGCATGCAATGAATCCCCATGGTCTGATCCACTGGATGTTTCACTTATTGCAAATCCTGTTGTTGCTCTTGGAAATGATACAACCATCCTGATTACTCAAACACTTACTCTTGATGCCGGCAATCAAGGTTGTTCATACCTGTGGAGCACAGGGGCTACGACCCAGACAATCAACGCAGCTTATCAGGGAAATCTTGCCGATAGCTATTGGGCAGAAGTTAACAACAGTGGTTGTTTCTCGAGGGATACAATCGTGATCTCATTTGACGACCCGGTATGGATTCCTGAAAGTTTTGGGAATCTGACCCTGTTAATCGCTCCAAATCCAAACAGGGGCCAGTTCAGGATTGAAATCGCATCCATTGAGGAAATCAATCTGAATCTCAACATTTTCAATACGCTTGGGACATCAATTTACCAAAAGAATGAGATTCATCTCTCCGGAACTTACTCTGCCTTGATAAATATCCAGGATGTTCCAAATGGGATTTACACACTTAAAATCAATCTTGGCAACCAGGTAATTGCCAAGAAAATTATTGTCCAGCGATAGGACCACGTTTTTGCTTTTCTTCCCTCTACAAAGCAAACAATAATTGCGTACCTTTGTCTTGTTGTAATTATTATTTAGTCCAGATTATGAACAAGTACATTTTCCTGATCCTGTCCGGGATTTTCTTTTCCCAGATCTCTGCTGCCCAGCAACAAACACCTCAACCAGCCGGGACTGATACCGCCAGTTATCCTTACTGGATAGAAATGATGCAGGATCCCTCTATGAATTTTTTTCAGGTTCAGCGTGCATTCAATCTTTACTGGGAAAACAGGCCGATAACCAGAAGCAGTGGATGGAAAGTTTTCAAACGATGGGAGTATATGATGCAGAGCAGGGTATCTCCCGATGGAACCCGACCAGCACCTGATGAAGTATTAAAGGCGTATGATGCATTTACTGATAACACCGAATCTACAAGCGGGAACTGGATCTCTTACGGCCCATCGCTTATCCCATCCCCTGGCCCTCCGGGTTACCTGGGTTTAGGACGCCTGAATGTAATCGCCTTTCATCCCACAGATGCCAATATTCTGTTTGTTGGCTCCCCCTCTGGCGGCTTCTGGAAAACTTCTGACGGTGGGCTGAACTGGATTACTACCACAGACACAATGCCTACCCTTGGTGTTTCGGCCATCGCCGTAGATTACAGCAATCCCTCCAAGATCCTGATCGGTTCGGGTGACCGGGATGCAGGGGATGCGCCAGGACTCGGGGTGTTCCGAAGCCTCGACGGAGGAGCCACATGGTCGGCCTCTGCTACAGGGATGGGAAGTAAAACCGTTGGCAGGATCCTCCAGCATCCGGGAACGGCAACTACCTTTCTGGCTGCAACCAGTGGAGGGGTATACCGCTCAACCGACGGGGGCTCAACATGGACCCTTTCAGTCAGCGGGAACTTCAAAGACATCTGTTTCAAGCCCAATGACCCGAACATCGTATATGCCGCCATGATAACGTCAGCTGGTCCCGGCTTTTACAGGTCGACGAACAACGGCGCTTCCTTCATATCGATCACCTCCGGCCTGACCGCCGGACAGCGAGGGGTGATCGCCGTGACAGCAGCCAACCCAAACTACGTCTATTTTCTTCAGTCCAATACCTCATCAGGATTCAAAGGGCTCTACCGCTCCACCGATGCCGGGCTAACGTTCACAACCAGGTCTACCTCACCCAATATCCTCGACTGGACCTGCGACGGAAGCGGCAGCGGCGGGCAGGGATGGTACGACCTGGCCCTGACAGCAGATCCTGCCAATGCCGAGATCATCTACGTGGGCGGGGTTGATGTTTGGAAATCAACCAACGGCGGAACATCCTGGGCCATCAACTCACACTGGTACGGAGGTTGCGGGGTTGCCGAAGTGCATGCCGACTGCCACTTCCTCACCTATTCGCCGGTGAACGGAACCCTGTGGGCCTGCAATGATGGCGGGGTCTACTTCACCACCAACGGCGGAACAACCTGGACCGACAGGACCCAAACGATGACCATCGGGCAGATCTACAAGATCGGGCAAAGCCAGACTGTGAAAGAGAAGGTGATCAACGGCTTCCAGGATAATGGAACCTATACCTACAACGCCTCCGGTTGGGAACAGTCGGGTGGTGGAGACGGTATGGAGTGTGCCGTGGATTTTACGAATGCCGCCTATACATACTACACAATCTACTACGGGGATATCTACCGGTTGCTCAACAACGGGAACGACTTCCATATTGCCGGAAACGGAACGTTCGGGATCACTGAAAGCGGAGCATGGATCACACCCTTTATCCTCAGCAAATCGGACCCTAAGATGATGTTTGTCGGTTACAAGAACATCTGGCGCTGTCCCGATGTAAAGACGACCAACAACCCCGTCTGGACCAAGATCTCCAACAATCTGGCTGGAAGCAACAGCAATAACATGGCCGTCCTGGAGCAATCACCTGTTAATACAGATATCCTTTATGCAGCACGCTCCGGAAATAAACTTTTCAGAACCGATAACTGCATGGATGCCAGTCCGACCTGGGTTGACCTTACCGCTTCCCTTCCTGCTGCAAGTACACCTACCGACCTTGCAGCACATCCAACTGATCAGAATACTGTATTTATGACTCTTGGGAACAACGTATACCAATCGATCAACAAAGGCCAGTCATGGTCAAATATCACCGGCAACCTGCCCAACATACACATGAACACGGTTGCCTGCTATGCTAATGCACCCGAAGCGCTCTATGTGGGAACCGATGCCGGAGTCTACTACAAGGACCTGAATACTGTAACCTGGATTCAGTTCAGCACAGGTCTTCCGGTGAGCGCCGAAATTACGGAGCTCGAGATCTATTACGACAATGACTCCGTAAGTTCCGATGCGATCAGGGCCAGTACCTACGGACGCGGATTGTGGGGTTCTGATATGTTTTCAACCTATTCGGTCGATTTCTCAGCCGACTCCACGATGATCTGCCAAAACCTTAATGTAGATTTTACCGATCTCTCTTCGGGGGCGCCTACATCCTGGAGCTGGTCATTCCCCGGAGGAACCCCCGGCAGTTCCAATCTTCAGAATCCCGAAAATATTGTCTACTCCATTCCCGGTAGTTATAACGTATCCCTGACCACCACGTGGAATACCTATACAACATCGGTCACCAAAACCGGCTACATCACGGTGAACCCGCTGCCGGGAACACCGGGAACACCGGATGGAGATACCCTGCTTTGCGAGAACAATTCCAATACCCTGTACACCATCGATTCTGCTGCCAATGCAACCTCTTACACCTGGCAACTGAATCCTGATACAGCCGGAGTGCTAACACCTTCCGACACTTCTGCTGTCATCAACTGGAGTGATACCTGGACAGGCTACGCTGATCTCTCGGTGCAAGCAACCGGAGAGTGCGGCAGCACCCCATTTTCACCGTCTCTTCAGATTCATGTTCGGCCATTCCCTGAACAACCCGAAATGCCCTCTGGTCCCACACCATTGTGCCAGGGATCGGAAAACACATCCTACACAACCAATCAGGCCCTGAATGCCAATAGCTATTCATGGGAGATCTTTCCGGTTGAGGCGGGGACCATTTCGGGAACTGACACCATTGGTACTGTTTCCTGGAGTAACACATTTGACGGGACGGCATCTGTGAAAGTGAAAAGCATTAACGATTGCAATGAAAGCAGCTGGTCAGAGTCGATTAACATTCTCGTTAATAGTAATCCTGTCGTGAACCTTGGCGAAGATACTACCATTACATACGTTCAGCCCCTTATCCTGGATGCCGGAAATCCCGGTGCCAATTACCTCTGGTCAACCGGAGATGCAACACAAACCATCGACGCCTCCTATAGCGGAAGTCCGGTAATAACCTACTGGGTAGATGTGACAGCCAACAATTGTAGTGAAAGCGATACGGTTGTGGTCACGTATACCGATCCTGTTTCCATTGCAGAGCAGGATCATGGTATCCGGATGCGCATCATCCCAAATCCCAACAACGGTGATTTCATTCTGGATATTACATCGGAAAATCCGGGCAATTTTATCATCAAAATCACGGATATTACCGGGAGATGCGTTGTAGAAAAACACGTTCAGAATAGTGGAAATATCACGACTCACACGGATATCTCTATCCCCCGGGCACAGGATGGAGTCTATCTGCTCCAACTGTTATCAGAAAAGAACCTGATTGTCGAAAAGATCCTGGTTTTGAAATAATTCTTCAGAACCGAAAGCAACCCTTCAACCCCTATCAAGGTCTTTGTTAAGACTAAAGGAAGTTGAATGGAAATCAATCTGTTATGAAAAAATATCTATTTTATATACTGTGTAGCTTAGTTGCTTTAACCAGCATCTATGGCTTTTCCCAGAATCTGCCGCATTTTCCTAAAATCACACCTGCGGGAAAAGGCAAGGTGAACACCTATATCGACAACATGGGATATTGGGATGAGATGGCACGATTGGGTTATGTTGAGGTGAATCCATGGCGCATTATCCCCCCTGCTGTCAAGCAATCTTCAAGGATCCAGATAGATGGACTGCCTGTCCAGGATTCACCGGACGTGGCTGTAACAGCCAGTGGAGCAACCACTCAAAGTGAAAATTCCATCTTCATCGATCCTGAAGATGAGTCGATCCTCCTGAATTCAAACAACTCCAGCGACTGGAACGGTTCCTACGCCCAGAATCTATATGGATGTGACCGCTTTTGGTCCTTTGATGCCGCTTCCACCTGGGGAGGATCTATCTTTGGCGTTGGGCAGGTCAATAACGGAGACCCATCTACGGCGATAGGACGTAATGGCTGGTATTATGTTGGGAAGATCAACAACGGCAGGGGCCAATCTGTTGCCTACTCCACCAACCATGGCCAGAGCTGGACTGATGTCACCGTTGCCCAGGTAGGCGGCGGGTTCGGAGATCTCCTGGACAAGAACCACCTCTGGATCGATAACTCTGAAACAAGCCCCTATCAGGGATACCTCTACACCGGATGGTCCTGTTATGTTGACGGATCCCCCAACCAAAACCAGATTGAAATCGCCCGCTCCACCAACCAGGGGATCTCGTGGTCAATCCCAACAGGGGTCAGTCATGCCGTGAATGCCTTAAAACACAACCAGGGGGTGAACATCCAGACCGGCCCGAACGGAGAGGTGTATGCCACATGGATCATCTACGACACCTGGCCATCGGATGAGACAGCGATCGGGTTTGCCAAATCGCTCGACGGCGGGGAGAACTGGGTTCCGGCCAACCGTATCCTCACCAACATCAAAGGGATCAGGGCAAGCGGCACCAGCAAGGATATGCGTGTTGCATCCTTTCCTGTGATGACCGTCGACCTGAGCAACGGTCCGAACCAGGGGAACCTGTACATTGTTTGGGCCAATATCGGGGAGCCCGGCATCAACACAGGAACCGATATCGACATCTACATGATCAGGTCAACCAACCTGGGTGATACCTGGTCGGCGCCTTTCAGGGTAAATCAGGATCCTGCAGGACTCGGGAAAGAGCACTTCCTCCCCTGGATCACCTGCGACCCCCTCAACGGAAACCTTTGTGTGATCTATTATGATGACCGGAATGTTGACACCGCCATGGTGGAGACCTGGGTCTCCTACTCCTATGATGCCGGAGAGAGCTGGAGCGATTTCAGGGTCTCCGATGTTGCTTTTACACCCCTTCCCATTCCCGGGATGGCGGCCTACTACTTCGGCGACTACATCGGCATCAAGGCCCAGAACATGAAGGTTTATCCGATATGGACAGATAACCGGGCTGGCAATGCGTTGGCATATGTTTCGGTCTTCGACCTGGGACCACCTCCCGGGCAGCCTTATGTATCTTACTACTCCAACGATCTCTCCCTGATCTCCGGAGGGACCGTTGCAACCATGAACTACGGTGATTCACTGTACATGAGCCTCGGGCTGAAGAATATCGGGGATCAGCCTGCTGAAGATATAACCGCTATACTCTCGGTTGCATCCCCCTATATCACCCTCACCGATTCAACAGAGTTATACGGCACAATGCAGGGGGATGAGATCAAGGTGATCCCCAACGGATATGCATTCAAGGTATCAGATACCATCCCTGATGCACTGAAAATAAAATTCACGGTATCGGCATCCACTCCCGACACCAGCTGGCAAAGCCACTTCTCCATTGAGTCCCATGCCCCCTCGCTTCGTATCACAAAACTGGTGATTGATGATGCAACCGGCGGGAACAATAACGGCAAGCTTGACCCGGGAGAGACAGCCGAGGTAAGGATTACTACAGCAAACTACGGTGACTTCCCCTGCCTGGGCACTTACGGACTTCTCTCCTGTGAATCTCCGTTGATCACTCTTCAGAGTGACAGTGCCTGGCTGGATACGATCGTCGTCCTGGCTCCCAAAACGGCTGTGTTTACCCTTTCAGTCGACGACGAGTCGCCAACCGGAGTCGGGATATACCTCAACTACCGGGCTGTTTCGGGGTTGTACCATGCCGACGCATCATTCCTGGAGACCATCGGGATTGTGGTGGAAGACTGGGAAACGAACTCGTTTAACAAATTTCCCTGGCGCAATACAGGGAACAAACCCTGGACACTCACAACCACCAACCCGTACGAAGGGATCTATTGTGCCACCACCTTCCCGCTCGACGACAGCCAGTCGTCGAGCCTGGATGTGGATTATACCGCCGGGGTGGACGACAGCATCTCCTTTTACCGGAAAGTCTCGTCCGAACCCGATTACGACTTTCTCCATTTTTACATTGACAATGTCCTTCAGGGAAGCTGGTCGGGCGATGTTCCCTGGGGCCGTGTGGCTTTTCCTGTTGCCGCCGGCACCCATAATTTCAAATGGCGATATGTCAAGGATATCTTCCTGGCTGTTGGGCTGGACAAAGTATGGCTGGATTTCATCGATTTCCCGCCACCGGTCCTCCCGGAGATGAACGCTGGTCCGGATGGCTCTGTTTGCCAGGGATCTCCATACCAGCTAGCCGGAACCGGGGAAGGTCAGGACAGCCTGCTGTGGACTACAAAAGGGGACGGGAGTTTCAGCAATGATACCATTCTCACTCCGCTTTATCTTCCCGGAGTCAATGATATTCTGGCCGGTGAGGTCAAATTACTGCTGCGCGGATTTGTTGAACATGGCAGCGTTGTGAGCAGTATGATCCTGACAATCAACGAATCACCGGTTGTCTCCATGGTGGTAGATCCCAAAGACACCCTTTGCTCCTGGCAGTCGGGGATCCTTTCGGTTGAGGAGACACCCGGGGCAACCTATCTCTGGACACCCGGCAACTTTATATCCCCCACGATTGCCATTGACACGTCAGTTGCCGGAGGGATCGGGACAACACGGTTCCGGGTCACCGTAAGCTATTCCGACGGCTGTACGGCTTCAGATTCGGTCGATATCACCTTCAGGGATTGTACTGCAGTTGAGGATCTCATGAACAGGTTTACCTATTCCGTAACGCCCAACCCTTCCGGCGGCGAGTTTGATATCCGCCTCCATACACCCGGCAGGGAGGTTCTCTCCTGGCGTATCCGTTCATCCGGAGGTCAGATCATGATGGAAGAGAAGGATATCACGGTACACGAACTCTATCTCCGGCATCTGGACATCCGGCATCTGGCATCAGGTATCTATTTCCTTGAAATCGAACGGGAGAGCGGGAAGGTAACGGAGAAGATTATCCTGATAAAGTAATCTTATTACAAAAAGAACAACGCCACCCCTGCCACTGCAATCAAAGCCCCGATGATCTCTTTCAGGGTCACCTTCTCTTTCAGGAAGATGGCAGAGGGAGCGATGATCAGGACGGGCACGATCGACATCAGGGTGGCTGCCACGCCGGCAGAGGCATATTTCACGGCAATCAGTGAAAAGGAGACACCAAGGAAGGGACCGAAGAAAGCCCCTACCGTCATCTGGATCATCGGCTTCCTGAAGGATAGGGCAAGCAGGACATCACGCCACCGGCGAAGCACCGTAAATAGAATCCCAAATCCGACGATCCCGGCGATAATGCGGATCTGGGATGCAGCGAACGCATCGTAGTCCTGCATCCCAAATTTACTGAGCACAAGTCCGGCCCCCTGCCCCACGGCACCGGCAAAAGCAAGGAGAACCCCAACCAGGGGAAATCCGATCCTCAGCTGGTTGAACATCCCTTTCCGGATGGAGCGATCGGCGCGTTTCAGGACAACGAGGGAGATGCCCGTCATGGTCACGATCATACCTAACCAGTTTTGAGGGGTGAGGGTCTCTCCCAGGATGATCCAGCCGATCAGAGCCGTGATGGGAGGGGTGAGCGACATGATCAGCATCGAGATTCGTGCGCCAATCAGGACAAAGGCCTGGAAGAGGCAGAGGTCTCCGATGACGAAACCGATCAGTCCGGAGATAAACAGATAGATCCAGGCTTCCGTTGTGGCATCAACCGGAAAAAAATACCCTCTGTAGAAGAGGGTAAAGATGCTGAGAAAGATAAATCCGACGAGGAGCCGGAGAAGGTTGAGAACGAGAGATCCAATTTTCCTCCCGGCCGATTCAAATACCAGGGCCGTTACAGTCCAGAAAACTGCCGTTATCAACGCTGCTATTTCACCCCAGTGTGCAATCATCGGTTACTGAGCCATTCCTG
>Ga0351853_1182_pt1 | contig 15185 bp, 13 predicted proteins | sample BONcelHFGM3001C8_FD_206799 | JGI IMG/M metagenome (GOLD analysis project Ga0351853, IMG submission 206799) | Enriched cells from coal bed in the Powder River Basin, Montana, United States - BONCAT cells FGM rep2 HSBNCT.FGM.300.1.C8 ... | reverse complement strand
CCAAAGGGCTCCGGGCCGGAACCTACATCTCCCCCGGCCCGCGCACCTGCCAACGCTACGCCGGCAGCTATCAGCACGAGCGACAGGACGCCGAGCAATTCGCCCGTTGGGGCTTCGACTTCCTTAAGTACGACTGGTGCAGTTACGGGCAGATCTATAACGAGCGCATGAAGAAGAGCCAGGACGACCTGGCCGAGAAAAAGCACCCCTATCAGCAGATGGGCGATATCCTCAAAACCCTCGACCGCGACATCGTGCTCAACCTGTGCCAGTACGGCATGAACGACGTCTGGAAGTGGGGCGGCGAGGTGGGCGGCCACTGCTGGCGAACCACCGGCGACCTGGGCCTCCACCGCGGCAGCCGCCTGCCGGGCTTCTATCACATCGGCATGAGCAATGCGGCCCATTGGGAATACGCCGGTCCCGGGCGGTGGAACGACCCCGACTACATCCTCATCGGCTGGGTCGGTTCCGCTCGCGGCCATGGGATCGGCACGGAAACAACGCTCACCGCTGGCGAGCAGTACAGCTATATGTCGATGTGGTCGCTGATGGCGGCGCCCCTGTTCTTCAGCGGCGATATGGCCAAGGTCGACGAATTCACGTTGAACGTGTTGTGCAACGCGGAAGTCATCGACGTCAACCAGGACGCTCTAGGAAAACAAGCGAAGCCGATTGTCATGGACGACGAGACCCTCCTTCTCGCCAAACCGCTGGAGGACGGCTCTCTGGCGGTTGGCCTGTTCAATCTCTTGGAACAACCCCGCAAGATGACGGTCACGTGGGATCATCTCGGCATCCAGGGCAAGCACCGCGTTCGCGACGTCTGGCGCCAGCAAGACCTTAGCGAGTCGGACGGCGCCTTCTCCGCCGAAGTTGGCCGTCACGGCGTCATGTTCGTGCGGATGTGGCCGGTGGAGGGCTAGTGCGTTCGCCGGGTACCTCGATTCCCGGCTCCTTTGTCCGTCATTCCCGCGCAGGCGGGAATCCAGTCCGATGTGTCCAAGCAAAAAGAAACGCACGAACTGAGAATACTGGAGTTGCCGAACAGTGGAAGTTGCTCGCGTTTTGGGGAAGAACCGCTGATGAACACCCGTCTGCCATAATCAGAGTTCCAGTCAATTGGTCACCGAAAGGGAAGACGAGGCCAATGCAGTTTCATGATTACAGGACACTGAAACAGCAGCTACTCGCTGACCAGGACGAGTACCCGTCGAAAGCTGCCCACTATCGATGGTTGCGTAAGCTGAAACCGGGCGATCTTCGACGCAAACTTCTCGAAACGAAGTTCGAGTCGCTGAATGAGCACGATCAATCGACAGCCCGGGCGGCGTTAGCTGAAGATGTCTGGGTCGATGAGCAACGACCCTACTATTGTGTGTGGCCAATAGCAGTCGAGTTGTGTCGCACGGTCGAACTATCATGTGAATTATCTAAACTGGAGATGCAGAATGTTGTACTCTTGTTAAGATTTGCTAGAGGGCATGAGCCGCTTGGTGTGTCGGTGGCCATGCTTTCATGGTATGACGATTTCGTCGATCTTCCTTCCACAATTCATCAAGCAACTCCACGGCCGTGTCGACGAGGATCTGGATGCCATCGAGGGAGATGAAGTTCACGCCGGCCAGGGATTCGTAGCCCTCGTGCTCGAAGGCTTGCTCCGTAGGCTCGTAGCCGATCCAGTCGTTGGTCAGCTCGCTGACGATGGTGTGGGGGAAGGGGGAACGGCGCGTGATAGCACTACCCCATTCGACGAAGAGTTCACCGGCGTTGGTGGCGATGGCCAGGGGGCCGATCCTCGCGGCCCCCACCGGCACTTCGCGGGTCTTGGGCCCTTCGGCAGCCTGGCTCTTGGCCTTGTTGAAGCTGTCTTCGCGCCAGCCCAAGAAATAGCTGTCGTTGAATGGATCAATTCATCTGAGCGAATCCGGATCACTTTTGGTGAGCGTCAAGGCGTGTTGACCTCCAAGATCATTCGTAGATATTTCTCATCTGCCACGCATCCAGCGATTTCAACTCGGCGGGCTGGCCTTGGGAGCGGAGGGAGACGCCGAGGCTGTCGTCGCGGCCCGGGTAGACGCGTGCGGCGACGCACTGGCGGCCGTTGACGAATACTTCGACGACGCTCTTGTCGACGAAAATCCGTAACTCGAACGGTTCGTTCGGAGCGAGAACGACAGGGGCCGATTCGGGGGGACGCGAGGTGGCGTCGGGCAGGATCGAGGACCGGCTCATGTCGAGGGTGATGATGCTCGGCCGCACCCCGGAAACGCTGCGGTCGCGATAGCCCCGTTCTTTGTAGAACAGGATCCGGGTGGTTTCTTCGGCGCCCGGGGAGCGGAGCACGTTGAGTTCGATCGTGGGCGATCCCTTGGGATCGATGACGGCGGCGATTTCCATGGCGCTGCCCGCGACGCCTTCGAGAACGATATCCTCGTTGGCGGGCAGCGTCATCGGGTCGACGCGAACGTGGCTGGTGCGAAGCGACTGGAGAGCGCCGGCCGGTTCGATGCCCAGGGAGTTTGCGTCGATGAGTGTCAATCGCCGGGGCAGGGTCATGATCTGGTTCCAGCCCGCGGTGGGTTTGCCGGGGTTCATGTTGAAGATCGTGATCACACCGCCCTGGCCGTCGGGGCAGGCCGAGGGGGCGTGGACGCCGCAGGGGCCGTAGGCGCCGAAGTTGAAGTCGCCGCCGGCAGTGGCGACGAGCTTGTCGCGCTGGGTGTCGTAGTCGCCGAGCAGGTATTTTCCGCCGCTCATGTGGCTGAAGTGGAGGAGGATGTGGCGATCGCCGATGGGCCAGAAATAGGGGCAGGCGCCGTCGTCGCCCACCAGCGAGAAGCGATCGTCTTCGACGAAGGGGGGCAGGTACTCCCAGTGGGCCAGATCCTCGGATCGGAACAGGAAGTTGGCGCGGACCGGCCGGCCGCCGGGTCCGGGCAGGGTGCCGCCGGAAAGGGAATAGTACGTGCCGTCCTTCTTCCAGATGCAGGGATCGAACACGCGGTAAGGGAGCGGCGACCCGTCGGCGCTCTTGATCGGGATGACCGCCTGGCCGGTCACTTTCTCCCAGTTCAGCAGCAGGGGATCGCTGGAAACGGCCACCGTGTTGCCGACGCTCGTACCGTGATACATGGCGATCACGCGATCGTCTTCGACGAGCGTTGCGCCCGAGTAACACTTGTCTTCCGGGTTGGGATAGATGGCCAGCGGCAGGTCGCGCCAGTGGACGAGATCGTCGCTGACGGCGTGGCCCCAGTGCTGGCGGGGGTCTTCGGGCGGGTAGGCCTGGTAGAACAGATGCCAGCGTCCCTGCCAGAAGCAGAGTCCGTTGGGATCGTTCAGATTGCCTTCGGGGTTCACGTAGTGGTAGACGGGCCGGTAGGGATCTTCGGCCATTGCCTGCCGCGACTGGGCGAGGCGCAGCATGTAGGGGTTGTCTTTGAGTTGCGCCTCTTGCTCCTGGAGCGTGTCGGCGAAGGTGTAGTGAGGGACGAGCGAGGTTCGATCCAGCGTGACACCCTTGAGGAAGGCGGGATCGGTGGATTTGCGAGGCTCGTCGGACTGGAAGATGTGATCGACGTTGATGTGTCCCCAGCCGCCGGAGACGTTGTCGACGATTTCGATCGTCGCCGTCTTGCCCAGAAGATCGGCCAGATCCCATCCGAACCAATCGAGGACTTCTTCGCCCTTCTCGTTCTTGACGGCCGGTCCGACGGTGGAGCGGACAGCCTTGCCGTCGACCAGGAGATTGATGCAGGTGCCGTTCTCGTGATTTCCGGCGCCGATGAGGAAGTTGATGTGCGGGCGCTGGATGGTGAAAGGGGGCGAGGTGAGCCTGCCGGTCGGCGGGTCTCCGCCGAGGTAGGAGTTGACGAGCCCCTTGCCCCAGTGGCCGGTCACACGGTTGCGGGGTGCGACGTTGGCCACGGCCGGCCGGGTGCCGAAGGCTTCACCCTCGACGGTCCATCCGCCGTAGTCGTCACCTTCGAAGTCGGCGATCAAGAGATCGCGATCGGAGAGGGGCTTGTGGTCGGCGGCGCGGGCTATGGCCAGGGACGACACGCCCAGGCAGACAAGGACCGGCATCAAAGAGTTGCGTCTCATGGGCGGGACTCCCAGTTGCGGTTTCGCGTGGGGTTTTCTCGACTCGGTAGTCCAAGGATGACACAAGGTCGACTGAGTTGCAACTGGTGGGTGACGCTTGGCGAGTGTTACCCGTACCACATCCGCGGCGCTCCGTTTGCAGATAAGGGAAATCTGTGCAAGGATGGTCTTCGGGAGAATTCGACGGGGGTGCCTACGATGCGACGGAGCGGGCGTACATCGTGGAACGCCGGAACGGGACCCCGTCGGAATCGTTGACCTGCCGAATTCATGCGAGCCGGCAGAACCCGCTGGAAATTCTGGCGCTGGTCATTAAGAATTGGGGGGATGCTGCGGTGCAACTGAGGGTCGGCTTCTCGCACTTCACCAGGGGCGACGGCCTGACCGGCGCCCTGGCCGGCATTCTGACGATTGGTGCCCTGTTCACGATCATCGTGCTCGATAAACCAGGCCACGCGCTGGCCGCCAGGCGCTACGGCATTCCCACGCATGACATAACGCTGCTATTGGGACTCTTCGGGCTGTTCAGTCACAATCCCTTCCTGATCTTCATCGCGCTTTCTGCCGGTACAGAATCTGCTACCGATTCGCTGGTATTCCATATCAAAAGCTGTAGAATATGGGAGTTGCAGACAATCGAACGGTTTTGCGATCATTCCCGAACCTCTTCAGCGGGAACAACTTAGCCCACGCACAAGTTCCCGTGTGCGCCCTGAAGCATTGGCTTCCTAAACCGGTGGTTGTTGTCCTTCAGCGTCGCGGCTCACCCTGTGGGCCAAAGGCCACGGTCGCGTTGATGAAGGGCGTAAGAAAGCCCCCTCCTGAGGTGCGCCGCGGTGACCGACGAAACCTGGCCAACGGGGATGATCGACCACCTCGCTCCTGGCGCGCGCGAGGTGTTTCAGGGCGTGGTCTCAGAACTGGTCGACGTTGAGTTGTTGAGACTCGCCGCAATCGGATGCACGGATTCAGCGGCCCTGTGCTGTGCTACCAACCTCGAAGATCGTGAAGTTTTTCACAAAGATTCGCGACCAACGGGAGCAGACCATTCCAGCCGAGCGGTAGCTCGTATTGGCTGGCGGCCCTGCCGCCCGGTAGCTCGTATCGGCCGGCGGCCCTGCCGCCCTGTGGAGCTGTCAGGCACTGCGGTGGTGCGTGCGAACCGAATCGTTCCGGTGCCGCCGAACCAACAGGAGTGTGGGTTCGCTGTCGAGACACAGTCATCCTGCCGAGAAGAAAGAGAGGCTACAGATGTCGTCCATATCCAAGACACTGGATTCGTTGTTGCCACAGGTTACGCCGAGGCAAAACGAGATTCACCTGAACGCGACGGTCTTGGAAGTAGCCGAGCCGGCACAGCTTGCGGAGTTAGCCGCAGACGCAAAGTTTCGCGGTTTTCTGTTGGGCCGCCTGTCTGACACGGCAGCCCTTGTCGATCCAGGTTCTGCCAAACTGCTTGAAGACGCTCTGTTGGCCGGTGGGCACACGCCGAAGAAGGTCTGAGTCATCGTAGAATCATCGGAAACGCAAGGTAAGCATCTTTGCCTGCTGTGGACTTCATCAACGTCAGTCGCACCTCAGCCGCGTGCACAACGAAGCAAGGAGGAATCCGTTGAGACTCCCGCACGTCTTGAGCCGTTCGCGAGAGGTAAGAATCGATTTGGATCACTACCTTGCGAATGAGCTGAAAAGTGCCGCTCGGTTTTGGGTTGGAAAAGAGGCGGCAAAGTTCAACAAGCAGGAAAGTATTTCGGCCCTGACGAGGGTCTTCAGTGGAGAGAATGCAGCCAGGAGACTCGCGTTTCAGCTTACCGACAAGCAGAAGCGAGTGCTGGAGATCTTTGCTCGGTTCGGCCCCGTGATTTCCGGGCCCTTGTTGTTCGTGGAGGTGCATCAGCGCGGGTTGATCGAAAAGCCGGACAACTCGTCGCGATCTTTCTACGAACAGAGTCGCAACGACGTTGTGAACGGGCTCCGTGAAAAGCTCGTGTTGGTCAGTTCCGGCTACGACTACTACGGTCACAGCTACAGCCGATGCTACCCGGAACTGGCGCTGCACCCAGCGATTGCCGAGGCGGTCGAGCCGGCCCCACCGCTACCGTGGAAGCCGTCGAAGCCGGCGTCGAACGCAAAGGGATTACTGGCACGCACCTCGGCAGAACCGGCGTTGGATCTGTGGCGTGTTGCCCAGTCGCTGCGCGAGATGGGGAATTGGAGTACGGTTAAAGGCAACTCGCTGTCGAAGGGCGCCCGCAACAAGCTACGGCGAATGACATCGCTTCCGTCGGCCGCCGACACGCCCCTGGCTCTGCCCGATCCCGAGTCGTTCCACTACGAATTGCTGCGCTAGATGGGATTCCTGTCGGTGGCGGTGGAGCCGCGATGGGTACTGAGTGCTCGGCTCGAACAGCATTTTGCCGAGCCAGCCGTCGCACAAGCCTGGCATTGGCTGCGCGCGTGGTTGGACATTCAGCTTTGGCAGGATGGGATCGGCGTGGTGCCGGACCGGCACAACGACTACGAGCCGGTGCGCATCGAACCGGACAGCCTGCGGAAGGCCAAGGAGCTGCTGATCTGGGCGTTCGGCCGCCTGGCCCACTCGGATTGCGACTGGCTTGACCTTGAAGTGTTCTTGAGGGATTTCTGGCAGGCCACGCACGAGGCCCATACCGGGTTTTACTGGGAGCGGTACACGTGGAATCCGGACTTCGCAATGGCGCGGTCGAAACGGGATTTCGCGGCCGGCCCTGACCGCAGTCTGGCATTTTGGCTCGACGGAGCAGGCGCTTGGGCAGCCAACGCGGTCATGGTCACGTTTGTCATGTTGGGGTTGGTCCAACGCGGCGAATGGGAGGGCGAGCAGAAGTGCCCCTGTTTTCGGCTCACCGACCTCGGACGCCAGGTCTTCGGCATGCCCGAGACGGAAGCCGAGGATCGCCAGGACGCCGCGCCTTTCCTCACGGTCCAACCCAACCACGAAGTCCTGGCCTACATGGATGCGGCCGACGCTCGACGGATCTGCACTCTGGCCCGATTTGCCCGACACGGCAAGGCGAACACAGGTCCGGTACAGACTTTCTCGCTGAGTCGCGAGTCGGTCTACCCGGCACTCGAAAAGGGAATGACCGTTGCCGAAATCCGAGCTTTTCTCGTCGAGCACGGCAGAACGGACCTGCCGGCCAACGTAGCTCATGCACTGATGGAATGGTCCGGCAAGCGCGAGTCGCTGGTCCTGCGCAACGGCGTCACGCTGGGGCTGCTCGCAGAAGCCGCCGAGGCCGCAGAACTTCCAACTCCGGGCGAATTGCTGGGGGAACACTGCGTCGTCATGACGAAGAGCAGCGAGCAGACGGCGACCAAGGACTTCCCCGGTTGGGCGGTTTTGGATCATCACGCCGAGCTCCCGAAAACATGGAGCGTTGACGAACTTGGACGCCTGCAGGCCAGCGGAGACGACGCGGTGTCGTGCATGCGACTGGCCTACCTGGCGGATCAGACGGCCGACGGTTGGCTGATTTCAGCGAAATCCATCACGCGGGCACGCCAGCAAGGCTTCACGACCGACCGGATGCTCGCCTGGTTGTCAACGCACCTGGTGCACGCGACTCCGGCGTTGCTGGTAACGGCAATTCGTAACTGGACCGGCCGGGCGAGCGCGTTTGCGGGAAAGGTTCACCTGCTTCAACTCACGCGAGGCAGCGACTGCGATGCGATTCGTGGCAGCGACGTATTCCGGCCGCTTCTGGCCGGCCACATACCACCGTGCTGGTTCATTGTGCAGGACGACAAGGCCGGCGAAGTCAAACGGTTGCTGCTGCGTCTCGGCTTTCGCATCGATGCCTCATTCCAACTCGCGTCGCCGGACGAAGGCCGAAGCAGCAGGGCCGGAATGGAACGGCTGAGCAAGACCACAAGACGTAAACGCCGATCGTACCCGAACGATGCCCGAATTCAACCCTGAAAACCCGTTGATCGTCCAAGGCGACCACACCGTGCTGCTGGAAGTGGACAGCCCGCGCTATCTGGGCGCCCGGGATGCATTGGCTCGCTTTGCCGAGTTGATCAAGTCTCCCGAGCACATCCACACGTACCGGATCACGCCGCTATCGATCTGGAACGCCTGTGCCGCGGGAGTGGAAACGGCCGAGATCGTGGATACCCTGCACGAGTTCTCCAAGTACGCCGTGCCGCAGCACGTGGCCGTGGAGATCCGGGACTACGCTTCTCGCTACGGACGCCTGCGTCTGTCTCGCGATACCCGAGGCCTTGTTCTGTCGGCCAACGATCGACCGCTGGCGGAAGAAATCGGCCACAGCAAGCACGTTGAGCCGTTGCTCGGCGAACGCCTGTCGCCGCTGGAGTTTCGCGTCGACCCATTGGTACGAGGGCGGCTCAAGCAGGCCTTGATCAAGATCGGTTTCCCGGTCGAGGATCTGGCCGGGTATCGAGAAGGAGAAACGCTCCCTATTTCGCTCCGTGCGACGACAGGCAGCGGTCAGAACTTTCATCTGAGACGCTATCAAGACGAGGCGGCCCGAGTGTTTCATGCCAACGGCACCGCCCGCGGCGGATCAGGGGTGATCGTACTTCCATGCGGCGCCGGAAAGACCGTGGTTGCCATGGCTTGCATGGCGCAGGTGCAATCCTCGACGCTCGTACTGACTACGGGCGTGACCGCGAGCCGCCAGTGGATTGCCGAGCTGCTCGACAAAACGTCTCTCCAGGCGGACCAGATAGGCGAGTACAACGGCACGAACAAGAACGTGAAGCCGGTGACGGTGGCCACGTACAATATCATGACCTACCGGCCCCGCAAGGACGCCGAATTTGTTCACCTGGAGTTGTTCGACCAACGAAACTGGGGGCTGATCATCTACGACGAAGTCCATCTCTTGCCTGCCCCGGTGTTCCAGGTCACGGCCGGATTGCAGGCCATGCGACGATTGGGACTGACGGCCACGCTGGTCCGCGAAGACGGGCGTGAGGACGACGTGTTCGCCCTGATTGGCCCGAAGAAAGTGGACGTCCCCTGGAAGGTTTTGGAAAGCCAGGGATGGATCGCTTCGGCCGAGTGCACGGAGATCCGGCTCGCCCTGCCCGAGGAAATCAAGATGCCCTATGCGGTGGCGGACGCCCGGCAGAAGTTCCGAATCGCATCGGAAAACCCGCTGAAGACCGACGTGGTGAAGAGCCTCTTGGCAAAGCATCGCAATCAACCGACGTTGATCATCGGCATGTACGTCGATCAGATTCGAACGATCGCCAAGGAACTGGGTGTTCCCGTGTTGACCGGCTCGACGGCCCAACGCAAACGGGATACGCTCTTCGAAGACTTCAAGGCCGGACGGATCGACGTGCTGGCCGTGTCGAAAGTGGCCAACTTTGCGGTGGACTTGCCGGACGCGTCGGTGGCCATCCAGATTTCGGGCACCTTCGGTTCACGCCAGGAAGAGGCGCAGCGTCTGGGACGCATTCTTCGTCCCAAACCGGGCGAGAACCAGGCTCACTTTTACACGGTCGTCAGTCGCGATACGGTCGAACAGGATTTTGCGCTGAAGCGACAGTTGTTCCTCTGCGAACAGGGTTACGCCTACGCGATTCAGGACGTGGACGAGAGATGAGAGCATTTGACATCGACTGGAGCGACTTCATGGCGCGACTGACCGAGTGGGATCGGCTCTCGCTGCCGGCGCGCAAGGCGTTTACCGAGTTGAAATCCGACCGAGGCAGCGAGATGCCGGATCTCGACGGGTACGCACCGGACCTTGTCGCGGCAGGGTTCCTGAGCTACTGCGCCGACGGCCGGCGCGTCAAGCTCTGCAACGAGTGTTACCCCTTTGCCGGCGCCATCCGGGCGATGACCCGCCACGATATCTTCGGGAGTCCAGGCGACGACACCTTCTACGCCTATCTCCACGACCACCTCACGGCCAGGCAGCGCACAGTCCTCACGCCTCATTCTCACCGCTACGCCTACGGCGACGAGACGTACCTGATGCGACAAACGAGAACCGCGGCATGGCTGGATCGGCTACAGACAGCAGAGGACTGCATCCGTTGGGAGCAGGGCGGCAACTTCGGCGAGCCGCTGCTGAATCAACCGGGCGTATCCGAAGCCGTCCGCCAGGTCGTTGGGCAGTTCAAGACGTTCGACGGTCCCGTCGCCCTGCGCGACCTGCCGGACCGATTTGGCGCACTGTCTGCGGAACAGTTGGGCAAGGCGATTCGGGCCGGCGTCCGCTACCTGTTCTTGTTTCCTGCCATGCGCCGGGACGACATGACACCCGTCATCGGCCTGTGGCCGGCGATCACCCAACGCCTGCATCGTCCCCAACCCAAGCAGCCAAAGCGTGTTGAGCCGGACGAAACGTATCACAGTGCACTCTTGATGGACGATATGACGAGCGTACTGGTGGCCGCCACAACCCGCTCGTTGCGGATTCGCGCCAATGACGGAGCGTTGTTCGCGAAAGCCCAGAAGGAGATCATGTCGAGCCTCGTGTCGGTGCCCGACTGGATCGGGCAGCTCGACGGTTGTTCGCCTCCCCAACGAATCGATCGAGCGCTGCGACTACTGCGAATGCTGGACTACGCCAGGACGGCCGGAAGGGAGGGCGCGGATCTGTCGCTCCGGACCACCGATCGAGGAGTCGACTGGCTGGCGAAAACCGCCAAGAATCGGCTGATGGCGATTCTCGACCGGTTGAATCCGGACAAGGCAAGAGCTCGCACGAAGACGTCGTCGTCCAAAGCCGGTGCGTTCGGCCCCGCGCGTGAATTCATCGACACCGACGATTGGTATGATTCTTCGTGTTCGTTCAGGTTGATTCCATCCACGATTGAGATCGTGGGTAATCGTGATTGGAGTTTCCTGGCGGCGCTGGCCAGGGCCTTCGAAACGCTTCGTGGCGATGACTTCGTGCTCTTCGAAGAATTCCTCAGTTGGCACAGCCAACAGTTCAACCCCTTGCTGCGATTACGGACGGACGGAAGGCCCCTGGAACTCAGCATTGGCTGGTCCAGGCATGTACCTTCGGAGGAGGAAACGGAGGCCATCTGGCGGCACCTCCTCGCCGAATTCGCTCTCACTCGGCTGTTTCCGCTTGGGGGGCTACGAATGGGAGCCGTCGGCAGACATCGCGAGAGATGCATCGCGCTGACCGACGCCGGACGGTATCTGCTGGGCCTGGTCGAAGATTTCGACTATGGGCCCGAGCACGACGGGGACAATCCGGTCCTGGTCCAACCCAACTTCGACGTAGTATTCACGTTCCCGTCACCACAAGCCGAGGCATCTATCGGGCGATTCGCCCAGCGCATGGGCCAGCGTGTCGGGACTCTGTTCAAGATCACAAAGTCATCGATTCTCGCTGCCGCATGCACCGGCATGACCTCCCAACAAGTGCTCGACACGCTCCGGCGCAGCTCTGCGAAAGAGGTTCCCTCGAATGTGGAGCGAGAAATACAAGGCTGGTTCGATCAATGCCGACGAGTGACGGTCAGGCGGGCAATTCTGGTCGATTGCCCCGACGCCCACACGGCGGCACGTGTCCTCGCGGCCGGCGGCAAGAAAGCCACAGCCATCACGGAAACGGTGATCGAATTGGCAGGCTCGAAGCTTGACGCCGCACTGTTCCGCAAGCTCGATGCTATGGGGATCTTCAACAGCCAATCGAAACCATCCGCCGAGAAGAGCCGAAAGAAAGATCCCCGGAGAAGACGATGGTGAGTTTGTCCCGGGCTATCCGTTTACGATCACCAAGATCGAACGCCAGGAGGAGAGAAGCCAGCCGCCGCAGCTTTATTCTCATCAAAACGCCCACGCACGCTGCTTGTCGAATCCCTTGAACTCCACCTTCCCCCCTTGGATCTTCACGATCGCAAAAGCGTTGTTCTCCGCGCCCGGCCCTTCGACCATGGCTCGCAGTGTGCAGTACGGAATCCCGCCCAGGCGCGCGAATCCTCCGGAGTGCATGTGCCCCTGGAAGACGGCGATCACGTCGCCCGAAGCTTCGAGAATCGCGCGGACCTCCGGCGCGTTCTTCACACCGTGCGCGTCCTTCTCGTCGTGGAGGTTTTGATGAACGAACACAACCGCGGGCCGCCCCTTCGCCCTCGCCAGATCTTCCGCAAGCCACGCCTGTTCCCGCTTGGGAATCCACGTATCGGTCCACTGAAAGTTGCCCGGAGCGTACGACGTGCCGTCCTGGAGAAAATCGGCATCCAGCACGACGAAGTGGTACCCGCCCACGTCGAAAGAGTAATAGGTCGGCTCCGCCTCACGGCCGCATCCCTTGAGAAACTCCGCCTTCGTCAGCGTGTCGACACAGTGGTTCCCGAGCACGAAATGCTTGGGAACGCCGAGCGGCTCGAGTACCTTGCAGATGGTCTCCAAATACCCCAGCTCGGCCTCCTTCGACGGCCCCACGTTGACCAGATCCCCCAGCTCCACAACCATCGCGACCTTCCGCCGCTGAAACTCCTCCACGGCCGCCGCCAGCTTCGCCCGTGAATCGCGGTAGTAACGCGTGCCCTTCGTGTCCGCATCGGCATAGTGAACGTCGGTGACGAGTCCGAAGACCAGCCCGCTGCTGCTCTCTTCCGGGGCCACTGCCGCCGTCGACGAAAACGGAAACATCCCGACTGCTGCCGTGGCGAGAGTTGCCTCCCGGAGAAAACGGCGCCGGGTCTGGCGGGGGGTCTCAGTGGTATTCATGATGTCGGCTCCTGGGAGCAAGGATCTGGTACACCTGGTTGAGCATACCCGATAGGAACATGAATGACCACTGTTCGGCATGGGGACAAGAGTACTTGCGAACCTCACAACATTCCCGCATCGAGCGGATCGTAGCCCTCAATCACGAACGGCGACTGCCGCCACACGTTGCCCACGGCGTCGTAGTACGATTCCGTAACAGCCATGCGGATCGCGCCTTCGCTGCAACGTGCCGAGTCGTAGGTGATTCGGACCCGCGCCAAGGTCGGGTCCGGCCAGGCCTCCAGCTTCCAGTACCCGTCGAGGGCAAACAAGTCGTCGCGCTCGAGATAGTACACAAGCAGGTTGGCCCGGCCGCGGCACGTGAGATCGTAGATTTCGAGATCGACGGTGGCCGTCTCTGGGGGAGCCGTTCCATGCGTCTTGACGAACGACGGCATGGGGAAAGCGTAGCACGCGGCCACGGCGGCCGATGTGCAGAGGACCATCACCGTGATCAACGCCGCCTGGGACCACGCCTGCCGGATCGGCTTGGGCGGCCCCCACGACAGGGCGCCGGCGGCCCGCTGCGGGCACGCCTCGACGCACGTGAGGCACGATGTGCAGCGGGCATCCGTCACCTGCTGCATCGATTCGACGGGGATCGCCATCGGGCACCGGCGGCTGCATTGCCCGCACGACGTGCAAGCCGATTCCTCCCGGCGAACCCGCGCGAGCGCCACCCGCGAGAAGGGCGAAAGCACGGCCGCAAACGGGCAGAACCAGCGACAGAAGGGAACAGATACCGCCACGGAAACAACGGCCGCCGCGCCTGCGACCACGTAGGCCCAGTGAGTAATATCCGTCCCATGCCGGCTGATGAGCGCATAGCAAGGATCATATCCACGAAACAGCAGTTCTCCTGCCCGCCACGTGGCCGTCAAAACGACCACCAGAACCACATACTTGACCAGGCCGAGCACCCGATCCAACCGGGGAGGAACCTGCCATCGCGTCGTACCCAGCCGCTTGCCCAATCCGCCCAACCATTCAGAGAGCGTGCCGATGGGACACATGTACCCGCAGAACGCGCGCCGCAGGAGGAGCACCGAAAGCAGCACGCCGCCGAGGATGAAGAAGTTCGACGTCCCCAGCGAACAGAGCATGTTGCCTTCGGTCGCGTAGGTGTACAACGCCTCCACACCGCCGAAGGGACACCACAACTCACAGTTCGCTCGATAGACGAAGACGCCGACGAGAACCAACGCGAGGAAGGCCAGTTGGACAAGCCGCCGTGTGCGAGTCATGCCTCACTTGGCCTCTTCCTTGCTGCACTGGCTTCGCATCGGGCAGCCGGCGCAACTGCTGCCGCCGCTGCAGTTCGATTCCTGCACCTTCGACTCCGTCTTGAGCACTTGCTGGAACTCGGGCGTGCCGGCCATGGCGGCAAATTCGGGAGCCACTTTGGCGTGGCTCTTGAAACCGTCCAATTGGCTGGGCGGGATCTGCTCGAAGCAGCGGGTCAACAGGGCGGTTGCCCGGTTCACGTTCCCCGTGGCGGCCTGCAATCGCGCCACGCAGTACACAACACCCGGGCCGTCGTTGTCGCCCACCCCGGCCAGATCGGCGTGCTTCAGCGCGTCGGCTTTCTTGCCCAGCCGCGCCAGGGCGATGCCTTCGAGCGCTTCGGTAACGACGCTTGTCTTGTCGGGCGGCAGCTTGGAGAGAAGCTCGGCCGCTTCGGCATTCATGTCCATGGCGAGTTGCGTTTCCGCCAGCAGGGCCGCCGACGCTGCCGAATTGACTCGCACGTGGATCTGCTTGTCGAGCTCGAGGGCCTGATCGTAGAGGTTCTCACTGATATAGTACGTATGCAGGGCTCGCGCGTAGTATTCCCAACGCTGCGGATTCTTTTCCTGCTCCAGAACATTTCGGATCATGATCGCCTGCCGGACCAGGGAGTAGTTCTGCATATACTCCGCGTTGGAGCGTTCCGCCCGTACGGCCGTCGCAAAGGCCTCCATCGCGCCCTCGAAGTCCCCCCGGCCGACCAGGGTCTTGCCCTGCTCAAAGGCCAGCTTGCCGGAGTCGCCAAAGGCCGTTGAAGAAAGAAGAACCAGCGATAGAAGGGCGAAAACGATAAGGGTGTTCTTGATCAACATCCTACGTTCCTCTGAAGTTAATGAATTGGTGGTTCAGCTCATCATCCTGGTGCGCAATATCTTCGCACTTCTCTCGATGGCCAGTGTCCTTCTTTCGCACTGAATACCCGCCGTGGGCGGGGACTGCGGCCCCCAGAGGCCGCTCGTGACATCGTTTGCCCGTGGTTTCCGGCCCCCACGAGTCGACCCGATCCGCGATCGCCCATATTCTACAGCAACTT
>Ga0351853_1175_pt1 | contig 15358 bp, 15 predicted proteins | sample BONcelHFGM3001C8_FD_206799 | JGI IMG/M metagenome (GOLD analysis project Ga0351853, IMG submission 206799) | Enriched cells from coal bed in the Powder River Basin, Montana, United States - BONCAT cells FGM rep2 HSBNCT.FGM.300.1.C8 ... | reverse complement strand
CTTCACGCATTCAAGCGACTCACCTTGGATTTGCCCGGTCGCCGACTCAAACTCATCTTTTCCGGATCCGGTCCCGAGGAGAAGCGGTTGCGCGAGCTGACGGAGCGCATTTCCTTGAGTAACCGGGTGCTATTCGTGCGCTTTCCCTACGAAGAAATGCATAACCTGTATAATCTTGCCGACGTATTTGTGATGGCCTCAACGGCTCGCCCGGGCTGGCTGGAGCAGTTCGGCTATGTGCTGGCAGAGGCAATGGCTTCCGGCACACCGATCATTGCCACGATTCATGGTTCAATTCCGGAAGTTGTGGGTGAGGCCGCCTTGCTGGCGCCGCCATCGGATTTCCTTGGGCTTGCCAGTGCCATGAAAAAACTGTTCGAAGACCTGCGGGAATGTGAACGATTTTCCAGACTCGGCCGGGTGCGCGCCGAAACGGAATACGACAGCCGCAAGCAGGCTGAACGCTTGTTTGGAGCCTATGAGAGTTTGCTTAGATGAGAGCCGATAGAAAACGACGTTTCGTGTTGGTGACGGCTGATGTCGAGGCTGTACTGGACCGTTTAAGGGGGGAATCGGAATCCCCGCGCCAGGATTTTCTCGCACTTGCCAAGGGGCTCAATGCCGAAATCCTTTCCTTTTCGGATGTCACGCGCGGATCCTGGTTTACGCGCATGCTGAAAAGATGGATAAGTGAGGCCGTTGCCTTAGCCTGGCTTGGTTTTAACCGACGCGGGTCATTCTATTTTGTTACGGCGGAAAACACGGCGCTTCCGCTTGCCTTGTTGCTGAAATTCAGACGCGGCATTACACTGGTCTTCATCGGGCACCGCCTCACGACGCCAATTAAGAGCCGGATGATAAAATATTTCCGACTCTTCAATCAAATCAGTGCAATTTTATGTTACAGTCGTCAGCAAATACAATTCCTGCAAAGCTTGGGCATGCCGACTGACAGGGCTCATCGCATTGCCTTTCAGGTGGATGACAGGTTTTTTTCACCATTGGAACCATTTATTCCCGGCCATGGCGTGGTGAGTGTCGGACGCGAATTGCGTGACTATATGACGCTCTTCCAGGCCATGGATGGGACGGGGATTCCGTTGACCGTTGTAGGTTCCAGTCCTTGGTCCAGACGTGAAGATAAGACGCGGCAGAGGGACATCCCCGGAAATGTGCTTCTGCGTAAAGGACTGAGCAGTTCTGAGTTGCGCAATCTGTATCGCAGCGCTGCCGTGGTGGCGGTGCCGCTTATGAATGTCGACTGGCCGGCGGGTGTCACTTCACTCTTCGAGGCCCAGGCGTGCGGCCGACCTGTCGTGATATCGGCTTCCGATGGCATTCTGGACTCACTTGACCCAGGGGCTGCGGTTACAGTTCCATGCGGAGATGCAAAGGCCATGCGCGAAGCAATTATCCGACTGAGCAGCAAGCCAGGAGAAGCCGCCACAATCGCAAATGCGGGTCTCGAGTCGGTGCGCCGGGCGCGCACACTCGATCATTTCGTTGCTTGCATCACCGGCATATGCCGCAACGCGGAGGCGAATGGCAATAAATGGGCCTAATGTATAAGATCGCGAGTGCTCGGCGTGTTTTGCAGGGATTGTGGTGGCTGCGCCGTTGCACGCATGTCGGTAGTCTTCCACGCGTTTATGGCCGTCCTCGCATCACCAATCTTGGTGAGATCATCATTGGTGATAAATTTCTCTTTTTCAGCAACACAGTCCCTTCAGAAATGGTGACCTATCCCGGTGGGCGCCTGGAGATTGGCAGCAACGTTTTCATCAACTACGGGGCAAGCCTCTCGGCTCATCAGCTTTTACACATTGGTGATGGCTGCCAGATAGGCTCGTATGCGTGTATGATGGACAACGACTACCACAGCGTTGAAGACCGTAGCAAGCCAGGCAAATCGCGCCCGATTATCCTGGGGAAAAATGTTTGGCTGGGGGTGAGGGTGGTGGTGCTCAAAGGCGTGAGTATCGGCGATAATTCAGTCATCGGCGCCGGCAGTGTGGTGACGAAGGATATACCTGCCAACTGTATGGCCGCCGGCATGCCGGCCAAGGTGATACGCACCTTTACAGATCCGAGTTCTTCAAGGGTAGAGGGAAACACGCAATGATGACAGTTTTTAGTCTGATATCCTTTTTCTTCATCGGTGTCAGCCTTTATCTTATGTTGTTAACCGGAGCGTCTTTTCTATTTAAAAAAAAGGTCGGCAAAAATTCTGTTCCGCTTACCCTGGCAGTGGTGATTCCGGCCCATAATGAAGCGTTGTTGATCCGGGATGCGATCGAAGCTGTCGCTCGATCCCGGTATCCGGAATGTTGCTATGGTGTCATCGTAATTGCCGACAACTGTCAAGACGATACAGCGGCGGTCGCGGAGCAGGCCGGCGCTCGGGTGCTTGTGCGGTCGGATGCGCTTCGACGCGGCAAAGGCCAAGCCCTGGACTGGTTCTTGAAAGAACGACAGGACTTCTATGCCTCATATGATGGAATCGCGATCATTGATGCCGATACGCTGGTTGATCAGAACTTTCTGCATGAGGTTTCCGCATCTTTGTCCCATCCCGACGTTCAGGTTGTTCAAGGTTATTACGGCGTTTTGAATGCTGAAGAAAGCTGGCGAACTGCGCTGATGTCAGCGGCTCTCTCTGTCTTCCACCATGTACGACCCGCCGGCAGGAATCGTTTAGGCGGCTCGGCGGGTCTGAAGGGAAACGGAATGGCTTTTCAAACTTCTTTGCTGAAGCGATACGGATGGCCGGCCCATTCTGTTGTTGAGGATCTTGAGTTTGGTGCACAAATGTTGCTTGACGGAATATGCATTCAATACAATCCGGATGCCGTCGTCTTGGCGGAAATGGCGGCGACCCGAAAACAGGCTGAGACCCAACGCCTGCGGTGGGAAGGGGGGAGGTATGAAATCTTCCGTAACTATGCCCCGGCTCTCCTGTGCAGGTCTTTACGCCAGCGTCGCTTTTGTTATTTCGATGGATTCATGGATCTGCTCATTCCGCCGCTGTCTGCATTGTTTCTGGCGCTTGGGCTTTTGCTGATTGCATCACGATGGTTATGCCCGTTCATGTCCTTGCCTTTGGGCTTTGCCCTCGCAGGATTGGTATGTTATGTTGCAAGTGGATTGTTGCTGCGAAAAGCGCCTCTTGCCGTTTGGCTCTACTTGATCGCCGCACCGTTTTTTATCCTATGGAAGATACCACTCTATCTGAAGATCTTAAAAGGCGGAGCTGACAATGAGTGGATCAGAACAAAAAGGAAAGCGGAAAGGCGGCAAAATGACTGAGATGGAGCAGAACCATGAACCATCAAGATGACGGTAATTTTTCTAAAACATGTCCGGCCGCGGAATTGCGGATAACGGCAATTGAAGATCTGGCCGAGCTGATCCCGGGGTATCTGGACCATTGCCGCGATCATTGCCGCAAGATCAGCGAGCTGCTGGATCATGGCGATTTTGATTCCATTCATGCGATTGCCCACGGCATGAAAGGCTCAGGCGGCATTTACGGATTTAAAATGATATCGCAAATCGCTTCCTGGATGGCATCCGCAGCCAGGGCAAACGACATTGGGGAAACCCGGCGGCAGATCGAAAACCTGGCGTGGTACCTGGATCAGGTAGAGGTGCTGTATGACTGACATGGAACATCTGAAGGGCCGACATAAAGATCAGGAACTGCTTGAAACCCTCTATCGAACCTACGCCCATGATGGCTTCCGGCAGCGGCTCTATTTTTTGCACAAGAGACTGGCTTGGCAAACGGTGGTCGGTGGGGCGGAACTGGCCAAACGGGGGCTTGATATCGTCATCTCCGGCTTGCTGCTGCTTGCGTTGCTGCTGTTTTTTGTGGTGATTGCGCTCGCGATCCGGATCGAATCTCCCGGCTCCCCGTTTTTTTCTCAGACGCGCATCGGCCGCTGGGGCAAACCCTTCAAAATGTATAAATTCCGTTCGATGGTCACCAACGCCGAAGCAATGCTCGATGCGCTGAAAGATCAGAACGAATCCGGGGCCGGCGTGATCTTTAAAATCAAGAAAGACCCGCGCATCACCCGGGTCGGGGCTTTTATCCGTAAAACATCCATCGATGAACTGCCGCAGTTGTGGAACGTGTTCAGGGGAGACATGTCGCTGGTGGGGCCGCGTCCCGCCATCCCAAGAGAGGTAGCCGAGTATTCCCTCGACGATCGCCGACGCCTGGATGCCGTGCCCGGCATTACCTGTATCTGGCAGGTGAGCGGACGCAGCAACATTGATTTTGCCGGGCAGGTGCGCCTGGATACCCGCTATGTGGAGAGCCGATCCTTCTGGCTTGATATCGTACTGCTTTTAAAAACGATTCCGGCGGTATTGTTCGGGAAAGGAGCATACTGACATGCAGCGAGACACTGTTGTTATCCTGGGGGTTCCGATTGATAGCCTGACCTTGTCCCAGGCGCTTGACAAAATTGTGGATCTGGCGGCGGAGTATCACCGGGACGGGATCCCGAAACTGGTGGCGACCGCCAATGTGGATTTCATCGTACACACCCTGGGCAAAACATTGAGTGAGATTCGCCATGCCGAGCTGCTGGATATCCTGAGGCGCGCCGATCTGGTAACCGCGGACGGCATGCCGATTGTCTGGCTGTCCAGGATGCTACAAAATCCGCTTCCGGAACGCGTAACCGGCGCAGACTTGCTACCGGCTCTGGCAGAACGGGCGGCAAGGGAGGGTCTTTCCCTCTATTTTCTGGGAGGCCAGGCCAATGCCGCGGAGCGCGCGGCTGATATCCTGCAAACGCGCAACCCCGCCCTGAGGATCGCCGGCATCTTGTCCCCGATGGTTTACACGGAAGGGGATCATCTCGAATTTTACGAAAAAACGGATGCCGAAATCGTTGCGGCAGTGAATGCAGCCGCACCGGACATTCTTTTAATCGCCTTCGGCAACCCCAAACAGGAACTCTGGTTCAGGCGAAATGTCACCCGTCTCAAGGTGCCGGTTTCGATCGGTATCGGCGGCACCTTTGCGTTCATTGCCGGTGATGTCAGCCGCGCGCCGCTGGCAATGCAGCAGGCGGGACTGGAGTGGCTCTGGCGCCTGGCTGTCGAACCGATGCGGCTCTGGCGGCGGTATCTGCGGGCATTTACGACCTTCGGCCTGCAACTCTGGCCGGCTGTGTTGGATTACCGCAGGCAGCGCAAGCTTCTTGCCCGCCATCGGCCGGAAACTCAGCAGGCTCTCTCAACCCAGGAACCGTCGATTGCAGGTCCGGAAAACCTTTCCATGGCCCTTCCCAAGCGGCTGGACGCTCTGGCGGTTCGGAACCTGCGCAGCAGTAGCGAAACGCTCTGGCAGGACAGGCCTGCCCTGATCCTCGATTTTACACAGACAGCCTTTGTGGATTCCGCTGGGCTCGGATTTATTGTCGAGATGTGGCGCACAGCATTGAAACTGAATAAAGCGCTGGTGGTGGCCGGGATGAATGACGATATCCGCCGGACTTTTGCCTTGAGCCGGCTGGACGATCTGATCGGAGACAGAATTTTTGACGGCCTTCAACAGGCGAAGCAATATCTGAATACCCTGGATTTCGGTCGGTCTAACCGGGTTACCTACAAAAAAGACGGCACGGCCGTTGTCGCTATCAAGGGGCGCCTGGACGCGTTCACCCTGAACAGCCTTGATCTGCCGGCAATTTGCATTGCAGTTTCGGGCCGCAATTGCATTCTGGACCTGCAATTACTTGATTTTGTTGACAGCTCCGGACTGGTACTGTTTGTCAAAATCCAGCGGGCCGTTATCGCACACGGCAAGAGCTGCATTCTCTGTGCACCTACGGAGGGTGTGCGCCAACTGCTTCGCCTGACCCGGCTGGAGAAGCTTTTTACGATCACGGACGATATCATGGTTCTGCACAGGTGACATCATGAAAGCTGCCATTATTCCGTTCCAACTTGCAGCAGGACTGCGGCCCCTCAGATATCTGACCGCGGATTTTCTGATTCCGGTTGCCGGAAAGCCATTGGCAGAACACCTGGTGGAGTTCTGTGTTTCATCCGGGATCGGTGAAATCCTCCTGCTCGTAGAAGATGATCCGGGAGCCGTTGAACGGTATTTCGGCACCGGCGAACGTTGGGGCGCTGTTATCCAGGTCAAGTCTGTGGATGAAAACCTTCCGCTGACCCTCCAGCTTGCCGCTGCGTTCGAAGGGCTGGAGGGGGCAGTTTGCTGCCTTCCCGCCAATATGCTGGTTGCAGGCGATTTTTCTTTGCCGGCGGCAGAAGCCGCATCCCGCTCTCTGCCGGTGGTTGCCGGAGAACCGGGGGCGCCGGCACTTTTTGTGGCGGATGCCGGCTTCCTGCATGAAGCGCTGCAGACCTTCGGGGCAATGGATTACATCGGACTGCTGAAGTTTCTGAAAAGCGCCGAAAACCAGCCGTTCATCTGCAAGTTAAAATGCCGCCTGCTGACAAACCTGAAAGAATATCTGGAAGCCCAGCGTTTAATTCTGGACGAATCCTGGCCGGGGGTGCGCATCCCGGGTTCACGGCGGGAGGACGGCATCTGGATTGGCGACCATGTTACGATCGCATCGCGGATAACGCTCGTTCCGCCATTGCTGATCGGCCATCATTGCCGTATCGACGGCAGTGGAACAATCGGGCCGAATGCCGTCATCGCACCCTTCTGTCTGGTCAATGATACGGATCTGATCGAAGAAAGCGTGCTGCTGCCCGGAACCGCCACCGGTCCCCACACGGAGCTGTCGCATCTTGTGGTGCGCGGCAGCCGGATTGTCAACGCGCGCAGCGGGATCAGCGTCACTTCGCCGGATGCATTCATCCTTGGAGAGATCGGAAAAACGGATGAGAAAAAGCCGGCCCGGACAGGGTATCTGCTCATCGTCCTGCTTGCAGCAGTATTGGGCATGCTGCTATGGTTTTTTTTAAATCAAGCTTTGCCGTATAGCGCACACATGGTGGCGGTAGTGGATATAACGTTCTTCAATGCGGATGAACCGTGAGATCGGTTGCTTGACCAGTTCGCGCCGGGATATTCCCAGCAGGGAGGCGGCAGTGAAGTTGGCCTTCTGGATCAGCCCCTTCTTGCTGACGGTGCAATAGCCCACCGGGGCCAGGTTAAAGATGTCGAGACAGCACTCCCGAACCACGTCCAGTTCTCCCTGCACAGCAATCGGCCAATGGTGCTCAATGTATCCGGTTCATCGTCCACAAAAAGAATATGGACATTGTCATTGATCGCGGCAGCTCTCTTTCATCCGGTAGCCGGCTCCATTCACAATTTGTCAGCTGCCAGCGCGGAGTCAACAGGAATGGCATTCGCTTTAAGCAGATAGATATCCACGGCATCCCGTATGATCTGTTTGAATGGTTCCGGTTCCAGTGGTTTTTGAATAAAACGGAAGACATCGCCGCTGTCAATGGCGGCAATGATCTTGTCCATATCCGATGTGGCGCTCAGGATCAGCCGCTCGGTTTCCGGGTAACGGGCTTTGACCTCATTGAGCAGGGTCAAGCCGTCCATTTCTGGCATCCGCAAATCGCTGACAATGATTGCCACTGGTTGGGACACCAGAATTTCAAGCGCCTTTGCACCGCTTTCGGCAAATACCACGCGATAGGGTTCTTTACGCAAAAAACGGCGCAGTGCGCTGAGCACATCCGACTCATCATCCACGAAAAGAATAACTATATCAGAAATTGTTTTCATGCACGTCCTCGAGAACAGGTAATGGGTAAAGGGTTATGGGTTGTTGGGAATCGAAATGGAAAAAACCGACCCGCCGGAATCAGGACAATGAACCACCAAAGTCCCTTTGTGTTTTTCCACAATGATATCGTAACAGATGCTCAGCCCCAGGCCGGTGCCCCGGCCGGGCGGTTTGGTGGTGAAAAACGGCTCGAATATCCGGGTCCGGATTTCCGCCGGTATCCCGGGCCCGTCATCGGCAATCTCACAGTACACATTCGTTTCGTCCTGCCAAGTTCGAATGGTGATCCGTCCCCTGTCCGGTCGGCTCAGCGTTTCAATGGCATGGGCGCTGTTGACGATCAGGTTCAGAAACACCTGGTTGAGCTGCTCGGGCAGACAGCGGATCTCCGACAGCTCCCCCAGATCCGTCGTAACATCCGCGATATATTTGTATTCATTTCTTGCGATCACCAGGGTGTCTTCAATGCAGGCATTGATGTTGAAAGCCGTAAATTCGCCGGTTCGGTCCACATGAGAAAAATCGCGCATGCTCTGGATAATCCGGGTGATACGCTCGAAACCGCGGCGGGATTCCGTGAAGAGGGCCGGGATATCGTTCAAAATGAAATCAAGTTTCAGCTCTGCTTCCCGGGCGCGGACCGCTTCGGATTCCTGCAGGAACAGATTCGTTCGTTCCATATTGACCAGAAAGTTCCGATAGGCCTGAAACATATCTGACAGATCCTCGAAATATTCGGACAGGGTAACAAAATTCATGGAGACGAAATTGAGGGGGTTGTTCAGCTCATGGGCGATTCCCGCGGCCAGTTGTCCGACAGAGGCCATTTTTTCCTGAAGGACCATTTGGGTGTGGACTTTTTCCAGATCCAGGCTTCGCTCCCGAACCCGCTGCTCAAGTGTTTCCTTGGCATAGCGCAGCCCGTCTTCGGCCTGTTTGCGATCGGTAATATCGATCATCACGGACAGAAAGTACTGCTGCCCCTGGCTGTAGATGGCTTCAGCCGAAAAAAGGCCATTAAGGATTGCTCCGTCCCTGCGCCGGACCTGCAGCTCAAAGTCGGCAATGCGCCCATTTTCCCTCAGGGTATCCGCAATCATGGTCATCTGCTCCGTCTGCTCAAACAGATTGAGTTCAACCGCAGTTTTGCCGATGACCTCGCCCCTGGAATAACCCAGTGCCTTCAGGAAAGCGTTGTTGACATCGGTGAACCGTTGGTCTGCAACAGTGGAGAGCGCCATCAGGGCCGGGTTGTTGCGGAACAGCCGTTCGAAGCGCTGCTGGGCTTCCTGCTCAGCGGTCAGGTTCTTGGAAATACCGAATATGCTGTTTTCGCCGTTCCACTGGCCGAACCAGACGCGGGTTTCCACCAGGATGTGGCTGCCGTCTTTGTGCGCAAGCGGCAGGGAATAAGTTTCCCGCTCGCCCCGGAACATGGCCGCGAAAAATTCCTCGGCTTCCCCGCGCTTTTCGGTTGGATGGACGTCCAGTATGTGCATACCGGAAAGCTCCTGGGTGCTGTAGCCAAGGGTTCGGGTGACAGCCGCGTTGGTGAAGATCAACCGTCCATCCGGCGTTCCAACCATGATCATGTCGGTCATGGTTTCGAAGAAAGTTCGGAAATTGGTTTCGCTTTCCCGTAAGGCTTCCCTGGCCAGTTTTTGAGCCGTAATATCCCAGTTGGTGCCGACCATGTGCAGGGGTTGACCCGAAGCGTCACGCTGTACGAGCGCCAGGGCGCGAATGTTGCGTAGGGTCCCGTCCGGGCAGATAACGCGGAACTCGGTGTTGAAATCCTTTTCCCCCCGCAATGCCAGCTGGATTTCTTCGTCACCTCTCAGGCGGTCTTCCGGGTGCAGCCCCGTCCGCCAGGCTTCATAAGCGCCCCCGAACCGATCTTGAGAGATTCCATAAAGGCGAAACATCTGCTCGTCCCAGACCAGCCTGTTGTTGACAACATCGTAATCCCAGATGCCCACGCCGCCCGCCCGCGCGGCCAGTGCCAGGCGGTCTGTGACCTGCCGCAAGGATTCCATGCTTTCACTTAGCTCTGCTGTTCGCGCAGCCACTTTCTCTTCGAGTGTTCTGGCCATGCCCCGGATCTCTTCGTTCTTTCGCAGGATCACGGCGGTTCGGCCGGTCATGCCGAGCATCAGAATCTGCAGCAGCGCCGCGAACATCAGACCCGCCACGCCCACAGCCCAGGCCATCCAGGGACGATGCTGCTGACGGTAGCCGGTGGTGGTGTAGATTGATAACACCCAGTCGCGATCGCCCATGCGAAGCCCGGTTTCCCAGTGAGCAGCATGCGGCGGCATGACACCGCCGGCATCCATGTCGTCGGAACGATAGAGCAGACCCAGTCCATCGGGCGCGTGGATATCATTCAACCGAATCAACAGTCCGGACGGGATGTGGCCCCGGGTAGCGATTTCGATGGTTTCATCGATCTTTATTACCGCAACGGCAAAGCCGATCAGGCTGGCCGCATGGCCTCCAGAACCCGGCTTAACCACTCTTGTAACCGGCAGGATTTCAAGGAGGCCGATCCGCTTTTTCTGCTCCTGCACCAAGTGGATGGGAGAGGTTACGGCCATTCCGTTCAGTGCTCGTGCCCGTTTGATGGTGTCCTGGCGGATCGGTTCGGAGTTGATGTCGTAGCCCACGGCCTGATGGTTCCCAAGCAGGGGCACGATATAGCGAACCGCCACGTACTCGGATCTGTCTACGGACCGTATCAGGTTCTGCTGGCTATCACGCTCGGTGATCTGATACGGACCCAGTGGCGACAGGCCGCTCATCATCTTTTCAAAAGCGGGACGCTCGTCATGAGTGATCAGGTCGTTGAAGCTCAGGGCGAAAATATCAGGATTATCCTTCAGGGTGATCAGGGTGAACTGCTCAAACTGCCTGAAGCTGAAGTCCGGAATGGTCTCGATGAAATGGCTCAGCGATGAGAGCACTTCGCGATGCGTGATCAGGCGGTCGGTGATCCGTTTGGCAATGGTTTCGCCATCGGCCTGAAGCTGGCTGTCCTGAGCCTGTTTTTCCCAGTGGGCTGTGCCGGAAAATGCCAGCCAGACCAGCGCCATGGTCAACAGCATGGGTACGACGATGAGCCTGCGCCGTTCTCCCCACGGGACTCTGTTCCCGCTTAGCAGGCATAAAGTGAGCGGTGCGAAAACGAGTACGCCCAGGGCATCGCCCACGTACCAGTTCCACCAGGTAAACAGAAATTCTGCGCTTTCTATGATGCCTGCTCCATACATCGCGGTTACGCCGAAAGAAGGCGACAGCAATGCAGCCAGAATCCCCCCAAGCAGCAGAAAGCCGAATGCGTCCTGTTCCCGCTCCATATCACGCCAGAGCGCTCCCTGCCAGCGATTCACCAGGAGCCCTCCGGCCCAGGCCTGCACAGAGGCGCCAGTGGCGATCGCGGCATCCACGGCCGCAATTGCCGGACTCAGCGTGCCTGTCAACCAGGCGTTTGACAGATTCAACAAGACCGAGCCTATCCAGACTCCGAAGAGTGCCCGGCGATCAAAAACCAGCACGCAAGCCAGCGCCAGACCGGCGGCAGGAAACACCGGGCTGGCGTAGCCCGGGGGAATCGCCAGTGTGAGGCCGGCCGCACCCAGCAGCGCGTAGGCCAGGGCAATAAACGCCACAATACGAACGGTCGATGTGGAGTTTGAAAACACACCGTTTTGAGCATTGAGATTGTTTTGCTTATTGTTCATTGTCACCCTTGTCCAAAGGTTGAATACACCCTGAAGCAATACATAGGCCATCTTTACTCAATCCCATATTTTTTCATCCAGTTTGTCAGTGTTTGATAGCTTGAAAACCCGATTGGTTTGGCGGCACGAGGTAACAACGCCTGCATCAGGGGACGATTCAATCAACTCTGCCGGATATCGGGTTTTGGATTGAATAATCCAGACAGCAGCCATTGCCGGAGTGCCTGGGCTGAGATGAAATGTCAGGGCTGCATCCTTGCCATGGTTTTTCCGGGTTTTAAGAACAACCCCAACGGCTGCTTGGTAGATTTCTCCGAACTGTGTGGGTCCGGTAAGCGTTTTTTTATGGAGGGAAATTGAAGCGTCGGCAAGTTGAATCAGCCACGTTATATACGCGACATTGACTTCGGAAGAAAGATTGCTGATCAAAACGATTACATCGAAACCGCGCGCCTTTACAGCCTGGGCGATGGATCCAAGTCCCGCGGATTCATCGTTATTCGAAGCCCGGATATCGGTCAGTCCAATCCAGCAAATGAGTATGTTTTTCATGTGTTACCGTGAAAAAACGTTCGGGTTGGCTCCGCTCAAGTTGAAACGCTTCTGATTGAATATGCTTTCACCCGATCAACGTCAAGCGATAATCGCTGTCGGAAATCTGTTGTCGTTTCCGGCATTATTTTATATGATATTGAAAAGATTGTCATATTTATTTCCTGTTGCGCCCCATATCAAGAGACCAGGAGGAGTTTCATGGCAGGACATCCCAACAGTTTCGGCACCCGATCCACTCTGAAAACGGATGACGGTGCGTTTACCTGCTACAGCTGAGCCTGCTGGAAAAAGCCGGTTTTTCGGGCCTTGACCGGCTTCCTTACAGCATTCGAATTCTTCTGGAAAATCTGCTGCGGCATGAAGACGGCTTCCTGATCACCTCTCGGGATATCGAGAAGATGGCCTTGTGGGGACAAGCAGGCGAATCTACCGGCGAGGTGCCGTTTATGCCGGCAAGGGTGTTGCTTCAGGATTTCACGGGTGTGCCGGCGGTTGTTGATCTGGCGGCCATGCGCGATGCGGCCCAGCGGCTTTACGGCAAATGCTCGGGAATCAACCCGCTCATATCCGCCGAACTCGTGATTGACCACTCGGTTCAGGTGGATGTTTACGGCTCTCCGGATGCGGCTTCCCGGAACACGGAATTCGACTACCTACGAAATTCCGAACGGTATGCATTTCTGCGCTGGGGGCAAAAAAGCTTTCGTAATTTCAGTGTGGTGCCCCCGGCCACCAGGTGAATCTGGAATACCTGGCCAGAGGGGTCTGCGTGAAAGACAGCCAAATGGGGCCGGTGGTTTATCCGGATACACTCGTCGGCCTGGATTCCCACACAACCATGATCAACGGCCTGGGGGTCGGGGGCTGGGGCGTCGGCGGCATCGAAGCCGAAGCCGTCATGCTGGGAAGGCCTTATTATCTGCTGACGCCGCAGGTGATCGGGTTTTACCTGGAAGGAAAACCCGCCAGAGGCACTACGGCAACCGATCTGGTTCTGACGATCACACAGATGCTGCGAAAAAAAGGCGTAGTGGGAAAATTCGTTGAGTTTTTCGGACCCGGCGTCCTGGAACTCAGTCTTGAAGACCGGGCAACCATTGCCAACAGGACTTTTATGGGATCGAGGTAGGACAGCCAGTTGCCCGACTGCCCCCTCACAGACCCCGGCGTGCAGAATTACCGCACCGGGTTCCCCAGGATTATTCGCTTGGGTTCTTCTACACACAAAAGATCATTTTCAGTTGCTTCGGCAATTTCTTTTCCGTTATCCCTGGTTTCTCTATCCGGAAATATTTCAGAAGTTCATAAAACCCCGGCCATGTGTAACTCTTTCGCTGGCTCCTCCGATTCAGGCGCTTGAATAATATCCGTATCGCCTGATAGTAGAACGATGCCAAACTTTCGAAGTTCCCAATAACTCCGTAGTAATTGTAATACCCCCGAAGCTTTGCATTGAGTTTCCTGAAAAAGTCCGTCATCCGTAGATCGATGTTCTCTCTACACCATTCGGCAAAGTTCTTTATTGAATTCCGGTGTCGTTTACGGGAGGTTCCTCTCATAAGCTGCGGTTTCCCCGCCCGTGTCGCCCGTCTTTTATCGTTTGTGTCTCTGCCTCTTCCAGCAGACTCAGTTGCACGGCAGGGCCTCCGTACAATGCCGGGATTTCGCTTGCCGCAGGTTCGCTCCTCTTTGTACCTTTCTTTACCCGGAAAAAAAATCTCAGGAACAATCAGGGTCTCCCAGGTTCCTCAGTGCTTCTCTTCATACATGCCACGCCCTTTCGACACCGGCAGACCCTCCAGGTTCTCGCCATTTACGAACCCTTTGTTTTGGCTTCCATTCAACGTATAACGTCGCCATCTGCATTCAATGTTATAACGATGCTGTATCATGCTTCAGGAGAGCACCTCTCTCCCTGTGGCCTTTATGATTCCCTGTGTAAGCTTCGTGTGAGTCGTTCGACGTTTGTCTATCCTTCCCTATTCACGCAACACTCGGTACGGGTGGTTGGCTAAACCCTGCCCGACAGGGACTCTCACCCTGCAAGAAACACCAGGCTTGGCCTGGCGCACACGTTGCAGAACATCTCAGAACACAAGAGGAAATGGCTGCTTACCTGGAAGCCTGCCTCGAAAAAGCAAATGGCGACGCAGATAAACGCCGGTGTTAATTTATACGCCAGTTGCGGCGCGGCTGATTGGCCAACGTTCGCAGTAACGAATGTAGAAGCACCTTTATTAACGACGAACCACTCGAATGACGCGAAAACATGATCTGCATTCAGCAGGTCAGCCGACTGCCGGAATGCGGCACCTTCACCCTTCAGCCTTCAGCCTTCAGCCTTATTTTTCTCCATCATCGTACTTTTGCAACTTGTAATATACAAAATGACCGGTTATATTGTATACCATGTATATCAAAAGGCTATCAGAAACCCTTCTTCACCAGGCAATTGCCAGCGGCAAGGCGACGCTTGTTCTGGGTGCCAGACAGGTTGGAAAGAACTATTGCTATGGTGAGCCGGTTGATCAACAGTCAGGTGACAGCGTCAGCCGCTTGCAGCCAACGGCTGATGGACAATATGCCACTTTGTGCCTTTGTGCCTGAATCGTTACTATCTTAAAAGTTGTATGAATCAAATCTGAAAACTGTTAGGGGTGCCCGGGCAGGAGTATCGTGCAACGGGCTGAGAACATACCCTTGAACTTGATCTGGATAATACCAGCGTAAGGAAACAAGAAGAATTTCGCTAAAGCAGGTGAAACGTTTCTTACGCGTTCACCTGCTTTTTTTGTTTTTTTCGGCTTTCAGGTAAAGATATTCGGTGCAATACAAATCCGGACGGCTCAACAGGCTTTTTCGCTCTGCCGCCTTCCGGTGATCTTTTTCTGAATGCACCTGGAAAGAGAGGAACCGATGGGAACCATCATTGAGTCACTGCGAGCAGGAATCGTTCCACCAGTCATTTCTGACCTGTCAGAAAGTGAACATATCCATCCGACACAATTCATACAACATGTTATCAATGGACATGTGGTCGTACCCCGAAACAACCGTCACACGACACTGACTCCTGTCGCAATCGGCAGAGACACCCGCGTGAAGATCAATGCCAATATCGGCACCTCGCCGGCAGACTGTGATTTCGAAAATGAATTTCAGAAACTCGAGGCTGCCATTTCCGCAGGCGCCGATGCGGTCATGGATTTATCCATTGCCGGAGACAGCGCCACTTTCAGGAAACGCATCATCACGGAATATGATATCACCCTGGGAACAGTTCCGATCTATGATGCCATGATCGGACTGGAAACCACGGAC
>Ga0351853_1192_pt1 | contig 15465 bp, 12 predicted proteins | sample BONcelHFGM3001C8_FD_206799 | JGI IMG/M metagenome (GOLD analysis project Ga0351853, IMG submission 206799) | Enriched cells from coal bed in the Powder River Basin, Montana, United States - BONCAT cells FGM rep2 HSBNCT.FGM.300.1.C8 ... | reverse complement strand
AGTTGTTTGACCATCGTCTTCCCGCACCGCTTCCGCCGGTGCGATTGCTGGGAATGGGCGTGAGCGGTCTGGATCGGGCAGAAGAGCAACAAGCCTTGCTGTTCGACGGCGAAGAGCGAGAGCGGCAGCGTCGGTTGGATTCAGCCACGGATCAGATTCGCGAGCGTTTCGGCACCGGAGCAATCGGCCGGGCCGCCACTGTCGACCGACACAAGAAGGGGGAACTGTGAAATACGAGGTGGAGCAGAAGCACCCGGTTGCTGGATTCGAGGCGGTGGAGGCGAAGCTCGCCGCCATGGGCGCGAAGATCGGCCCGGTGGCCGAGGAGCTCGATCTGTACTTTGCCCATCCGGTCCGCGATTTTGTGGAGTCCGACGAGGCCTTGCGAATCCGGCGAAAAGGTATCAAGACACTGATCACTTACAAGGGCCCCAAGATCGATCAGACGACCAAGACGCGGCAGGAAATCGAACTGCCTCTGGGCGAACAGGCGGGCACGCCTGAGCGGTGGCGCGAATTGCTGGAAGTGCTGGGATTCGAAGCGGTTGCCGAGGTCCGCAAGCAGCGGCGCAAAGCGGACATCGCCTGGCGTGGCGATGCAGTCACCCTGACACTCGACGACGTCGACAGGGTGGGCACCTTTGTGGAACTGGAAATCGTTTCTGACGAGGAAGGCGTCGAACAGGCAAAAAAACATTTGGCAACGTTGGCCGGCGAGCTTGGCTTGTCCGGTTCGGAACGCCGGAGCTACCTGGAACTTCTGCTCGAGCGATAGCGGCGGGTCAAAGGCTCGCACCCGTGCGGCAGTTCTTGCCCGACGCGGTTGAGTTTCCGATAATGGCAAGTGGAGAATTCCTGTTCTCTGCAATCACCGTTTCCTGGAGCGTCTATCCAATGAACATCTTCCGAATCCTCCTGGCCGAGATCGCTTTTCGCAAGCTGAATTTTGTCCTGAGCTTATCGGCTGTGATGGTGGCCGTTGCACTGTTTGTGGCCGGACCGATGCTGGTCGAGGGCTACCAGAACCAGACGCAACAGGTGGTGGCGCACTGGCAGAGCAAGATCGACGAATCGGAAGCGGGGGTTGCGGAAATTCGCCAGGGGATGAAGCGGGTCGAGGACGAGACCAAGGCTCAACTTGACGCGCTGGGCGAAACAACTCGCCAAGTCACACTCGGGTTGGGATTCAATCTCTTGATCGTACATCGCGACACGAACATGGCGGACTTCTGGGCTGCAGACTACGCCGCCATCGATATGCCGGAAGAGTACGTGGATCGGCTGGCGGGCAACCAGAACCTGACCATGGTCACTCATATCGTGGCGACCCTGCAAGGGAAGATCGACTGGGAGCAGCGCAAGGTGTTGCTCGTCGGATATGCACCGGAGGCAACCCAGTCTCACCTGCGCAAAAAGGCTCCGCTGGGCTACATCGTGGAACCGGGGACCGTGTTTCTGGGCTCCGAACTCGGTGTGGGCCGCAATGTCGGCGAGACCATCGACATTCCCGTTCGCGATTCGGATACGTCGAAGCAGTTTACGATCGCTCAGATTCTGCCGGAACAAGGGAGCAAGGACGATATTTCGATCATCACGCACCTGAGCGACGCCCAGGAGGTTCTTAACAAGGAGGGGCGGGTCAATCAGATTCTGGCCCTGAATTGCCACTGCGCGGAGGCGGACCGCCCGAAGATTCGCGCACAGCTTGAAGAGGCACTGCCGGAGGCTCGCGTGACGGAGTTTCGCACGAAGTTTCTCGCCCGTGCCGAGCAGCGCGACGCGGTCGAGGCGAGCAGCGCCCAGGTGCTTGGCGAAATGCAGAAGAACCTCGAAGATCGCGAGAGGATTCTCGAGGAGCGCAAGGCGATCTCGGCCGAAATGGCCGCGTCACGGGGGCAGCTCGAACGACTCCTGATCACGCTCTCCGACGTGATCACGCCGCTGGTCGTATTGGCAACCGCGATCTGGGTTGGTCTGCTGGCCCTGGCAAACGTACGCGAGCGGCGGACGGAGATCGGCATACTCCGAGCGCTGGGCAAGGGAACCGGGACCATCGTTACTTTGTTTCTCGGCAAGGCCGTCTTGCTCGGCCTCGCCGGAGGGCTGATCGGCTTCGGGCTGGGCACAGTCCTCGGGCAGGCCTTGGGTGAGTCGGCGTTGCGAGTCGGAGCCGATTATTTCTCGCCACGACTGGACATCTTTCTCTACACAATGATCGGCTCGCCGTTGCTGGCGGCGCTGGCAAGCTACTTGCCCACGCTGGCGGCGGTGGTTGAGGATCCGGCGATCGTGCTGCGGGAACCGTGAGGCAGGCCGCGGCTATTTCGTTTGATTGTCGCGGTTACCAACTTCCGGACGCCTCTCGGACCATTCGGCCCAGATTCGGGCGAGGACCGTGCCGGTGAACATGCATCCGAAGGTGTAGAGAGCGGCGGGCAGGGCGATTCGCTCGTCGGCGAAGAGGCCCATGGCAAGCGTAGTGCCCAGCCCGGCATTCTGCATGCCAATCTCCAGCGTCAGAGCTCGACGCATCATTTCGGGAAGGCGCATCAACTGTCCGCCGGCGTAACCAGCGGCATAACCGGCCAGATTGACCGTCAGCAGGGCGGCAACCAACCAGAAATCCAGTTGGGAAACGCCTCCTCGATTCGCAGCAACCACCACAGCAATGATCCATAGAATCGTCAAGTTGGCGATGATGGCTCCGACACGTTGGGTAGCGGATGCCCAGGTCGGCCAGGCTCGCGAGAGCAAGTGCCCAGTGACGACAGGTAGGACCACCATCCAGCAAAGGTCGATGAAGACTTTCCCCACCGGAAAGTTCTCGACCATCCGGCCCAATGCCAGCCATAGCACCCACGGGACGACGAGCGGCGAAAGGATCGTGGCCGAAGTCGTGAGGCTGACCGAGTAACTGACGTTCCCTCGGGCGATCATCGTCAGCACGTTCGAAGCCATGGCCCCGGGAACGCAGCCGACCATGACGATGCCGATCATCCAGGGCCCTTCGAGGCCGAACAGTCGGCCGGCTCCGTAGGCAAGCAGGGGCATCGACGAGTATTGGATGGCCGTGCCGCCAAGCACGGTGGGCCAGCGGCGGAAGACCTGCACGACTTCTTCGCGCGGCAGGAGCGAGCCGATGGCGAGCATCGTCACGGCGATCATGTAGCCGAGCCAGCCCTTGGTCGCCACGAACGGATCGAACGATGCCGCACCACGTTCCTGAAGGCCAAACCAAGCCGGCCACGAGTACGCTTTTTGCGATATATGATTCATTAGCTTGCGGCACCTGTCTTCATGACGAATTGGCCGAAGCTGGAATCGACCGACAAAACCCAGACCGATGGCGTGCAATCAGGCCCTCCCTCAGAGGAGGGGGCATCTTGCCGATCCTGACCACGCCTCGGAGATGACGTAGCAGAGAGAAGCACAGATGTACGAACGATTCACTGACCGTGCCCGAAAGGTCATGCAACTGGCGAACCAAGAGGCGCAACGGTTCAATCACGAATACATCGGCACGGAGCACATCCTCCTTGGCCTCATCAAAGAGGGCAGCGGAGTGGCCGCTAACGTGCTGAAGAACCTTGACGTTGACCTCCGCAAGATTCGGCTGGAAGTCGAAAAGCTCGTTCAGAGCGGGCCCGACATGGTGACTATGGGCAAGTTGCCTCAGACACCCCGGGCGAAGAAGGTCATCGAGTACTCGATGGAAGAGGCCCGCAACCTCAATCACAACTACGTCGGCACGGAACACATCCTTCTCGGCCTGCTCCGCGAGCAGGAAGGGGTTGCCGCCCAGGTACTGATGAACCTCGGCCTCAAGCTCGAAGAGGTTCGAGAAGAGGTCCTCAATCTTCTCGGGCACGGTATGGAAGCCGGCGACGTGCCGGAACGTTCCAGCGGCGGTGCCGCGGGCGCCCCGGGTGAGACTCCCCGCGGCGGCAAGTCCAAGACCCCTGCGCTCGACAGCTTCGGACGGGACCTCACCGAATTGGCCAAGCAGGGCAAACTCGATCCGGTGATCGGCCGCGAGAAGGAAATCGAGCGGACCATGCAGATCCTCGGCCGCCGAACCAAGAACAATCCGGTCCTACTCGGTGAGGCCGGCGTCGGGAAAACCGCGATCGTGGAAGGATTCGCCCAGCGAGTGGTTGAAGGCAACGTGCCGGAATTGCTCATGGAACGCCGCATTGTTGTGCTCGATTTGGCCATGATGGTGGCCGGCACCAAGTACCGCGGCCAGTTCGAGGAACGCATCAAGGCGGTGATGAACGAAGTCCGCCGGGCCAAGAACACGATCCTGTTCATCGACGAGCTTCACACGTTGGTCGGTGCCGGCGGGGCCGAAGGTGCCATCGACGCTTCCAACGTCCTCAAGCCGGCGCTCTCCCGCGGCGAAATCCAGTGCATCGGTGCCACCACGCTCGACGAATACCGCAAGTACGTCGAGAAGGATGCGGCCCTGGAACGCCGGTTCCAGATCGTTATGGTTGAGCCGTCCAGCAAGACGGAGACCGTTGCGATCCTCAAGGGACTGCGCGATCGGTACGAGAAGCACCACCACGTCCAGATTACCGACGACGCCGTCGAGGCCGCTGTGGAATTCTCCGATCGCTATATCACCGGTCGTTGCCTCCCCGACAAGGCGATCGACGTCATTGACGAGGCCGGTGCACGAATTCATCTCAAGTCGATGACCCGTCCGCCGGATCTCAAAGAGATCGATGAGGAGGTCGAACGACTCAACAAGGAGAAGGAAGAGGCCGTTGCCGATCAGGACTTTGAAAAGGCCGCCTCCTTGCGCGACAAGGCCGACAAGCTTCGAAAAAAGAAGACTCAGATCACCGATCAGTGGCGAGAGAAATCGCGTGAGACCGACGGAATCGTCGACGAAGAAGTCATCGCGGAGGTCATCTCCAAGATGACCGGCATCCCGCTCACGCGGATGACGACCGAGGACTCCATGCGTCTGATGCAGATGGAAGACGAACTGCACAAGCGCGTGATCAGCCAGCACGAGGCCATCAAGTCGATCTCCAAGGCTGTCCGCCGCAGTCGCAGCGGCCTGCAGGATCCCAAGCGGCCGACGGGCTGTTTCATCTTCGCCGGACCGACCGGCGTCGGTAAGACCCTGCTGGCCAAGGCCCTGGCCGAGTTCATGTTCGGCGATGAGGACGCCCTCATACAGATCGATATGAGCGAGTACATGGAGAAACACAACGTGAGCCGCCTGGTCGGTGCCCCTCCCGGCTACGTCGGTTACGAGGAAGGCGGCCAGCTCACCGAGAAGATCCGTCGGCGTCCCTATTCGGTCGTCCTCCTCGACGAGATCGAAAAGGCCCATTCCGACTGCTTCAATATGCTCCTCCAGGTCATGGAGGAAGGCCGTCTGACCGACAGTTTCGGCCGGAATGTCGACTTCCGCAACACGATCGTCATCATGACCACCAACGCCGGTGCCGAGGCGATCAAGAATGAATCGGCCTTCGGCTTCCAGAAGCCCGACGAGGATGCGTCTTACGAGAGCATGAAGGAGCGGGTCCAGGAACAGATCGAAAAACACTTCCGTCCCGAGTTCCTCAACCGCGTCAACGATGTCATCGTCTTCCGCCACCTGACCGAAGGAGACTTGGGTGAGGTAATCGATCTGGAACTGAGCAAAGTCCGCCACCGGCTGCGCGAAAAAGGTCTCGGCCTGGTCCTCGATGAGGACGCCAAGAAGTTTCTCATCAAGCGAGGTTCGAACCTCGACTACGGGGCCCGGCCGTTGCGTCGCGCCATCGAAAACTTCGTCGAAGATCCGCTCTCGGAAGAACTCCTCAAGGGAGAATTCCAGGGCAAGGACTTGATCACCGTCTCGGTCAAGGAAGTGGCCGGCAAGAAGCGACTCGATTTCGTCGGCACTTCGAAACAGGCCGAGGAACATCGGCCCCATGTCGCCGCCACGGCCGAGGGCGAAGAGAGTTCCGCGTCGGAATAGGAAGCGACAAACGAGATCAACGTGAAGCACTTTCGAGACGCTCCTGGAGTCAACTCCGGGGGCGTCTCTTGTTCTCCCGGACACCGGCTCATGCCTCCAGAGGTTCTTCTGTCTTCCTGGATTGCCAAGGCGACGTGACCGGCAAAGTTCTCTCAAGCCGCAGACCTTTCACGACGAATCTACATACTGGGTTATTGTGCAACTCAGTCCCTGCGCGTACGCATGCACTGCTATCACCTGTGGCGGCATTAAGCAACGAATCATGGATCGTTTGGGTTCCCCCTGATGGCAACGGACGCCAACTCCTCCCCCTGGAAGCCGGTTGAAGGCAACGGTATCGCTGCCCGATTGATGAATTGGGCTGCAAACTGGATCGCCGACTTGGGCGAAAATGTCGATGCGGGCATCGTCGCCCTGGGTGATATCGCGAACTTCACTTTCTCGACGATCTGGTGGCTGCTGGTGCGGCGGCCCTACCGAGGGACATTGCTTCCTAACTTCTACCAGATCGGCGTGCTCAGTCTGCCGGTGGTGGCCCTGACGGGAGTGTTCATCGGAATGGTGCTGGCCGTGCAGAGCTACACTCAGTTTCGAATGCTGGGCATGGAGACCCGCATGGGGGCAGTGATCAACATGGCCCTCGTACGCGAGTTGGGGCCGGTTCTTGCCGCCACCATGCTGGCCGGACGCGTCGGCAGCGCCATGGCTGCCGAGTTGGGGACCATGCGAGTCACCGAGCAGATCGATGCCCTTTCGGCCATGGGCGCCAATCCGATCCACTATCTGGTGGTGCCGAGATTTCTGGCTTGCCTGATCCTGATCCCGGCACTGACGACGACAGCCGATTTCATGGGGGTCGTCGGTGGTGCCTTCTACAGCATCGGGCTGCTCGGAATCGACTCTCACCACTACTGGGAGAATTCGCGAGAGTTCGTCGGCGTTTTCGACCTGTTCAGCGGGTTGTTCAAGAGCCTCTTCTTCGGGGCCGCCATCGCCTTGATCGGCTGCCACCGGGGGTTCTCCTGCGATCCCGGTGCGGAAGGAGTCGGAAAGGCCGCCACGAGCGCCTTTGTGCTCTCCTTTGTCGTGATCTTGTTCCTCGATCTGATCCTGGCGATCATCCTGGAACAGGTGTATGGTTTGATCTGGCCTGGCGGGGCTTCGCTGGTCTAAGGCAGCCGGACGAAAAAATCTACCAGATATGTCGCTATATACGACTCCACGAGACGACGACACACAGCCGTTGATTCGGTTGAGCAATCTCGATGTCCATTTCGGGCAACATCGCGTGCTGCGCGACATCAACCTGGAGGTGCCCCGTGGGCAAACCCTGGCCGTTATCGGCGAAAGCGGTTGCGGCAAGACCGTGTTGCTCAAAACGATCATCGGGCTGATTCGTCCGACCGCGGGGTCCGTGTCATTCGACGGCCGAGACCTTTCCAGGCTGAATCCCGATGAGTTAGCCACCACGCGCACGCGATTTGGGTTCGTTTTTCAACAGGCAGCGCTGTTCGATAGTTTGACGATCGGCCAGAACGTGGCGTTTCCTCTTCGACGCCACGCGGACTACACGGAGGACGAGATTCGCCAGATCGTCGTCACGCGACTTGCCGAGGTGGGGTTGCCGGCGAGCGTCGTTAGCAAAAAACCGGCCGAACTATCGGGGGGCATGCGAAAGCGGGTCGGACTGGCACGAGCCCTCGCCATGGAACCCGAGGTTGTCCTCTACGATGAACCGACCACCGGCCTCGACCCGATCATGAGCGACGTGATCAACGAGTTGATTCTCAGCACCCGCCGCCACCACCCGGTGGCCGGGATTGTTGTCACTCACGACATGCGAACCGCGCAGAAAGTGGCCGACCGCGTCGTCATGCTTTATCCTCTCACGCGGCTTCAGGAAGACGAGCCCCAGACGCTCTACGACGGTTCACCCAAGGAAATCGAACGGGCACCGGACCCGCGCGTTTCGCAGTTCGTTCGCGGCGAAGCGAGAGAACGACTCATGGAACTGAGGCTACAGAACGGGAGCTAGGGCATGGAAGACCGTGTGATGCAATGGCGAACCGGGATGGTGGTTCTTTTCGCCACCCTGGCTACGACCGTGCTGACGATGGCGTTTGCGCGAAAAGACTCGTTTTTCAGTCTGCAGCGGTTCTGGAGGCCAAACTATCGTGTCGCCATCAAGTTTCCCGAAGCGCCCGGAGTCACCGATGCCTCGCCTGTCCGCAAAAGCGGCATTCTCATCGGGAGAGTCGTGCGAGTCGAACTGCTCGACGAAGGCAGCGCGCTGGTGACTGCCGAGATTGATAGCGACCGAAAACTGTTCAACGACGAAGTATGCCGCATCAACCGGACCCTTTTCGGTGATTCGGTCCTGGAGTTTGTCAAGTTGCGCGACTGGAAGGGAACCAAGGAGGAAATCGATACCAGCTCGATGCTGGACGGGATCGTTGCTCCCGATCCGATCCAGGTCGTCGGCAACCTGGAACAGAATCTTTCCAACGCCATCAGTTCGGTCGGGAATACCAGCGATCGAATCGGCGGCTTCATCAACAAGCTCGACTTCCTCGTGGGAACCGACGACGAAATCAGGGATCGCAAGGAAAAGGTCAGCATAATCATCGACAAGACCGCAGAGACTGCAGAAGCCATTACCCGGCTGGCTGATACCGCAAACGAACTGATCGGCGATCCACAGGTTCGCGAGGAGCTGAAAGCAACCCTTCAGCAGATGCCGGAACTCATGAAAGAGACACGACTTGCCATCGGTCGCATGAACCAGTCGATAGACCTGGTCGACAAGAATCTGAACAACGTCGAGGAGTTCACCGCAATTCTCGGCAAGCAAGGCGGTGAAACGCTGATCCGCCTCAATCAGAGCGTCGACAAGCTCGATCGGCTCATGAGCGAGGTGCTCGTCTTCAGCCAGAGTCTCAACGACTCCAAAGGCACGATCGGGCAATTGGTTCACAATCCCGAACTTTATCACAGCGTGAACCGAGCTGTGAAGAATGTCGAAGAACTCACCCAGCAGTTACGACCGATCGTCAACGACGCGCGGATCTTCTCAGACAAGATCGCCCGCCATCCGGAACTCCTGGGCGTTCGCGGCGCGATCAAGCCGGAAGACGGTACCAAGAGCCTGCCGCCCGTCGGAATCCTGCGGCGGTAGCTCAGCGAAGCGGCACTCCGCCCGGTGGCAGAGTCTGCTGCCCCGGAGGCAGGTAGGGGGGCGCTGAGGACGGAAAAGTCCCCGGTGGCGGCTGGACCGGTTGAACGTCCCAGCCCGTCGCCGGCGGATAGCCGTAACCGCTCGGTGGTGGGCTGGAGATCGACTCCGGTGGCAATGGATAGCCAGGCGCGCCGTATCCGGGCCCTGTCGGTGGCTGGATCACATTGGCGGATGCCGGCACAACTCCCGGCGCCGCCACTCTGGCCCTCAAATCCTCGGCCCTCCCCCGCAATTCGTCTGGAGGAACCACCCGCTGAGGAACCAGTTGGTAGTTGAGCGTTCGGTGGTCTCGGATCTCCCTGGGTATCATCGTCTCCGCAACGAAATCGATCGGCGGAATCTGGTACCACGGAGCGGGGATCGGCTGCTCCACCGTGAGTGTCTCGTAGCCGTCTTTGACAATCCGGATTTTCCGGGTTCCGTAGTGGACGAAGTTGGTCGAGATGGGCGTCGTACCGATCTGGTAATCGTCCACGAACACAACTGCTCCCGGCGGACTGGTGCGGATCGTCATGCGCCGGCGAACACAGCCGCTCAAGCAAACGAAACAGAGAACCGGCACGATCAGCTTCGCGGTGATTTGCCAGAACGTGAGTCGAAGATGGATTCGAGTCGAGACCATGGTCGCGAGAGTATAGGGATCGCTTCGCCAAGACGCCAGATCGAAAACAACCGGTCGGAATGTCCGAACGTCCAGCGTTCCGATATTCCCGAATAGGCCGGTCGAACCACTGCGACAGCTCTGCCCCTTTCTTCAAATACCTCTACGGGGTGGAGCCAGGTCTGGTTGGATCTCATTTCCAACGTTAGAATGAACTTCGTATTCTCTCGGCCTCGGGCCACATTCGGAACAGGGCATTCTCTCCTTCATTGCCAGCTTTGGCGTCAAGCATGGATCGGCAACCAGGCATCTGGGACCATTGTCTAGAACAGGCATCCGCCACCGATATTGGCATGCGCCGGTCCAACAATCAGGACTCGATGGCGGTCGCCTTGGCTGCCAGCCAGGAGCGGTTTGACACGCGCGGTCATGTGTTTGTGGTTGCCGACGGAATGGGGGCGCACGCTGCCGGCGAGTTGGCCAGCAAACTGGCAACCGATTTCATACCGCTGACCTACAACAAACTGCTCGATCTTTCCCCGCCGGACGCTCTCCTCGAAGCCGTCAAACAGGCCAACCGCCATATCAACGCTCGGGGCGAAGCCGATCCGAGTTTTCGCGGCATGGGCACGACGGTCGATACCTTGGTGGTTTTGCCTCAAGGAGCGCTCGTTGCCCATGTCGGCGACAGTCGCGTTTACCGCCTTCGCGAGGAATGTCTCGAGCAACTGACCTTCGATCACAGTCTCGTTTGGGAGATGCAGGCGGCGGGGCACCTGCCGGAAAACGAAGACGATATCCCGTCGTTCATTCCCCGCAATGTGATTACACGATCGATGGGGCCCAACCCGGAAGTCCAGGTGGATATCGAGGGCCCGTTTCCCATTCAGCCCGGCGATACCTTTCTGCTCTGCAGCGACGGGCTTACGGGGCGAGTGAACGACACGGAGATCGGGCAGATCCTCACGTGCCTTGCTCCGGCCGAAGCCGTCCAGGCCTTGATTCATCTGGCCAATCTTCGCGGCGGCCCAGACAATATCACGGCAGTCGTAGTACGAATCACCGCGCCCCAGCGTCTGGAGAGCACCGGGGGGGCGTATCAAGCCTTCGAGAACGGCAACCATAATCCACGCTCCGTTCACGCAATTGCTTGGACGGTACTCGGGATGCTTGTGTTGGGCGCAGCCCTGTTCGGCATGCTGCGACAATGGATCGCGGCCGGCGTCTGCCTGCTAGCGGCCGGCGGTGGCGGCGCGGCCGCGTTGCTCTACCGCTACACGAGTCCCGCAACCAGCTACTTCGACAGCCGCTTTCGCGGGAAAGGGCCCTATCGGCAAACCCTGTGTTCGCCTGACACGAAGTTCGTCGGGGTCGCCAAGGATCTTACCAACCAGTTGCACGAGGCGGCCGAAAAGGAATCCTGGCAGGTCCAGTGGGAGCCCTATCACCAGCATCGCAACGCCGCAGCGGCAGCCGCCACTGCGGGCGACATGACCGAAGCCGGACGTGAATTCTTCCGGGCAGTCATCTACATGATGAGTCAGCTCAAACGCCAGAAGGAAATAGGCAAGGAAGCCGACCGGGCCGCGGGGTTGTTCTGAGGCGGATCGGCATTCTCGGCCAAACGGGATTCACCGCCGATTCAGCACAAGTGCCGGATTAACACCGACTCGTCCCGCTTCTGCTTCCTCGCAGGCGATGTGAACCGCACGCTGCTGATAGGTGAGGGCACTCAATTGACTTCAGCCATCCGCCTGGCCGACCACCAACCCCAGCGAAATCAGCTTCTCCCGGCACTCGTCGCGTTCGCGGCAGCGGTTCAATTCGGCCCAGTCGGACGGTTGAACTGCAAGAAAATCGGCCTCTTTAGCCGGGACCTTTCCTGCCGCCGCCAACCGGCCGATCACGCCGCGATCGAGACGGGTCAGTTGCATCGCCTCGACCCGGTAGTCGATGAATGCCTCCCAGCACAGCGGGAAGAGGGAGCGAACGATCTCCTCGCCGATCGTCCTGGCATACTGGCGAATCTCCCACTGGGCATGCTCATCCATCCGCAGGTGGAGGAAATGGAGCAGATTGTGAAGATCGATCTTCCAGTAGGCCTCCGTGTACGTCGACAGCGGCAGGTCCTTCCTCGCCTGCTCGCGAGCCACACCGAGTTCCAGTCGCCGCTGATAGGTCTCTCGCGCCAGAGCCTGCAACTCCGTTTCGCTTTCCGTCAGTTCGGCGCCCAAGGCCGGATCGACCTGTCCGTCGCTCCCTTGACGATTCGAAGTGGCCTGGACGCGCCAGTCTTCGGGAGTCGTCGACTGGCTGGCGTCGATGGCGATCGAGTAACGCGTGCTGTACTCGTTGACCGAGGCTGTCCGGTGCCGAATCCATTGGCGCCAGCAGTCCATCGGCACGCGTAACAGAAGCTTGATCTCGACCATCTCCAGCGGCGTCGTATGGCGGTGGCGCATCAGGTAGCGGATGAGGGTGCGATCGTCGGAGACGCGCCGCGTTCCATCGCCGTAGCTGACCCGGGCGGCCTGCACAACCGACGAATCGTCGCCCATCACGTCGACAAGGCACACGAACCCGTCGTCCAGAACGGGAATCTTCTTCCAACGGAGTTCGGCGATTGCGGCAGTGTTCCCGAGCGAAGTGGGCGTGGTCATCCTTGGTTGAGTCTCAATCGGCGAAAACGGGAAGTCCGGCTGCTGCGCAGCACACCCCCCTATTCTATCGAACCTGCTTGGAGCGGCCAGGAGGGTCGCTACTTGTAGGTCAGGCCGTCTCAGGCTGATAGTCGGCGCAGGTCCGCCTGGCACAGTCGGACACTCGGTCATCGGAGGCGACTGCTCCGAGCCTGGGACAGACTCAGTTCCGCGTTACCCCTCCTTGTCCATCAGCTCCTTGAGTAGATTGGCCAGGAGCGTCGGATTATCGGCTGCGTGGATGTGGTCGATCCGCTCCTGTTTGACGCCCAGATTCTCCAGGGTCGATGCGACACGTTTCCAGGTGGTTTCTCTTTTTTTCCCCTCCGCCAGGTAGAGGTCGGTGACCAACTCCCCCAATCGTTGGAGCATAATCGCGCCTTTATTGTCGTAGTAGTTCTTGATAGCCCGCTGCTGATAGGCGGAGTGTTTTCCCATTGTCAGTTACCGTCGATGTCGGAAGAAGGGGTAGAAATCAAAGCCCTCGTGGACTAATCGGAGCGAGGGTGACTGAGTCTTGAGCCGACGAGTCCTCAGTCTAGCGCACTTTCCCCTTCCCCACAATCGAACCGGCCGCTACGATTTTGACCATGCACCGCCGAGGGGAACAACATCGTCTGATTTCAGGGTCGAGAGTGACCGCATTGGGCACCCTGGCCAGCCGCGTCTTGGGAATGCTGCGCGACGCTGCCACGGCGGCCCTGTTCGGCCTGTCCGGAGGCGGCATCATGGACGCATTCGTCCTCGCCTTTCGGATCCCCAACCTTTTTCGCCGGTTGTTCGGGGAAGGAGTGCTTGCAGCCAGCTATCTCCCGGTCCTGTCGGCCATTCTGGAACGCGACCGAACCGAGGCCTGGAGGCTGGTGTCCGCAGTGTTCCTGCGTCTTGCCGTCGGGCTGGCCGTGCTGGTGGCCGTGGGAGAGGTGGTCCTCGGTATCATTGCATTGGCGGCAAGCGGTTCTCCTGATATTCAGCATTTCACGACGCTGGCGGCGATCATGCTGCCCTACACGTTCTTCATCTGCCTGGCCGCCCAGGCCGCTGCCACGCTGCATGCCCTGGGCCGATTCGCGTTGCCGGCCTCGATCCCAACGATTCTCAATCTCTTCTGGCTTGCCGCCGCGCTGTTTGTAGCCCCCCGATGTTCTTCCGATAAGATGGTGCAGGCCCAGGTAATGGCGGTTGCGATTGTCCTCGCGGGCATCGTCCAATTCACGGTCCAGATACCCACCCTCCGCCGGATCGGCTTCCGATTCGATTACGACCGTGGGGCGGTGCAGCAAGGACTCCATCAGATCGCACGGGCGATGGGACCGATGGTGCTCGGCCTGATGGTCACTCAGATCAACACGCTGATGGACAGCGTGATCGCCTGGCTCCTGGCCGCTCCCAATGCCGCCGAAACGACGATTGCCTGGCTGGGAGACGTTCCCTATCCGATGGAGCAGGGCGCGGTGGCCGCGCTCTACTACGGGGAGCGGCTCTACCAGTTCCCGTTGGGAATTCTCGGGATTGCCGTGGCGACGGCCATCTTCCCTATGCTCAGCCGGCATGCGGCACGCAACGACTACGCGAGTCTGAGCGAGGATCTGGCCCTGGGCCTGCGGCTGGTGTTGTTTCTGGGGATCCCCGCGGGGATTGGATTGGTGCTTCTTGCCGAGCCGCTGGCGAAGCTCCTCTACGAGCGTCGCGAGTTCACGTCGGAAGACACGTTGCGCACGGCTCGTGTGATTTCGAGCTACGCCCTCGGTGTCTGGGCCTATTGCGCCCTGCCCGTCCTGGTCCGCGGATACTATGCCCTGGGAGATCGGCTCACTCCGGTCCGTGTGGGAGTGGCAGTCGTGGGTGTGAACTTTTGCCTGAACCTGGCTCTGATCTGGCCCCTGGCGGAATCGGGGCTGGCCGTGGCGACCACCATTGGTGCCAGCCTTCAAGTCGTCATTCTGGCCGCCGTTTTTTCCCGGCGAAACGTGCCGATCGGCTGGCGGGCACTTATGGCCACCATCCTGCGAACGCTGCTTGCGACCCTCGCGATGGCCGCGGGATGCTATGGGTCGGCATGCCTGCTGCCGCCAGGGTCGGGGCTTGTGGCCAGCCTGCTCGACGTGCTCATACCGTTCAGCGTCGCGGTGATCGCCTTCTTGGGGACCGCCCGGCTTCTCCATGCCCCCGAGCTAAGTCTTTTGTTCAGCCGTTCTTCCGTCCCGAAGGGGCAATGACATATCAGCCCGGGGCATCGCCCCGGGAAAGGTGGTCGAAGGATGGCATCAGCCCCGAAGGGGCGGAACATGGCGGTGCTGCAATCCGATTGTTCAGCCCTTTCAGGGCAAGGTGGTCCAGTGCAATCCCCACCCAGGGTGTTGCGCTGGCCTGATATGTTGCTGCCCCTTCGGGGCGTAAGAGGACACCTATCGGATTCCAGTTGCACGACCGCGACTTCGAGAATCGTGAGTGAGGAGAGAATTGGGGCCGCTTGTGTCGTCGCTTGTGCTTCGGGCTGGTGTGGCAATTCCTCTGTGGCCCACCGGCCCGACCTTCCCAATCCCACCCGTTTGGGATAGAGTAAGCCGTGGAGCCCCCGCAAGACCGGCCCTCTCGAACCTCCTGCCGTGAAACAGATTATCGCCATCGTCAAGCCGTATCTCGTCGAAAAAGTGCTGGAAGAACTCAAGCACGCGCCGCTCGAAGCTTGCTGCGTCTCGGAGGTGAAAGGCTACGGGCGGCAGAAGTCCTACTTGGACGAGTACAAAGGCAGCGAGTACTCGATGGCGTTCTTGCCTAAGGTGGAGATCATCGTCTGGGTCGACGATCTCCGGGTGGACGAGGTCGTCCGCGCGATCGTCGACGTCTCGCGCACCGGCCGCATGGGCGACGGCAAGATCTTCGTCCTGCCAGCCGAGCCTTTTGGCGGTCAGGAGATCGACATCAACAACCGCGCGGCGGGGAA
>Ga0351853_1113_pt1 | contig 15497 bp, 8 predicted proteins | sample BONcelHFGM3001C8_FD_206799 | JGI IMG/M metagenome (GOLD analysis project Ga0351853, IMG submission 206799) | Enriched cells from coal bed in the Powder River Basin, Montana, United States - BONCAT cells FGM rep2 HSBNCT.FGM.300.1.C8 ... | reverse complement strand
GTCGACATTCCTCCGTCCCCAAAGCCTTGTCATACCTCTCTTGACAGGGGATTGGAGGCCAAGGAATTCGATGTCTACCCGATTTCGAGACATTCTTGAGCGACCCCGTCCCGATATTGTCGTCTTCTGACCAGTCGAAGCAGATACGCACATTCGTTCTTGCCCCGGTTCAGCCGAGAGACCATGAGCATCCAGAACCTGTGCAGCGGAGCGATCCGAAGGCCGGTGACCCGGCGCAATTCCCGCGAGGCCGGGGGCCGCAAGGCGACGTGATCGAGATCTACAATATGGTGCGACCGGTACGCGGCGGTGTCGCCACGCGTCGCGAGAGCGGCCGGCCGATGACTACCTTGCCCGACGCTCGACGCCCCGGCAAAGCACTGCCGGCGGGCGCCCAACCTCCGGGATTCGTGGGTCGCCTTGACCGCGACGGCGACGGCAAAGTGTCCCGGCAAGAGTTCAACGGGCCACCTCATGCCTTTGATCGGCTCGATGCGGACAAGGATGGTTACCTGATCGAGACCGAGGCTCCCCTTGCTCCGGGACGGAAAATTTACCTGGGGCCGTCGAAATGGGGCGCTGCCGGCCGATGACAATTATCGACATCTGCCGTCACGAAGAGAGGCCGACACCGCGGTCTGTGAAGAAAGGCCGATCGCGTCGCCCTGGCCCAGCTTCGCCTTAAGGTCAACGAAACGCTTCATGCAGCGGACGCGGTCTGGGATATTCGGTAGTTTCCACGGCTTGAAAGACCAGATCTCTTGGAAATTCGCAAACCTGATAACGGGCCGGTTCGCGACCCGAAGGCCGACACAGAACTCCCCTTCATCCTTCGGCTTGAACACTACTGCTCTGTCAAACCTTAAAGTTCGGGTTGCGGATCATTGGATTCCACGCTTCAGCCTGAAAAAGACAGCCTAAAGGCTGGACTCCAGCCGACGGCCAACCCGAAAACCAAGGCTTGACAGAGCATTACTCTCGTGTGTATGCGTTGATTCTATGCATGACGCCGCAATAGGGGACAGTAGGGGAAACTTCTCCCCTCCTCAGGCTGCCATCGACGCGCGCCTTGTGCTTGCGTCTCTCTGCCCCGGTCGCCATATTACTCATCGGCGACCATATTGCCGCTTATCCTTGGCAGCCCGTTGAAACAGGGGAAGCGGTGCAGCATGCCGTTCGATGGAGAGTCTGCCACACCAGAAGCCGGGCTTCTTTCGCTGGAATAACTGACGAAGGTCACCTGACGAGAGTTGGAGGATTCAGACGCCCGGCCTTTTTTTCGATCACCGCAGAAGCCGGGTTTCTTGCGCTGAAGTCACCGAAAGACACTGCCTTGCCGGAGGTGGAAGATTTAGAAACCCGGCTTCTCAGTATCACGACCACAAAGGAGCAACCTATGTTTCGATCGATCCACGCACTCATCGGCATGATAATCCTTCTGGCGGCCAGCCTCCTTTCGTTCGCCGGCGAAGACTGGCCGCAGTTGAGTTACGACAGCGGGCGAACGGGAAATGTGCCGTCGCGAAGCGTCACAACCCCCCTGGGGCTGATCGCTGCCGCCCCCCTCACCGACGCCGTCCTCACTGCACCGGTCCTCTCCGACGGCCGCGTCTTCGTGGTCGATGGCTCTGGGGTCGTCCATGCGTTCGCTGCCGACACGCTCAAACCCCTATGGACCTTCGAGACGGAAGGCGGCAAACCCAACTGCAACAACGTGGCGTCGCCAGGCGTCACGGAAGGGTTCCTCCATGTCGGTACGATGGCCGGAAAATACTACGTGCTCGATGCAGACGACGGCAAGCCGGTGGCCACGATCGAGTGTGGTGAACCGATCTTTGCCGCACCGGTGGTCGGCAACGGGCGAGTCTACGTGGCAACTCTCGGCTCACGGGTCTACGCACTGCAGCCGGATGGAACCGTCTGCTGGATCTGGGACCATGTGAAAGACCAGATCGGTTTCGACGGCGACCGATGGAATCCCGCAGACTGGCTGGCAGCACGGAAGGAAACCGGCTGGCCCGGCAATCGCCGCGACCATTTCTTCTGCACCCGCAGCCCGGTGCTCACCGGCAACGTGCTGACCGTGCCGGCCGGAGGCGTGCTGGTCTGGCTCGAAGATACGGGCGACCAACCAGAGCAGCGGGGCGTCTTCTACAGCACTCGCGAATCGCCCGTCACGCTCGGCCTCACTGCCGCCGAAGACGGCACCGTCTACCGGCAGTGGCACCGCCGCGACAACATGGGAAGCGTCGAAGTCCTGCGTCTGGCGAGCGGAAAGGTGGAAGCAAGCACGGTCCCCGGTACCGTCTCCAGCTACGACCGCTCGGAAGCCCTGAGCTTCTCCTCCGTCAGTCTACGGGGCAAGGACGTGTATCGATGTCGCCCGGAAGAAGGTTTCGGATTCTGCAAGCATTCGTCCGAGGTTGAAACCACCTATCTCGGCGGCCCGCCGTCGATCGCCGCACCCGTCTTGCTCAAAGACTCGGCCGTTCCTACCTGGAAGCCGACTGCCGCTTCATGAACCGCCAGTCCTGCATCGAGTCGATGCTCTACTGGGCCAATGTGTCCGTCCATTGCGGTGAAGACTACCAGGTCATCTTCCCGCCGTCCTGCCGCGTGGGCGCCGATCACCACAAGAATTACTTCACGCCCTTTCCCATGGGGCGCCCGAACGTTGCCATCGACGAGATTGCCGACCTGAGCTGGTGGAAGAACTTCACCTCGGACCACCGCTCCATCTTTGCCGTCGATCCGGACAACGACTTTCTGGCGGGCTACGATCACGGGCAGCAGATGGGGACCATGCACGTGGCCAACCACCATATCGTGTGCGGCAAGAAGTTCTTCCTCTGGGGCAACAATCCGGGCGGATTCGTCTGGGACAAGGTGCTGACCGATCACGACGGCCCCTACCTGGAACTGATGGTCGGGGCCTATTCCGACAACCAGCCCGACTACAGTTGGATCTCTCCCTACGAAATTCGATCGTGCAAGCAGTACTGGTACCCGATCAAGAAGATCGGCGGCGTGAAGAACGCGAACCTCGACGCTGCGATCAATCTCGAACGGCGCGACCCCGACACGGTCTTCCTGGGATTTAACACAACCGCCGACCTGGACGGCGCCAAGGTGGTGCTGAACTATGGCGAGAAGACCTTCTCCGAAACGATCGACATCGATCCGAACACGCCCTATGTGAAACTCATTCCGATCGACGCTCGAGTGAATGATCGGCAGATCACGGGCATGCTGATCGGCCCGGACGGTCGCGAACTGGTGCGATACACGCCCGTCGTCGTCGAGGAACAGCCGCTCCCTGAACTGGTGGAGAATCCGAAGCCGCCGGCCGAGTACGAGTCGGTGGAAGAACTGTACCTGGTCGGCTTGCGGCTGGAACAATTCCATAACGGGATCGTCGATCCCATGCCGTACTACCGCGAGGCCTTGCGGCGGGACCCATACGACCTGCGTGTCAACACGGTTATGGGAATCCGCCTGATTCGTGAGGCGAAGTATGCCGAGGCGGAAGAGCACTTGCGCCGGGCGGTGGCACGGACGACGCGAAACCACACGCGAGCCAAGGACGTCGAACCGCACTACTATCTGGGAATCGTCCTCAGGGAGCAGGGCAAGCTGAAGGAGGCCGAGGATGAACTCTGGAAAGCCGTCTGGCGCGACGACTTCCAGCGTGCCGGCTACACGGAACTGGCCCAGATCCGCTGTATTCATGGGGACTATGCCCGGGCGCTGGAACTGATCGACAGCGCGTTGGACGTGGGAGCCCGTTCCAGCAAGGCGCGAACGCTCAAGGCCTACATCCTCCGCAAGCTGGAACGGCCCCAGGAGGCCGAAGCCCAACTCGATCGGGCCGTGGAGTGCGACCCGCTCGACGTTTGGTCGGTCGCCGAGCGTTGTTTCCTGCACGGAAAGGCCGGCTCGGCACTGGAGGCCCTGGCCCACAACCGTGGCGACCAACTGCAGCAGATGCTGGAGGTCGTGACCGACTACGGCAAACTCGGCGCGACGGAGGAAGCCCTGGCGATTCTCGCTCAGGCGGAAGCTGCCGCCGGCCCCTACGCCAGTCCGCTCGTGCTCTACTATGCCGGATATCACCATCTGAACCTCGGCGACACCGAGAAAGCGCGAACCCTGTTCGACCGGGCCGCCGCCATGCCGACCGACTACTGCTTCCCGTTCCGGCACGAAACGCTGCAAGTCCTTTCCGCGGCATGCGAGCTATGTCCCTCCCATGCCAACACGTGGTACTATCTCGGAAACCTGTGCTACTATCTCGAGCAGCGCGAGCGAGGCATCGCGGCCTGGGAGAAAGCCGTCTCGCTCCATCGCAACCACGGACTGGCACTGCGCAACCTGGGATTCGCCTACGGCCGGATCCCGGAGAAACGCGGTATGGCAATTGCCCGCTACGAGGCCGCGATCGAAGCCGATCCGCAGAACGTGGCTTGCGTGCCCGAGCTGGACAAGCTGCTCGAGAAGACCGGCCGGGGAGCCGGCGAGCGGCTTGCACTGCTGGAAAGCCGTATGGAGACGGTGCAGAAGAGCGATCCGACCATGCTGCGCTTGGCCTATATGTACAACGAGACGGGCCAATACGACAAGGCGCTGGATATCCTGACCACCAGACGATTTCATGTCTGGGAGGGCGCCGCCGCATTGCACCAGCCCTTCGTCGACGCATGTCTGTTGCGCGGCCTGGCTCATCTCGAGGCCGGCCGAGCCGACCAGGCGTTGGAGGATTTCCGGCTGGCGAGCACTTATCCCGAGAACCTCCAGGCCGGACGCCCCGGCGATGCGGGGCAGGGCCCGAAGATCTACTACTACACGGCGATTGGATACCGGGCCGCAGGCAAACCAAAGGAAGCCGAGGCAGCACTTCACAAAGCACTGGAAGGCCGCGTTGCCGACGGCGAAATGAACTACTATCGCTTGCTTGCATGCCGCGAACTGGGAGACACGAAGGGCTCGGCGTACCAGAAGCAGAGATTGTCGGCGGCCATCGCTGCCCTCGAGGAGCCGGAAGTTGTCGATGCGTATGCCAAATTTGGCGGCGAAAACACGCCCAACGAGCGAGTCGCCCATCGTTCGGCGGAGGCCGCCTACTTGAAAGGGCTGGCGGCCTTGGCGGAGCAAGACCTTGGCAAGTCCAAGCATTGGCTCCAAGAGGCCTTGAAGGAGTGGTCGGGTATGATCTGGGCAAGGTACTTCGCGGAGTCGCCTGATCAGGCAGGCGAGAAACGGTAGGTCGATTCCGAGTGCTATTGAAGGGTGGTCACATGGTCAAAACGAAACTGTACCTGGGGCTGCTGCTGGTCGCGTGTGTCTGCGAGAACCTCAGTGCCCAGGTAGCGAAACCATCGCAATACCGTGGCTGGGATACGCTGTCACTGACGAACGGCCTGCTCGAGCTCCAGGTGGCTCCGGACATCGGCGGGCGGGTGATCCAACTGAAACTTGACGGGTACGACGACAACATGCGGGTCTACTGCCCGATCCGACCGGACAGCATCTATCCCAAGGGCTACAACATCATGCGAGGTCCGGAGGATCACAGCTCCTTTACGCTCGATCCGCGGGGCAAGACGGTTGTGGCCCATTATGAACGGAAGATGGGGAAAATCGGCGTCGACTGCGCCGCGGGCTGGGTCGCCACGGTCCACGGTTCCGCCGGCAACGTGCTGGTAGAACGTTTCCCGTATTACCCCGAGAAGGAGTATCCCGATCAGGCGTCGGTCGAGATCTGGCTTCACGGGCCGTACGGACCGAAGGCGGATCAAACCGACTCGACGACCTTTCCCTTCTTCCTCGAAACCGAACTCATAAGCCCCTTCGCCCAGCTTGCACCGGGTGAATCGTACACCTTTGGCTACGAGTGGTACGCGGCCGCTCTTGGCGGCGACTATCCGATTCTGGATTGCACCGAGGCGGGCGTGGTCTGCGAGCCGCTGACGGTCGCCGTGAAGGACGGTCAGGCGGCCGTCGCGGGCCGCTTTGGTGTCTTCTACCGCGGAACCGCCCGGCTCGCGTATTCCGACGATGCCGGGAACTGGCTCGGCCAGGCGGTCTTTGAACGAGAGGTCTCGCCGGAGCGACCGCTGGTGTTTGCCGAGACGCTTGCCGCACCACCGAAAGAGACAACGACCGTGAGCCTGATCGTCGACGACGTATTCGGCCGAAGCTGTGGATGCCTGGCAACCGCAGAGATTGTCACCGACGAGGCAAGAAGATGACAATGCTCCGCAGACACGCTGCTCCCATCCTCTTGCTGCTCCTCCCTTGCGGCCTGTCGGCAGCGGAGACGGTCATCCGCCCGGAGATCATCCCCGTGGAGGAGGGCTCCATCCAGAATGCCGGCAGCGGCACGGAAATCTGGCGAGGCGGACCGGACAACGGTGAATCGCGTCTGGTCAAGTACGCAGTGCGTGTCAGCGACTATTCGGTCAATTCCATGATTCGCATCTCCTGGTGCGACTATGAGACTGAGAAGGGGGAATACCTGTTCGCAAAGCTGGACGAGCACTTCGAGCACTGCATACGCTACGGACAGAAACTCAATATCGGTTGCTTCGTCACAAGCGCCAACCATGGGCTCACTATCGACGACGGGCTGTGCGCCTATCCCGCATACGTACACGAGGCATTCCAGAGCAGCGAACGGAAGGACATCAAGTACACCTCCTCGCGAGGCAGTATCACCCGTTGGGAGCCGAACTTCGAGAACGACTACTTCTTCGAACGGTACGACGCGCTGCTAGCCGCGTTTGCAGAATACCTGGAGGGGTCGCTAACCATCGATGGAAGGACAATCCAACGAAGAAAGCTCGTTCGCCATATCGAGATGCGCCATTTCGGCTGGTGGGGTGAGGGCGCCTATCCAAAACAGCTTGTGCCTTCAAACTCCGAATACCTGATTCGATTCGCGGACGCCTTCGCCGGGCATTTCCCCGATATTCGCCTTCTGGCTCCGACCAATGGCATGGTTTACATCCCTGCCACCTACGGCACGATCGAAGATTACCATTTCCATCTACTCACCGCGCGAAACAACGTTGGACTCTTCGGCATTTTCCGCGACAACTGGGGTTGGGACGAGAACCTGAGCTATGTCCAGGCACTCTTCTATGACTCGAACAAGTTCGAGAAGGACGGCGTCAAGCTGTATGAACTCATTCGCGATCGCTGGAAGTCCGCTCCGCTCACGGGCGAGCCGTTGCAGGCTCTCCCCAAAGAGGGATTCCGTCCCTATTCTCACCTCCTCGACCAGGTGACCTATTTGCATCCGGTCGTGATCCGCAACTGCAACGTATCCAGCGGTACGAAGTCCTACGTCAATCCGACGGGATACAACGTGTTCGACGATCCGCAGGCGATCGCAGACTTCCACAGGATGTATGCCCTGATCGGCTTCCGCTACTTGTTCACCGCCGCCAGAATCGTACGCCAAGATACCAACCTTGCCATCTCCGTGGATTGGCTCAATATCGGTCTGACACCGACCTACGACCGGTGGCAGATCCGCTACGTGATCAAAGACGACGCCGGCAAGGAAATCTGGACCGGCAATTCGGCCCTCGACCTGCGAACGGTGTTTCCCAACGAGAAAACTCTGCCAGGGATTGTGAACGCGGACGCCGCAACCACCCACACCGATCGCTTCCCGAACGTCCCGAAAACCGGAACCCAGGCTCTTCAGATTGTCGACCCCGACGGAATCTCTCCGCCTATGGCCCTGAGCATCAAGGGCAGAACCGAAGATGGAACCTATTTACTGTCCAAACAGACAGAATAGGGTGTTCAATGAGTATGCTCCTCGCTCCACCGGCGGGGAGGAAACGACGCGGATCCTGTTCTTCAAAGAACCGGGATATTTCCGGGAAGGCTTGCACCATGGCACCGATCGACAACGCCCCGTATTCCAAGAGCTCCCACGTTTTGCAGAACATCTCAACAATCGGCCCATTTCTCGGAGGGAGTGGTCCGGTCTATCAGCCCTGTCGATGCAAGGCGAAATCCCAGCCGGTCACGGCCGTTTCGCCTCGATGCAGTAGAGGTTGTCCTTGCCGCGGATGAACATGGCGTTTCCGGCGAAGGCCGGCGTGGCCACCGATTCCTCGCCCAGTCTCGAATCTGCGACGGGCTCGAACGTTTTCGATGCCCGGAAGACGTGCAGCGTGCCGCGGTTGTCCATGGCGTAGATGCGGCTGTCTGCCATGATCGGTGAAGGATAGAACGACTCGTCGAACTCTTGGGTCCACCATTTTCGTCCCGTGCCGAGGTCATAACAGTTGACCACTCCCGACGAGCTGGCGGTGAAAACGAAGTCGTCTGTCGCCAACGGGCTTGCAACATCCGGAAGGTCATCCTCACCGCTCCACAGGATCGCGCCCGAGGTTAGCGATATTGCGGAAAGGTTTGCCGATTCATTGGCGACGATCATGGTCCCCCCGGCCGAGGCTGGCGACGGTGCCACTTCGCCGGCGAGGCATTTGGTGGAGACAATTACCTCGCCGGTGTTCACATCGTAGGCGCTGGCCGTCGGATTCTCGGCAAGCACGACCATCTCGCGATCGTCGGAGACGACGATGATCGGCGACGCCCAAGATTGCCTGACCTTTCGCTTCTTCTGCCAGACCGTCTTCCCGGTGGCGGGGTCGAGGGCGTAGAGGCTCGCGCTGTTGCCGTCGTCCATCTGCACGAACAGTTGTTTGTAGACGATGAGGGACGATGCGTAGCCATAGCTGCTTTTAGGAGTGCCCAGCGAGCGTGTCCAGGCAACTTCACCGTTCATGTCGACCGCTACCAGGTCGCCGGTCGAGAAGATCGCAAAGAAGAGCTTGCCATCGGTGGCTCCCGTCGAAGCCGCATGGCCGAATTCCTCCGACACCTCGGGGATCTCAGCCGTCTGTCTGGCCGCCTGTTGCCAGAGCATCTTTCCGTTGGCTGTGTCGAAGGCATAGATCTCGCGGGCGGTCGTGTCGGCGCCGGTCAGGAACACTCGTCCTCCCCAAACGACGGGCGAGCTTGCGCCCGGTTTCGGGATGGGGGCCTTCCATCGCACATTTTTTCCGGCTGCGGCGTCGAAATCGATCGGCGGCGTCGCATGGCAGGCTATGCCCTGGCCGAACGGCCCGCGCAGATTCGGCCAGTTGTTCATGATCGCGTCGCGGGAGGGCGCCGACGCGGCGGCCGCCTCCGGCGCGGCGGGAACACTGCCGGGAGGCTCCCGTTGGGTGACTGGACGGATTGCCGCAGCGGAGACATCGGAGCCCGTTGGTAGCCGATCGCCCTTGTCGCACAGGGCCCAGAGACGCTCGCCGATTACGGCGAACACCACTCCGTTGGCAAGACCATGGCTGCTGTAGACCGCATTCTGGCGATTCTGAATGCCGCCGAGCAACTGGAAGCGCTTGCTTGCCGAGAGGATAGTCTTCTCGAGATACACCTTCCCGTCCGCCACGAGCGGTGAACTGAAGCACGTCGCGCCTTTTCGAGTGGAATAGGTCCAGTAGCACTCGCCGTTGTCGGCATCCAGGCAATGGATCGTGTGCGCCGTGTCGGCAACGAATACCAGGCCGTCTGCCACCGCCAGGGTGGAGACGCTCTGATTCAGGTCATTGTAAGACCAGAGTCTGCCCTTTTCCGTGAGGTCGCCGGTCCTGGTTGCGTCGATACAGGCAACACTACCCTTGCTGTCTCTTCCGCCGTGATTCGGATCGCCGCCGATCGCCACATATACTCGATTGTTCCAGCAGACCGGAGTTCCGATGATGTCGCAGGGGTGTCCGCGGCCGTCGCCCTTGATTTGCCGCGGGTAGTACGGGAGCCTCTTGTAGTCCGGCGGGATACAATCGTACCACCAGATCTTTTTCAGCAGCGGCACGTCTGGAACGGTCGCCGCCGGGATGTTATCGACGGGCGTCATAGCCGGCACTTGTCGCGAGAAGCGAAATTCGAGGGGCAGGGCGGGCTTGGGCAAACTTGAAAGGAGATCGACAGAACGGGCATATTCCGATGGCAAAAGCCCGCCCGTGTTCTTTCCTTCGATGTCGATGAAATGCACGATGGGACCGCGCAGGCTCGTGGTCATCCAACGGTCCGGCACGACCTGAACTGCGGGGTCAACCGGCTCAAAGGCCTGGCAAACGCCGTTTCCGGTGGCAAACACGATTTGCGCCCGTCCGCTGACGATGCCAAGGGACGGAGAGCTGTATTGTCCACGGTAGAGTTGCTCTCCGATCTGCTCGTCGTCGCGAGCAACGAGTAGGCCCGTCATCTTGTGGAAGACGACCAGGCTGGGGGTCAATGGACTGTACGGTATTCTTCCCGGCACCCAGGAACGCCCATTGCCGGTGCAGACATAGACGTAGTCTCCGTGGACCAGGACTGAGGAACTTGCCGTGTGGTGGTAATAGGCCTTGAGCTTATCGAACAAGTCGTATCGCCAGAGGATGCTCTTCAACGATATCTGCTCAACGGAGGCTTTGTCGGTTTTGGGAGACTGTGTCTGGTCCCCACGTTCGCGAGTGCCCAGAAGGACATTCAGGTCGATGCAGACGACTTCCTGATAGGGGCTCACGAAATACAGCCGATCGCCGTCGACCGTGGGGGTTGAACTGATGGCCCAGTTCTCCAGGTTGTCTCTGGGAGGCCTGGGGCAGATGAAGGCGCCGAGTCGTCTGCCGGTCTGTTCGTCAAGGCACAGGAAGCAGGCCTCCCTTCCATCTTCCCAGGTTGTTCCGATAAAAACTCGGCCCCGGCTCACCACCGGGCTGCCGGTGGTGCGATGGCCGAGTCTGGCGGCCCACTTGACGTTCTTTGTCGTTGACAGATCCACCTCGCCCTCATCGTCGTCGACGCCGCAGTCCGCCCAATCGGGCAGTTTCTGATCGCACTCGGCGGCCATGTTACGCGAAGGTTGCCCACACCACTCCGGCCAATCCCGGGCGCTGACCGCACCTGGTCCGGTTGCAAGAAGTACGGCGGTGCACAGGATACTCATTTTGTCCCACGTCATCGTCTCGCTCCTTGTTTCGGCCGCTCTTGTTGCCGGCTACCTACTGAATAGACGGTTGGGCTGGGCATTGGCGAGAGAATCCGGGATTCCATCGACAACCGGCCGGACATCGATTGTGAGGAATTGCCCCCTGACTCACAAGATCCGCAGGTCAATCTCTGCGGCTCTTCCGGGTTGAGGCGCCCACATTTACTTGACCGAGATTGTCTGCAATCGTATCGCCGTCCCGTGTCGGTTGGTTCAGTTTGGCGGTGATTCGTCGAATGGCCCCCGTGCTGCCGCGCTTCGGATTGGTGTGGCGCTAACCAAACCGGTCAGTCTTAGCCGGGAGCGGTATAGATTTCTTTGTTTGCGGAAATCGTCGCGTTTGAGTCAAGTTCTGTGCGACGGATCAAGCCGGTCTGAGGCGGCGTCTCGCTGGATTTTTTTGCGTGCGGAAGTCGTCGCGTTTGAGTCAAGTTTTGCGCGACGCATCAAACCGGCCTGAGGTGGAACCTCGCTAGATCCTCCTGTCGATGCCGGCACCGGCTCTGCCGGACTCATGAGGCGGCTGGCAGCCCGCGCAAACATTGCAGTCTTCGCGACCCCACTTGTAGGGGTCGACGGGTTGGCGATCTGGCCCCCTGGGGGCTTGGTCTGACGCCTCCCCCCTTGGTAGAATGATGGGTTTGTTGGGTGCCGCCAGGCACTTGGCCTTCAGGCATGTTTCCGTTGCAGTGAGAGACCGATCCGATGACCAGCGACCCAAACGATCGTCTGGAAAACCAACCCGAACCGCAAGCGGCAGAGAACGGCGCGGCAGAGACCGAGCCCCAGCCGCCCGAGAACGGTTCCGAACAAGCCGAGCGTCGCAAGATCCTGATCGGCTCCCAGCGGAATCCGGACGCCTACCGCCCGAAGCCCAAGCGAGATTGGGAACCGGTGGTGGAGAAGAAGTCGGAGGTGGAGAAACCTGTCGAGGCAGTTTCCACTCCGCCGGTTGCCGCGGAATTGCCCGAGCCGAATTCCGCGCCCACGGAGCCGGTCTCCGAGCCGGCACCGGCGGGTGAACAGGTTTCTGCGTCACCCGAGCCGGCCGCGGCGTCCGAACCGGTATCCGCGTCTGCCGAGCCGGATTCTGCGCGACCCGAACCGTCCGTGGTGCCGATCGAACCGGAGTCTGCGCCCGCTGAACCGGTCTCCACGCCCGCCGAAACGGCGCCTGCGCCCGCTGAGCCGGTTCCTTCGGTCGCCGAATCATTTCCGGCGTCGTTCGAGCCGTTTGCCGAGGAACCCGCTGGCGCCAGGAAGTTTCCGCCCCCCAACATTCGCGGGAAACTCTCCGCCGACCTGGAGGAGGAATTCGAAGCGGCGTTGGAAGGTATCGAACTCGAATCGCTGATTGCGGAAGGGGATGCCGTCACCAGGCAGACGTTGATCGAGCCCGACACGCGCATGAGAGGCCGCATCGTCATGATTCGCAGCGACGATGCCTTCGTCGAGCTCGGCGGCCGCGAGCAGGGCATCGTCCCGGTCAGGCAGTTCGAGGAGAACGTTCCGGAGATCGGCAGCGAGATTGACGTCCGCGTGGTCCGTTTCAATCGCGAGGACGGCCTTTACGAACTGGCGCTGCCCCACAGTGCGGCGTCGGTCGCGGACTGGTCCGATCTGGAAGAAGGAATGGTCGTGGAGGCGATGATCACGGGCCACAACACGGGCGGACTGGAATGCGAAGTCAACCACATCCGCGGCTTCATCCCCATCAGCCATATTTCGCTCTACCGTGTCGAGAACATCGAAGAGTTCGTCGGCGAGAAGTTCCGCTGCGTCGTGACGGAGGCCAACGAAAGCCGCCGCAACCTCGTGCTCAGCCGGCGCGCCTTCCTCGAACGCGAACGGGAAGAGGCCCGCAAGCAACTGCTCGAAACGCTCCAGCCGGGCCAAGTCTTCGAAGGAACGATCCGGAAGCTGATGGACTTCGGAGCTTTTGTCGAGCTGGGCAGCGGCGTCGACGGCCTGCTGCACATCAGCGAGCTGGCCTACGGCCGCATCAAGCATCCGAGCGAGGTGGTAAGCGAAGGCCAAGGCATCAAGGTGAAGATCAAGAAGTACGACCCGGCCACGGGCCGGATCAGCCTTGCCTATCGCGACATGCTTCCCGATCCGTGGGAAGAGGTGGAGGACAGGTACCCGCCGAACACGGAAGCCAAGGGGCGAGTGACCAAGCTGATGGAATTCGGCGCCTTTGTCGAGCTCGAACCGGGCGTCGAAGGCCTGGTCCACATCTCCGAGCTGTCCCACAAGAAGATCTGGCGCGTCAGCGACGTCGTCAAGGAAGGCCAGGAGGTTGACGTCCTCGTGCAGTCGGTCGACAAGGCGTCGCGGCGCATCAGCCTCTCGATGAAAGGCCTCACCCCCGTCCCGGAAAGCGAACAGAAAGGCAAGAAAGACGACGAACCGGGCGAACCCGCCCAGAAGTCGAAAGTGCAGCTCTCGGGGAAGAAGCCTCTGAAGGGGGGGCTCAGAACCGATTCGGAAGGCGAGAAATTTGGCCTGAAGTGGTAAGCCGGCAAGCACGTTGACTTGCCCATCGCTCCATAATAGCCTGATGCCCTCGAACGCGTCGCGCGCCGGCAGGTGACGACGTGGGCGCACACTTCCCCGAGTACGCTCCGTTACCCGACAGACGTAATTGCCACCGCTCCCCCGAAACGAGGAAAATTGCCGATGACACTGCGCCCTATGCTCACCTTGCTCGCACTCGTCCTTTCCCTTGGCGTCGCTGTGCCAGCCGGCGCTGCAGACTGGCCCGTCTTCCACGGTCCGGACGGCTCCAACAAATCGCCGGACACCGGCCTGCTCAAACAGTGGCCCGAGGATGGTCCGAAGTTGATCTGGCAGGCGGACGGGCTTGGGGAAGGCTACGCGAGCGTGAGCGTCGCCGGCGGCATGGTCTACACCTCGGGCAACAAGGACGACAAGACGATCGTCACAGCCCTCGACTTGGACGGCAAAGTCGTCTGGCAGGCAGCCAACGGCGACGCCTGGACCAAGGACTATCCCGGCACGCGGGGCACCCCAACCATCGACGGCGAGCGGCTGTATCACGAAAGTCCCACGGGCAACGTGATTTCCATGAACGCCAGAACGGGTGAGGAAATCTGGAGCCTGAATATCCTCGAAAAGTTCGAGGGAGAGAACATCAGGTGGGCCCTCGCCGAATCGCTCATCCTCGACGGCGACCGGCTGATCTGCTGTCCCTTCGGCGAGGAGGCCAGCATCGTTGCCCTCGACAAGATGACCGGCAGGGTTGTATGGACCGCAGAGGGAACGGGCGACAAGGCCGGCTACGGCACGCCCGCTCTCGTCGAGTATGGCGGGCTCCGCATGATACTGACGATGAACCAGAGGGCTGTTGTGGGAGTCGATGCCGATTCGGGCAAGCTCCTCTTCCGGCATTCCCACGAGACGAAGTACGACGTCAACGTTCTCATCCCCATTTTCCACGAGGGACAGGTGTTCGTCAGCTCGGGTTACGGGACCGGATCCCAGATGATCCGGCTCACCGTCGAGGGCAAGAAGGTCTCGACGAAACAGGTCTGGGAGAACAAGGAACTGGACAACCATCACGGCGGCGTGATCTTGCACGACGGCTATCTTTACGGCACCAACTCGCGGGGCCAGTGGATGTGTCTCGACTGGAAGACCGGCGAAGCTCAATGGGCGGAGAAGGGCATCGGCAAAGGCTCAGTCACGTTTGCCGACGGGCTTCTCTACGGTTTCAACGAAAGGGAAAACGACCGCACCGTTGGTCTCATCAAACCGACGCCCGAGGGCTACGAGCAAATCAGTGCCTTCCAGATCCCCGAAGGGGGCAAGGGCAACTCCTGGGCTCACCCCGTGGTGATCGGCGGGCGACTCTATCTCCGCCACGGAGACTTCCTGTTCGTCTACGACGTGAAGGCCGAATGACATTGTTTTGCCACCCTGTGTGATGCGAAGCCGCACTGATGAATCCAAATCACAGGCACTTTCTGTGAATAAATATTTAGCCGGCGTTTCTGCTGGAACCAGAGAAAGCGTGAAGTTCTTTGTCAGCCGGCAATTACGTCAAATGGCGTGCTCTTTAGAAGTGTACCGGTAATTATTCATACTTGACATGCCTTCGTCGGCAATCTAGTTTCGACAGCATCCGCTGGAGCGTTGTTTTCGCTGTCGGTCGAGATTTAAATGCTTGGATTGTTTTCCGGACGGGGTGCCGGAGTGACTGCTCAGTAGTGTGTTGGTCTTTCGGGTGCATGCCTGGCCCAAAAGTCCACCCGTGCATGCCGGTTCGTAGCCGCCTGGGCGTGGCTCCCACCACCACGAACCTTGAACCCGCCTCTTTTCATTTCCGTTGTCCAAAAGGAGATTCCCATGTCTGGTCCGAAAGATCGAACCGTTCGCTTCTTCCGCCCGCACCGCGGGTTCACCCTCGTGGAGCTAT
>Ga0351853_1188_pt1 | contig 15745 bp, 21 predicted proteins | sample BONcelHFGM3001C8_FD_206799 | JGI IMG/M metagenome (GOLD analysis project Ga0351853, IMG submission 206799) | Enriched cells from coal bed in the Powder River Basin, Montana, United States - BONCAT cells FGM rep2 HSBNCT.FGM.300.1.C8 ... | reverse complement strand
GGACGTATCGACCAAAACCTCGCCATGAAGATTCTCTTAAGTGGATTTCCGGGAGATCCGGACGTTGCAGACATCTTTGTTCGCGAGATTCGAGAAGAGGAATTTCCATTTCTGTCACTCGATGCAAATTCTGGAAGTGTTTGGGCTGTACTGCAGCAAAACTTCAGTGGGTTTACTGAATTGTGTGAAGCAGCAGATGATTGGGTGGAATCGCGGAAATACAGTGAACCTGCTACTAGCGGGGCAGCGCTTCTGACAAGAAGTGCTCGCGCCAAGCAGAAATTGCTGTCGTTATTGGATGACAGTCATTTCTTCTGGTCCGCGTCCGCATTGCTGAGCGGTTGGAGCATGGCTGACCCAGACGTTGCTGGCGCACTGAATGCCATCGCATTCGGCGACAACTGGAAGGCCTCTACGATTGCAGTGCACCTTTCAAAAATCATCCTTGACAGGGACAGGTGTCAGCACCGACTTGCGGAACTGCTTCAAGATGAGAATCCGAGGCGGCCGGATTTCATCCTGAAAGCCGTGCTTGATTTCGGAGTTCATGAATTCGACATTGATATTGTGGAGTGGGCCCGAACGAAAGTGCTTTCACGCGACGACGTCGCTGGCGCAACCAAGGCAGATGTGGCAGGCTGTCTTATTTCTGCCTGCTATGAAGATAGTCGTGTCAGAGATTTGGCATTGGAGGCCCTGCGTAGCCGCTGGGGCGATTTCGACTCGCCTGGCATCGGATGCGTTGCCTCTGCTTATGGACATGACCCGGAAATTCGAAAATGCGTACTTCGAGCAGCGTCAACACTGCCCCGAAACCTCCGAAGCATAGCAGTGCATCAACTCAGAACATGTTTGCCTGACGATTCCTTCGCTCTGGATCTGTTTGGCCAGTACGACCTCGAAGTGGATCCCGAAATCAAGACTGAGGCCTCTATTGCCTATCACGAGCGACTCAAAGTTTCGCAACCTGATTCGGATCATGCACTCGCCCAGCTAGCCAAGAGCATAGTGTGCTATGGGCCTGATCACGACGAAAGACGTCAAGCAGCCTTTTGCGGTCTGGCTGAACTAGACCGGTTCGATGTGATGAAGGACGCGCGGGAAACAATCGGCGATGATCGTCCGTGCTCGATAACGTTGTATGGCAAGTTTAGTCATGGCCCTAATATCCCACTTGTGCGTTCCGTACTAAGTCATTGGGCGAGAATCAAGGAGGTGTTCGGGGAAGCATTTTTGTTGAGATTCTCAAGGAACGGCAGAATACCTGACGCATGGAACTACTTGTGGGACTTTGCGGACCAGCATGACCTACCACGAGCGGAAGGGCTCGCTTTCATTGAGTCGGAAGAGAGGCCGAAAAGTTCGCAGGCGATGCTTGGATTCATTGCACGAACGCGACCGCGAAGTAATGCTCTCCTGCAATACTGCTTGGACACCCTACATATTAATGACAGGCAACGCGATGTTGGAGGAGCCCTTCCAGTCGTAGCCGCGGAGATACTCGGAAGAGACTTTTCAGGAGACGAGGAAGTTCTAAGGAGGGTAATTGGCAACCATGTTCCGCCGTCCCTTGGAAACAAGCACATATTGGCATTGTGTGAGGCGTGGCCAAACCATCGCATAATGAAGGAAGCCTACGAAGCGGGCGAAGCCTTACAACGCCGCCTCAATGATGACGCCCGCATCCGCCTTGTGTGTCAAGTCGGCACCGTGGATGATGTCGAAAAGTCGATCAATCAGGTCTGCGCATCATGTTCGGCGCCTAGGCCATCCTACTTACTGATCGCCAAGCCGATTATCCGAAGGCTCTCTGGCGACAGTCAACTCGTTGACCGGATCTCGAATCGCCTTGTGAGATCAAAATTGCCATCAGAGAAGGCGTCGTTTTTCAGGTTGCTCGCACGCGCAACGGGTCTCAGTCCGGATCTTCGCGCATGGGCCATGAAAGAAATAGAGAGTCAATTGGGAAAGCCCGAAATTGGAATGGATATTGTCGCCGGGGAGCTTAGCTCGGTAATGCACTCGCTGTTGGCGGATTTGTCTTTGTAGTTGGCTGGAAGCGCCCTCAGCACAGGGACGTAGGGCGTTGTGGCGAAAAATCATGCGGGGGGGTGGGTGAGTGGCCGGGGGGGGCCGAACATCGGTGGCCGGTTACAACCCGATCATTGACACCATGAGACAGACGCTCAGGAGTAAATGATGTTATTCGACCCCAGAGACCTGCACCCCGACTACACGCCGGAGGAGATCGAGAAGCTGTTCTTTCTGCGGAGTGACCTGTCCGACTTGTCAGCGAAAGACAAGGAAGTCCTGCTGGCCAAGGTCAATTCCCTCGGCCTGAAGGACATCCGACTCTATACGGTCTACCTGCTTCTTTGCGTTATGCATGAAGCCCGTGAGGTACACCAGCCCCGGTTTCTCAAGGAGGTGTTCTTGCCGTGGCATGAGTTACGACAGAAAACCAAGGCCCATTTCGAACGCATCGGTGAAGAGCTGAGCCGGATCGACAAGTTCACCCCAGGGAGCGTCAAGGAGGCGGCACACTTCACCAACATCTACCGCAACATCGTATCTGATCTATTCGATCCGTATCTGACGCTCGTTGTCGCCTGTTTTCAGTTCAAAGTCGGGAACTTCACGAGTCTCGACGACGCCGACCTTGGGCAAGGAGAGCGAAACAAGTTCGAGTACCTCACCGCGCGGGTGAAGGAGGTCGACACGCGAACCCCTAACTTCCTTTCGGGCTACGATCCACTCGTCCGGAACGCCATATCCCATTCCGGTGCGCGGGGTGTCACGTATGGTCTCGACAGAGTGGTTTTCAAGAACATCAAGCGCGGCACACCACCGGTTGTCGACACGGTCACGTGGTCGTTCGACGAACTTCAGCATCGTGTGCTTCAGCTCATAGAATGCCTCCAGTCAATCGAAGTTGCAGCCGAAGTCTTTGGCCTCGACTGCACCGAGTCGATCAAGTCGGATTTTGATACTTTCTCCCAATTCGTCCTGCACGCCGTCCCGCATGAGCGCAGGGCCGAGTTGCGTGATCGACACGGCGAAACCGCCGTGAAGATTCGAGAGAGCGGCAAGCTGACCAGTGAGCAGAGACGCGAGGCGCTTTCGCAAGTCCTGTTCTATAATTGCGGCGTCCGGGGCATGCCGTGCCGAGGAGTGAGGTTTTCGAGTGGGGAATTCGCGATTCTTGTCGAAGTGCCAGCGGTTGCGATTGACCTGAACGACGATGAGCAGCTTCTGGGGCGGGTCTCGGAACTTCCTCGCTACGCCATTTTGGCTCGGTCGGTGTTCGGTGAAATGTGCGAGGCGGTGCATGTAGTGGAAACGGACGAAACTCGACACAAGTCTCAACTCGCCGTCCTGCTTAGGGGCAAGGACCTCGACGAATACATTGAGGAACGAGCCGGTCTCGTAGACCTGTTGAACGATTCGAAGTGGACCTTGGAAGGGCAGCCACTCGGCATCCAAGTCGATTTCGAGGCGGTTGAACAAGCTGAACAGGCGAACGCGAAAGAGCCGTTTCCAAGGAAGCCACGTGCTTCGTCTTGAAGAACACCATCGAAGCTGCATTGCCTCGCTCAGCCCTTGGATCCGAGTTGATGCTCACTTCGGTCCGACACTTCGAGCGATGTTGGCAACTTACCGTTCGTGCGTTCGGTCGCACCCACCGACCGTACGAAACTTGTTTTGGTCGCGCGCCTCGGGGTTCACGACCGAGGAAGCAAATGGCGATTCCCCAACCCGTGGAGGTGGCGTCGGAATGTGTAGTCGAAATGACGACAACCGCTCGCTGACTCGTCAGCCATGAAGTGCTGATGAGGGCGTGTCAGGGGCGCGCAACGAAGGTTCCGATCGGTCCCCTGGACATCCCCAACTGAAGAGTGAGGTGGCCCGGTTACGCAACGCGCACAGGTCGCCCCGACCTATGCGCGCAAACCTGCGGAGCACTTTGCTGTCCTGTCATCAAAATGACGACGCGGCGGGCGACGACTTCGACACGCCGAGAAATGATCTGGCGTGGCGCAGATATTCTGGAACGGTCCCTTGAGAATAGGCCCGAAACTTTGGTCGGAATACCTCTTTCGCCCGGGTTTCGTGGGGGTGCGCCGACGAACCCTTGAGAATAGCCCGCCCGCTGAGCCTTCGAGAATACCCAGCCTGCCGAGTTTCCCACTTGGAAACTACACGAACACCTCACAAGCGTTCGACATCAGGCCTACCCTATTCGGCCTCGGATGAGCGTTGTCGTGATCCCCAAACCGTCCCGCAAGATCCCACACCAAACTTTCGGTTCCCTACATCCAGACTGCGGCCATTTCACTCCAAGAGCATCTAAAGCCAAAGCGAAATAGCGAGCTCTGAAGTCGGCAGGTGCCTCCCTCATCAAACGCGACGCTTCGGGCACCATGTGTTCTGCTTCCCACGCAAACAGCCGCCTAACAGTACGCAGAACTGAGAGGGTCTTGTTCCACACCCAGATCCAGTCCGCCCCGACCGTGATGGCTCGGAGGTGACGGCACTTCAGGAATTGGTAGACATCGCAGACAGATGGCATGTCGGCTGTGGGGTACTCCGATGGATGGGTATGGAAAATGCAGGCTTTCGAACGGATTGTACGGGCACTGGTTGCACCACCACCTTGATAGCGGATTCGCGTTTCCGTAATGTAGCCTCCGTACTCAAAATCGGACGCTGACGGGAGACGATGGTAGACATCGAGAGCGGAAGAACCCGGGCGAATACGAATCTCCTGCCACGGTTCGTGTTGATAGAAAATATCATCGAACGGGCTGGTCATTTCGTATAGCCGCCTGTAGGCCGCTGGATCTCGCGGGGGTCGTGGTAGATGCCATAAACAAGGTTCCTTCACGATGCCAACCTCCAAGAGTCGCTTCCTGACAAACGGGCCATCACCATCATCCTCTACCTCGGCAATTTACAGTCTAAACAAGGCGGTTCAAGATCCTCTGGTCCCACGCCGTGTTTCACGGACGAGCAGGAAGCGCTCGGCGAGCACTTCGTCCGTTGGGTTCCCGTCCTCGTCGGTCGCACAGACCCACACCCGGATTGCCCCGGACTCGTGCGGTTCGGCGTACACGTAGCCCTCGTCCAGGTCGGCTTCGATCGGGTCGCGGAGGAAGGTCTCGTACAGGGTCGCGTCGAGGAACCTGTCGAGGGCTGCGGCTGCGGCGTTGTGTCGGGTAGCCTTCACGGTTCGTCTCCTGGGTGTGGTTGAGTAGGACGGCACGCCGTATGGGTGGCTACCCTAGCCGTCCTGGCAGCACGAGAACACGCCAGCCAGCACATCCTCGATATACTCGTCAAAAGCGTCCTCATTTGTAGCGTAACCATCGTCGCACAGCTTCTTCCAGTCGGACGAGGCGAGGGCGATAGCCTGCGCTCGAGCAACCTCGCTGATTCGGTCATAGCCGTACTGCTGGACGAGGTGGGCGATTTCCTCTTCCTGTCTGGCATTCTGCAGGTCGAAGTTGGTCGAAGCGAAACGTACGGCAGCAGCGAGAGTCCTCAGTTCCGCGTTGGTCAACATTGGTCGTATCTCCCATAGACTTGGGGGGGGGCCTGTCCCGCCCCCTCTGTCCGTCTGTAGCACCGAGCCGGACCACACTAAACCCGCAGACAGGAACCACTCGGCCTCAGTCGGCGTTTCCGTCGACGAAGCTACGGATCTCGCACCTCAGTCGCGGCGACTCACCGTGTCGGTGACAGAACTTCCACTCCAGCGGGTTCCGAATGGCCGCCCCTACCGTCGCAGGTCCGTAGCTACCGTGGCTACCGTCCTCCTTGAGCGTGTAAGCCTCGAGGCCGAGTACGTCCCCCGCGTCGCCTTTGAAGGCGAACTCGTACATGTTGGTTCTGTACTCGATCGGACCCCCGTACAGTTCCTCTGGGTCGACGTCCTCGGGAAGAGACAAGCTGCAGCCGTCAAGCTCGTCCTCGTCCACGACGAAGGCTACCTCGAGTGGCTCGTCGGCAGTTGGCGGGGTTTCGCCCTCGAACTCCGCAACGATCACAAGGTAAAGATCCTCACCGCCACGGTTTGCACCACGTTCGACTTCGGGTCTGACTAGCACTTTCACTGCGTCTCTCCTGTGTGTGGTCTCGGGGGCGGGAAGGGCCCGCCCCTCTGCCCGTCTATAGCACCGAAGCTAACCAGGCTCAACGGCCCGGTCGCACCATGGTTCCTTATCGACTTCCTATTCGCCTTCGTCCTCGCTGTCGAGCATGTCAAGGTCCACCACCTCACCGTCCACGATTCGAGCCCGCCAATCTTGGTCAGTGGCCTGGTCGCCGTACTCGGCTACCAGGGCGACACACGCGCGGTCGAACAGGTCCTCGATAAGGGCCTCCAGCGGGTCGCTGTAGTCGCCACACCACCAACGCTCTACGCCGTCGATCACGACCTGGGTGCCCCGGCCGCTGGCGCTGCCTTTGGCCTTGATCCGGTAGCCGTTCAGGGTGCCCTCGACGGTCGTGTTTTCGCCGGAGAAGGTGCACGTAAGCTCCAGGTCGCAGGACTCCAGCAGGACGCGGGGCGCGGCGGGGTCGTCGGCCTCGAATCGCTCCGAGGGTCGCGGGGCCTCGTCATCTTCCCCTTCCTCGTTTCGGGGCGGCAACAACTCGAAGCGGCAGCAGAGTCGCTCCTCCAGCTCCTCCGTCTGTTCCGGGGTAAGGAGGTACAGGTTGGCTAGCTCCTCGACGAGGGCCTCAAGGTGTCGGTCGAGGGCCTCGTTGAGGGCCTCGTCCTCGATCCGGTCGGACGCTTCGCGGACGGTTTGGGTCGTGAGGGCTTCGGGCAGCATCTCGTCTCTCCCCTTTCCTGTGGTGGTGTCGCCGGGTCGCGGTCCGCAGCTAAGGACAGGTGGCCGGTTTCAACGTACTGAGTTCTGTAGCACCGTCACTTATTCCAGTCAGTTGACCAAGCTTTTCTTCCTTGCCTCCCTGGTGCTACAGAAATCTGTAACCCAACAGAGGAACGACTGGTCCGCCCCGAGCCCTGCACAGGAGAGAACGATGAAACTGTACCGAACTGTCTGCTCCACCGACTGGAAAGGACGACCGCACCATAGCCTTGCTCTGATTGGAACGAGCGACGATATGGAGTGGTTGCGACAGCGGATGGACGAGGATGTGCGCGAGTGGATGGCTGCGGACGTCGCAAACGACCGGGCAATCGAGAGTGAGGAGGAGGACGAAGGGGAGCTGGACGTGGACCAGCTGGCCCAAGAGCTCCGAGACGACCCGAATCTCCAGGAGCTTTGGAGCGATGAGGATCGTTTCGAGATGGATCTGCCTTCGGACATGTTGCACCGCGAGTTCGTGGAGCGTTGTGAAGGCGAGCTGACCACGACTGTCTATCACTTTATCGAGGAATAGAGCGTACCGCGGCCTCAATCCTCCTCCTCGAACAGGATCGTGATGCACGGGGAGCCATCGTCGTCCGGCCCGCAGATCGACTTGAGCGTAACCTTCGTACGCCGGTTGCCCGCAGCAACGAATGTGACCGGAAATCTCACCTCGCTGCCCGACTCGCCCGCCTGGATCGACATACGCAACATCCACAAAATATCCCACATCCGGCCCGGCTCGCACTGGCCTTCCTTACGCGAGTCCTCGTCGGGCACCACCAGCTCGTCCCAGACACGCCGGGTCACCGCTGTCGGATAGACGATACCCGCCTCCTTGGCCATGATTGTCACGTCGACCAGCACGCCGTCGACGATGGCCTGCCGGCGGGAGTACTCAAAGATGGGCTCGCCCCAGAAGTCATCATTCATTGGTTTTTCTCATTTCTTCTTGGCTAACTTCTCGATGCCGTCGGCCATTTTCTGAAAGCGGTGGATGGCACATAATGCCCCAAGGGTCCCGAACAGTCCAAGTCCTCCGCTGTTTGCCTGCTCTCGCTCGCGTAAGAACCTCCGGTAGCCCCGACGTGCCTCCAGCCGCTTGACCATTCCCAGGTACTCGACTGTGTTGTGTCGCACTGTTGACAGGACCTTCTGCCGCGTTCGGTCCAGATTTGTGAGCTCTTTTGAAGTGGCGCGCTGGGCCTTTTGGCAGTCATGAAGCCGCCGCCGAGCAGCCTCTGCTTGAGCCGGGGTGGTTGCCTGCTTGCACGCTGCACGACAAATCTCGATCTGCCGGCTCAGATTCTGGTTGTCCTTCCGCACGTTTTGCAGGCATCGCTCGTCGCCGTCGAGAAGCTTTTCGATTTTGGCGAGAACGCCAAGCTGTTCGCTTTCAAACCATCGCTTCTTACGATGCAATTCCTGTGTCTTCTGATCGAATGCGTACTCTGCCGGAGTTTCCGGTTTGGTGGATGGCTGGTCCGGTGCCTCCAGTACGGCCAGCAGTTCCGCATCCTCGGTACGCCAAACGGCCTGATACTCCCGGCTCAGCAGCATCATTTCGTCTGGCGGTGGTATGGATCCGGCAAGGATGTTCGTGACCAGCAACTGTCGGATCTGCTGGATGATTCGCTTAGGGTTCTCGGTCATGATGGCCTTCCAGTATTTCCCGGATTCGCGGCGGTTCGTATTTCACCCCTCGATATGCCTTGCCGAGCCCCGTCCTGACGCCGAACTGCTTGGACATGTTGCTCCGGTGGACTTCCGCAAACAGTTCTTCGGCCGGGAAACCACATGCAACGGCATCACCAAAGAGTACGTAGGCCCTGTCGGCCCATGCGTCGGCTGCGGCCACGAGATCGCGGCTCACATACGCTTCGGTCCACTCGGCCAGTTCCTCTACGGCGAGTGCGAGCCGGGCTACCATCGGATCGTAGGGTGCAATCTTTCGGGCGAGGCCTGTGACGTTTCGCAGTCGGGCCGCCAGGAACCGCGCGTCCTTCGGATCTCCGTCGAGAAGTTGAGGCTTTGTGACAATCGGGGCGCCAATGTACTTGTGAAACTCGCGTACCATTTCGACCGCTTCGGTAAGACTCAAGGCTCTGTCTCCTGTTTGAATCGGGTTGTTTGACGGGTTCATCATTGAAACGAGCTACAAAACATCGTCCTCTTCCTCGTCACTCTCCTCTTCGTACTCGAAAATGGAAGGCCCCAACCGTGGCTTGTCCCGGTAGTCGATTCGCGACTGGTGCCCTTTGGCTTCGAGTGCTTCCTGCAGCTGCTCCATCTCCTCGAGCGTTCCCCATGTGAGCACGCATTCGCCAAAGCAATACGCCACCGCGACGCTGCCTTTCGCGACGAACTCGGTGATGCCCAGGTCGGTGAGATCCTTGACATACCCGGGGTCGATCAGTCTCTCACTCGTGTGGATGAATAGCCGGTAATTGCCGTCGGTCATGCTCACCTGCAAAGAAGGGAAAGTAAGGAACGAATATGGGCTTGCTCGCCTTTAGTCGGCACAGAACCGAGTAGTATCGAAATCACGATGTCGCTGGCTTTGGTGGTACGCTCGTAGAATCCAACAGTTCCTTCAGGAAGGATGCCGTCTCCTCCGGGTTCCAGCGAACCTGAAAGGGCCCAAGCTCGGTGATCGAGCCTCGCCGGATAGAGCCTTCCGGGTCGGCCGGGTCAAACTCCGCCTGGTCGAGAATTCCGAGCGGCAATTGTGCTGAAATCTCGTGCTCCAAGGGATTGGAGGTTGCGCCGTGCTCGGTGACAAAATGCAGTGGGCGACACACTACGTGCAGTGCTACGTCTTCCGGCAACTCATGCCCGTGGCGCAGCCGGTATGCCACGCGGTATCGAGCTATCGACATCTGGACATCCGGCGCCAGCACAACAGCGTAGCCTTTCCTGGCAGCGGCAAGGTCGAGCGTGAACCATTTGTCGGGCTGCCCTTCGCTCCACGTGGTCAAATGCTCGGCAATCTCTCTGCCTCGACGCATGAGGAAGACCGGCATGAGATGCTCCGTCTCCGACTGTAGCCAGATGCAACCGACCGCGGCGGACAAATCTGGCTGGCCAGCGAACGTCTCGCTTTCGAAGAGCGTTTTGGCAGATTCCCCGTCGTAGGTACAACCGGCCGGACTGGGAGGGTAAAGCAATGGGACGTAGGAGAAGCAGACCATCTGGTCGCCGTGCTGCGGTTCCACGAACTGCGGTTCGTTCATCGTGGTCCAGCAGCCGACCAGCAGGCGGACAACGTACTCCTGAACTTCGCTACGAAGCTGCTCGCCTCGGAAATGCTGCGAGAAGCCGGTCAGAGTCATCTGGAAGCAGGTGGCTGCCTCGCCGGCCAGACGGTCGACCAGTTGTCCGTCGCTTCCCTTCGGGGCATATTGCTGGACCACTTCCGCCAGTCGGCCAGCGGCCTTGTGTGGTTCCAGGGCTGCAATCTGACTGGCGTCTTGCCTGATCCGAGCAAGAATATCTGCGGGGAGACGGCTTGCCGCTTTCCGAAATGCCTGCTTTGCCATACCTTGCTCAACGGTTGTCAAGTCTTTTGGGTCAATCATTTTCGCACTGTTTCCTATGTGGAGATTCCGGGCTGACCGAGGAACGATAGTCCCCGCGGATCTCGCCGCTACCTGGATTGAATCGCACCTCACGACGCTGGCAACATTTCATACGGAAATAGATAGTGGGGTAACTATGGCCGGGGAGTTCCGGGATAATGTGGTGGGTCCTCCTGATGCGGCCTCTGCCGAGAGGTTCGTGAGAGGATGCATATGCTCACCGGGGGGTTAGGTACTCGACTTGTGGCGAACTGGGCCGAAGGGCCGGCTCGCGATATCGCAGCCGAGCACCGGTCATCCGAAACTCAAGCAAAGGCCCTGGATCGGCCGGGCTACGACAAGTACGTAGTCGCTCGGCAGAGGACATGAATGGCCCGTCTTGGAGCTAATCGGGTGGAATGCGACGACTACGCCGTCCGGTGAATATTCCTCGACCTGAATTTCACAACCGTCGATCGCCCACCCATCCATTTCACCGAAGCAGGCATGGAGTTTGTTGATAACCCATCGCAAGTGACGGTCATCGATCGCCTTGACCACGAGACGCTCTGCCACGGCCTGCAGGGCAGGCGAATGCGAAGGCTCGGGCGAGTATCCGAGGATGGCTCTTGCCGCAATGCCACGGGCAATGTCCTCGGTTGCCGGTCCCACAATCTCGACGACGCTGACGGGCTGGTTGCTTTCCGGATCGATCACGCGATAGCGTTTCACTTGCACCTCCCTCTGAAGCTTCGGTTTCAATGATTCATACACTGCCTCTTGCGAGACTGAGTTTGTCCCGCCTGTCGGGCGGCAGATACTCTTCCTGGACCCACTGACTGACCCGGCCGACGCCCACGCCCAGTTCCCGGGCGATGCGGATCTGGCCCCAGCCCTGGTCGCGAAGCTCCGTCGCCTTCATCTTGTCGAAGAACTTCTTCTGATTGCCGATCTTGCTGCCGCGGGCCTTGGCAGAACGCATTCCGGCTCGTGTCCTCTCGCGGATCATGCTCAATTCGTACTCGGCGAGCACGGAGAACAGCCCGGCGATCATCCGCCCCTGAGCCGTGGAGAGGTCCAGGTTCTCCCTGAACGACACGAGCGTGATGTTGCGTTCGACCAGCGTGGACAGGATCTTGACCAGATGCGGTAGTGAGCGGCCGAGTCGGTCCAATGCGTGGGCTACCAGGACGTGGACTCGGCCTTTCTGGATTGCGTCCCAGAGTTCATTCCATTTCGGCCTTGAGTCTTTGGCTCCAGAGACGCCAAGGTCGACGTACTCCTTGACGTTCGTCCAGCCGCGATTCTGGGCGTACTCTCGCAGGTCGCGGAGCTGGGAGTCGGGGTTCTGTTCGTCGGTCGAGACGCGTGCGTAGATCGCGACGCTGGGTTGTCGGGCCATTCTGATCTCCCCTGGTTGGCAAAGCGAAACCTTTCTGCACCCTCCGTAGCACCAGGGAGGAGCTCACTCAATTGCCACCGTCGCTGGTGGCGTCACGGGCCGAAGGCGAGCGGATTGATGGCTCGTGCTACAGAGGGGCACGGCAGTCAGTCGGACGTTTATGGGAGGTCCAGCAGGCGCATACGAGGAGGAGCAGGAACATGACAGTGGTTCGACAAAGCGAATTGGAGAATCTGGATGGCTTCCAGGTCGACTATGACCAGTTCCTACCTTACAGCCTCGGCTGCGACTTCGTGGATGCGTTCTTGCTCCCCCTCCGGGATGCGTGCGAGGCAGGGGACCGGCTCAGTATCTGTGCGATCGTCTGGTTCATGCTGCTGGCCAACGAGATGCCGGTGCCGTCGCGGACGAACGCCTGCCGCTGCAAGCCAGGAGCGGTCAGACGGCTGATCTCGAACCTCGGCCACGAGGCCCGATGCGGTGAGGCGGAAGACCTGCACGAAGCGCTCATCCAGGTGGCCCGTGCAGCCGGGATCTACGGACGGCATTTCTTTAAGACCAAGGCGGTTCGGACGGCACGAGGGATTGGCCGGCCGAAGAGTTGACGAAAGGTGATCTGGAGTGCTCTGCTTTGGGGTCTACTATTCACCCCTATACGACGGAGGTTACCATGCCCGCTAGACATCGCCGCAATCCGAAGACCCAGGAAGCCCGCTATCGTGTGTACCATCTGCCTGAGGAGCTGCGGAAGGCAATTCGCGTGCAGCGGGAGAAGCGGGGCCAGACGGTGCAGGAGTTCATTCGTGGGGCCGTGGAGGGTGAGTTGTCGCGGCTGGTGGAGTCGCTCGGGTCGTTGGGTGTGGTGCCGCTGGGGGATGATACCCGGCCGGCGAAGCTGCCGCTGGATGACGGGCTGTTGGGCGAGTTGAAGCTAGCAAGTGAGGCAACGGGGGTTCCGCAGACGCAACTGCTGCTTTCATGTTTGCGGATTTCGGCAAACAGGAAGCGGCGGCCGTCTGCAAAGAAGAAGTAATAGGGGCAATATGAGTAGACCGCCCGAGAGTGTCTACATCCTTACACAGGAGACACGAAATGCGCGAAGTCGAACCTGTCGCCGTTCCTCGGTTCAACTGTGACTGGACCACCCAGATGGGAGAGTGGTTACGCGACCAGGTCGCGAATCTGCCATCCGCATTGTCTCTCGGAGAGCTTGACGCCGCGTACCAGTACACGGCCGAGGATTTCCTCTCTGAGCACTGGGAGGCGATTTGCGATTCGTGGGGGTGCAAGGACAAGTACCACCGGATCATAGACTGTCTCGACTCGCTTGAGCAGGTCCGCAAGAATCTGCCCTTCTTCTACCATCTGAACAAGAGGGCGGAGTGTTGGGCCAAGGGTCACGTGCTCGTGGACCGGTCGTCGGCCGGTCCTGATAGCGGGGATGCGGATTGTGAGTGTGCGAGGTGTGGCCAGTCCTGGCACATCCCGTTGTACTGAGCGAAATCGGTGCTCTAAGCGAGTAGAACACGACAGCCAGGATTGTGGCATGGCCCCGGAGGCCTTTCCTTTAGCTCCCCTGGCCCCAAACGCGCTAGCCCGGCCCCAAAGCCCCAGATCGCAACAGCGCAAAGAAGAGCCAAGGGAAGGGGCTCGCTTGGGCCAGTCCGAAATGATGGACGACTTCTGCCGCATTGAAGGGCGACCACCCTCGTGCTACAAGCAGGCAGGACAAGGAGCCAAGACCGACACAGGACAAGCACACATGGGGACCCAGAGCATTGAAATCGGTTGGATCATCGGAGCCATGAGATAGGCTGGTCGAGATTCCAGACCTCGGGCCCGTAGCTCAACGGTTACCGATGGGCAGCGGCGATCAGAGCGAGGATGCCTGATTGCCGCTTTGCATTTCTTGCGGATACCCTCCACCCACGCAGACCTTCCTCGTCACCGAAAGGGCCAACCGTCATGTCGAAGACAACCGCCATTGCCAATGGCTCCAACGAAGCCGAGCGGAACGCCGCCCGTGATGCCAACGAAATCCAAGATGCGTGCAATCTTGTTGCCATTGTTGGTTGCTTTCACCAGCATCTCCTGGCCCTGCACCGTGCCGGAATCGGCGGCGACTGCGTCATCAATCATCCGGTTTCGCTGGTATTCGTCAGCAAGCTGAACAGCCTTTGCCGCATGACCCTTTGCCGGGAAATGGCAGCCTTCGACGCCGTTCACAGCATTCAGCGGGGCGAGAGCGTGGAATACGAAGTGATCCCGCTCTAGGTCTCTTGAACTCTCATTCAATCGCCCGATTGCGATACCCTCCGTCTAGACATCCCGACAATTCCAACTTCTGTAATGGAGACTCTGATGTGCGAGATCACTGCCAAAGCGACACTTCACGATCACGAACTGAACGACGTGTCTGTTCTGAACCCTGGAGACTGGTTCGGCAAAACGTGGCTGCTGGAGATCGGTGGTTCGTATTCCCCGTTGTTCCTCATCGTCGAAGCCGACACCGTGCAAGACGCCATCGAAGAACTCGCAGACGACGAAAGGTACGGCCACCTGATCTGTGTGGCCGAGGAGGATATGGCCGACTATCCTGAGGACGAACGGCATTATGGGCCATCAGGGCAGGTGCTGGATCTCGATCACCTGATGATCTATGGACAGGAGGGCAGCGAGACCCCGTTTCCTTGCCGCTATTGTGGTGGTGGCTTACCCGACGAGGGCATGTTGCCAACCGAGTTCTATTGCCGGGAAGACGATTGATGAAGATCCGAATCCGCAAAGGCATTTTCACAGAGGAACTCTGCTTGAGTCGTACAGGCAAATGGGTACGATGGCGGGAGGCTGCCATCTTCGACAGTCAAGGACGTGCTGGACCAGTTGCTGGCGGGCAGGACAGACTACGACCAGTTCCTCCCATGGAACTGGGGCGACTCGCATCCGGATGCGATCCGCACCTATCGCGTCGAGGAGCGACGGGACCGCTCCGCCCGCCAGTCGGTCAGGCGAGCCAACCGTCGCAAGGCGTCTCAGTCCGCCTGATCTCCTCGGCTGACAGCCTCTTCATGCCGCCGAACTACCGGCGTTCTTCCGCGTGCCGCGGTCCCGTCATGACCGCGGCACGTATATGGTTCTGGTGTACGCTTACGGTGCACCCGCATCTTTGCCCCGCCGACGTCCTCCAACTCCACAAGGCACTCCCCAGAAGGAGCGGGCAACGGAGCTGTCAACTCGACAAAGGTGGTCTCCTCTCGACCGGCCGGCACGCCGGTGGCAATGACACCCTCCGCCTCGGCACGTTTCTTCAGCCCGTAGTAATCGATCCTCAACGCCTTGGCGGTCTGGTGAACTCCGTACCTCCCGGCCATCTTGACCGCCGCAGTCCACAACGGATCCGGAATCCGAGTCCGAACCGCCCGACTCCGACGCCACTGTTCAAACCGCCGCCGAACGTTCTCAAGTGGGGTGGGTCTCCCGCGTCTCCTGCTCGTGCTCATCGACTGTCCTCCACCAAATATCGGCCCGACAGCCAACGATACCAAACCCCTCAAAAAGATTCATGCAGGCTTGCCGGAAGGACACGAGCCACAGCCGAGAAGCGTCGGCAGGGCTACCAGGTAACTATGGCCGGAGAGGGGCCGATTGATACCGGATAGTCTCCCGGGGGCCCCACTCGCGCGAGAAACTTCTCGAAGACCCCCACGGGATTATCACCCAGGGGCCAGAACTGGCGGAATATCACAATTTCCCATTTCCCAGAATGGGCTCTTGCTGCCGGACCTGAGCCTCGCTTTCCGTCAAGTTCTCGATATGGCGACCCGCGATCCAAGTGCAAGTGTCAGCCATTCTCTGACTTCGGAATATGGCTTCATGCTTTGTCCGAGCCGACGAATGTTGAGTCCAGT